>MDTD01141860.1_pt1 | contig 16822 bp, 15 predicted proteins | sample 811221 | NCBI WGS metagenome assembly MDTD01 (sample SAMN05326646, study PRJNA326480) | marine metagenome | isolation source: seawater | place: Pacific Ocean: South West | collected 2011 | reverse complement strand
TCAATTTACCATTTAATGTTTTCAAAACTCTATTTAACGGAATTGTACCTTTTTTTTTAATTACTTCTAAATTATCAATTTTATAATGTTTTTTTAGTAATAGAAGTAATTTATATTTATTCACTTTGTCTTTTGGGACTAAGTGCAAAGTATTAGGAATTTTTATATTTTTAGTAATGATAGTAAATAAAATTTCAGAGAAAACAGTTGTTGTAACACCATTCCATAAATGATTGCTAAAACCAAAAACTTTTTTTTTATTTCTATTAGATAGAAACCATTCTACCAGTGAATTATTAGTATCTAGTTCTTTACCAATAATAGAAACTCTAATATTAAAAAATCCCTTTTCTTTGATCTCACCTAGACTTTTTGTTTTTCCGTATACATCTTTTGGGTTATGATCTGAAATTTCATTATAATTACCCTTCTTCCCATCAAATACACAGTCTGTAGCAATTTGATAAATTTTAATATTTTTTTTTTTTGTTATTTTTGAAAGTTGTATTGGAAAAAGACTATTTACTTTTATTGCAGTATTAACTTGGGATTGAATGTTATCATTTATAAAAGGTTTTATCTTGCCTATACAATTAATAATAATATCATTTTGTGAAATAATATTTAAAAGATTACTGGATTTACTTTTCTCAATATCATAATAAAAAAACTTAACATTTTTTTTTAATTTCAGTATTTTAACTAAGCGATTTTTACTTTTTAGATTTCTTACTTGACAAATTAAATCAAATTTACTGTCTTTAAATCTATTTACTATCTGCCATCCCAACATGCCATGTGCACCTAGAACGATTATTTTTTTCTTCATCTATGTTTTATTTTCCAAGGATTCCAATAGTCTGAGGCATATCTTATATCATCCCTGATACTTTCTTGTAGAGTAGAAGTTCAAAATATTAAAAGTTCAGAATTTGATTGTAATGACATTGAACCATTTGCATATTTTTTAGGTATATATAAAAAATTGTTATCAGCAGAGTTTAAAAAATAATTATAGATTTTATTTGTTTTAGCCGGGTTTTTGTAATGATTTATTTTCACCGCCGAAACCTGAAATGTTCCTTTTATACAAGTAATATATTTTTCCTCTTTTAGATGGCCATGCCAAGCTCTGATAAAATTTTTACTATAATTATGAACAATATAAAATCTTTTAATATTATTAAATTTTAAATCGTTTGAAAATCTTAATGATCCACGGTTATCGTATATTCTGTTTCCTTTTATTATCTTTGGTTTCATAATTAAATTTTTTCCTTAAACATTTCTAAATATTTTTGATTTGTATATCTTGGATCATTGAAATTTTTAATTCTTTTTTCATAAAGTAGTTTTTTTAATTCTAGTATGCCATACTTTAAGTTATATATTGCTTTAAAAGACAATTCATTCAATGCTTTAGAATTTTTGACTTTGTAATTTCTTGCATCTTGAAATTTTATTTTCGTTTTAATTATCTTGGTATTTTTAAAATGTTTTTGAATCTCTTTAGCTATGTCAATTATCCTCATATTTTTGTATGATAAATTAAAAATACCTGTCTTATTTGTTTTAATAGCAATTTCAATAGCTCTTGCTACATCCTTTACGTGTAATAAAGGTCTATATTGTTCGCCTCCAAAAACTGACATTTTTTTTTCAAAAAATGCCTTTGCGCTCAAAGTATTAACAACAAGATCCATTCTTATTCTTGAATAATTATCACTCACACCAAATAAAGTTCCAAGTCTAAAAATAATAGCATTTTTATTTTTTAAAATTTTTTCACATTTGAGTTTAGATGTTGCATAATGTGATAATGGATTTACAGGAGAATTTTCATGTAAAATTCCATGTTGGGCACCATATACTGAGCATGTAGATATAAAAATTATTTTTTTTTTATAAACTTTACATAATTTTTTGAGTGTTAAATAATTAATCTCATTTGTTAAACTGGGGTTAATAGCACATGCCCCATCACCAACGAGTGCAGCAAGCCAAACAATTGTTTGATATTTGTTTAAATTAAAATTGTAGAATTTTTTATCTCTTATGTCTCCATTGATAAATTTACAATCTTTTCTATAACTACTTTCATATAATAGGTTGTCAAATACAGTCACATCATATTTTTTTTTTTTAATTAATAGATCAACAATAACTCCTCCGACATATCCGGCACCACCAACAACTAATATTTTTTTTTTCATAGAACTTTTGGCTCAGGAAGTGGAATAATATACTTTCCCTTATAACCTTTTTTATTTAATATTTTAATAAGATCATCTTTTATATGCCATGAAAATAGAATAAGAAAATCGTATTTATTTAATTTTTTTATGTTTTCCTCAACAATTTTGATTTTTGTGCCAGGCATATACATTCCAATTTTTTTTGATCCTTTTATTTCAAATATATATTCCAATATACTTTCATTTAAACCAAGATAATTTATTAAAGTGGTCGCTCTCGAGGGAGCCCCAATACCAGCTATTTTAGAAAATTGATTTTTTCTATATATTTTACTTAATAAGTTATAAAATTTAATCTTTGAGTTTAAAACTCTATTTTTGAAATTATATAATTTTTTTTCAAGCTGCACCTCTTTATTCAAAATATTTGAAACTGATATGTTTTTTTTAAACTTATTTTTTCTTGATGCATAGACCCTAATTGAACCACCATGAGTATCTATAGTTTCAGCTTTGAATATCTCGAGATCGTATTTTGAAAAAAGATAATTTAAAGATGTTAGAGAATAATATCTTAAATGTTCATGATAAATAGTATCGTACTGATTGTTGTCAATTAGTGGCAAAAGATAATGAGACTCAGAAATAAACACTCCATTTTCAAGCAAACATTTTTTTATATTTTGAATTAAATTTTTTACATTGCCTATATGTGCAAAAACATTAGTCGCAGTAATTAATTTTGCTTTACCAAAATGGCTGACTATTTTTTTTACAGCTTTATCATCAAAATAATTAATGATTGTTGGAATGCCGTTTTTTATTGCAATTTTTCCAATATTTTCTGGAGTAACACCTAATACTTTATATTTATCTTTAAAATAACTTAACAAATTTCCATCATTTGAACCAATGTCAATAACCAAATCATCCTTTTCTAAAATATTTTCTTTATCAACATTATTTCTTAAAGCTCTAAAATTATCTCTTAGGATTTTAGTTGTACTACTTGTGTAAGGGTAGCTCTTTGGAAATAATATTTTTTTATCAACTTCAATGTTTAATTGTACAAGTTTAGATAGCTTGCAATAATATAATTCTAGAGGTGCTGTAAAAGTAATATATTCATTTTTATCAATTTTATGCATATCATTAACAAATGGTATATTTCCTAAGGAAATAATTTTTTTTAAATTAGTTGAACCAGATACTTGACAAGCTTTTATAAATTTAAAATATTTCATTTTAAAGAATAATTTTACACAAACCTTCTTTTAAATTAATTTTTTTTTTAAATCCCAATTTTTTAATTTTATTAATATTCGGACACCTATGAGATGTACCACCTTTAGCAATTTTTTCTTGACCAATAGTAATTTTTTTTTTAAAGATTTTTATTATGATTTTAGTTAAATCTAAAATTCTTACACGCTCTTCAGTACCTATATTATAAATATTAAGATGCTTTCCTTTTTTAAATATTAAATAAAAAGCTTCAAGAAAATCATCAATATAAATAAATGATCTTGTTTCAAATCCTGATCCTTTTATTTTCATACTTGAATTTGCTATTTTTATTTTCCTTATTAATTCAGGGATAACATGTTCTTGCCCCATATCCTTACCATAAACATTATGAGGTCTAAAAATAATCATTTTTTTAAAAAATCTTGCGTTATTTATTCCAAGTAACTCCGTCAAAATTTTACCACCAGCATATGAATAACGAGGGTTAAATACATCTGGTATCTTCATTGTTTCAGTTTCATCAGTTGGAATTTTTTTTGGATAATGGTAAACTTCAGAACTTGATGCTAAAAAAATATTTTTTATTTTAAGTTTTTTAGCAACATCAATTATATTTATTGCACCTTTACATGCTACATCTAAAACTTTATCTGGTTTTTCATAAAAAAATTTTGTTCCATTAATAGCAGCAAGATGAAATATGTGACTTTGTCCAACAGCTGACCTGTAAACATCATTATAATTTGTTACATCTCCTTTGATAATTTTTATATTTTTATTTTGTTTGATTCTTTTCAACTTGCCCCTGGAATTATCATCTAAAATTGTTAAATAATAACCTTTGTTACTAAAAAAATTGCAAATTGCAGCTCCAATAAAACCAGTTCCTCCTGTTACTAAAATTTTTTTTTTCACCTTTTTATAAAACCCCATATATCAATCAATTCTTTATTTCTTATACTTAAATTTTGATATTTTTTATGTGGAACACACAATATTAAAATATCAGATTTTTTTAAAAGGTAATTTAATTTTACCAATTTATTATCTGTTTTAACAAAAGGATCTGTGCAAAACACATTTTTAACCTTTGGCATCAAAAATTTTTTTAATTTATAACTTAACGATGATCTAGTATCATCACATTCGGCCTTAAAAGACATACCGAGTAATCCTATATTTTTTTTTTTTAGATCAAATTTTTTTTCTAATTTATCAATTAAGTAAAGCACCAGCCCTTCATTTACTAGCATAGAGCTGTTTCCTATACTAAAGTTATTTCTCGATATTGATAGAAGTTGCATAGTATCTTTTAAAAGACATGGACCTGCTGCAAACCCAGCTGATGGAAGCCCTTCTGCTCTTGGATAGCCTTGTTTTGTTATTTCTCTAATTCTATTAAAATTTAGGCCTGCTTTATCAGCAAGCATATAAAATTCATTTGCTACTGCAAATTGGGAATATCTAAATGCATTTGAAAAAAGTTTTGAGTATTCGGCCTCTTTTAGAGAACAATAAACAATTTTTTTTGAAATTTTATGAAATATTTCTGTTGCTTTTTTTTGTGCTAATTTTGAACTTGCAGCAATAATTTGAGGCAACTTTTCGATTTCATCAAAAGTATAACCCTGAATTACTCTTTCATGACAAAAGGCAACGTGACACTTTTTTTTTTTATTTAAATAATTAAATAACCATTCTGATGTTCCAGGATAAACAGTTGATCTTAATATAATAAGCTGACCATTATTTAAAAAAGGAATTAAACCGTCAATGCAGTTTTTAATTTGACTCATGTCAGGATTTAAAAATTCATCAACTGGTGTACCAACTGTGATAATAATTGTTGATCCTGAAATAAAATTTGATGGTTCAGAATAAAATTTTAATTTTTTCTTTAGGGCTTTTTTTAAATTTTTTTCGCCATCTTTCTCCTTGAACGGCATAATTCCTTTTTTAGCTAAACCTAAATTTTCTTTATTATTATCCAATATTGATACATCAAAACCTTTGTTAGCAAAAACGATGCTTAATGGTAAACCAATATGCCCCGCTCCTCCAAGAATAGTAATTTTTTTATTTTTCATTTAAATAATTTTAATTTGAATGCGTAAAAATACCAATGTAAATAATCAAGAGACCATTTTAGAATTTTAAATCTACTTTTCCCTTTTTTTCTCTCAATCCAAATAGCGGGGCATTTTCCGATTTTATAACCTTTCTCTATTGATTTTAGCAAATATTCAATACTATAAGTAAATCCTATCTTTGATTCTATATTTATCGTTTCCAAAACCTTTCTTGAAAAAAAACGAAAACCGTTTGTTGCATCTTTTGTAGGTACATCTGTTAAATAATATAAAGAATAATTTACAATTTTAGCCAATAAAAATTTAAAAAAAGGTCCACTTTTTATTGAATTTTTATTAATAAATCTATCTGGACATAATATGTCTAAATTGTACTTTTTTATTCTTTCATACATATCTTTTAGATTTACAGTATTATAATCATCATCCGCTGGTAATACTAATACGTGCTCAGACTTACTATTTTTAATTCCTGACATTACAGCACCGTGAGCACCGTTATAAATATTTTTTATAAAAAAAATATTTTCTAAAATTAAATTACTTTGTTTTACTTTAGGCAATGTATCATCTTTTTCGAGATCATAACAAATTAATATATTATACTCATAGTCAAAATTCTTTTGTATTGATTTTAAAGTATCAATAATAATATCACTTTCATTGTAGACGGGTATAACGATGTCTAGTTGCTTTTTAAGTAACATTTAATTTTATTATTTCTTTCTGTATCATTAAACCAAATTCAAAACTTGTAAATTTTTTAATTTCTTTATTATTTTTATTGAATAAATTTAATATTGTTTTTGATGCATTAATTCTGCTTTTATTTTTAGGAAAATTTTTTCTAAATATAATTTTTTCGTTTTTTTTAATTATAAAGTTATTATGGTAATCTTTAGATTTGTTTTCAAGAATATAAATATTTTTTTTATTTAACAAACTAATAGAAATTAAATTTTTATTGTTTGAAGGATCAAATACAACATTAATATTATTATTTTTTATAGATAATAGAAAATAATATATGCTGTTCTTCTTTTTTATAAGTTTAAATTTTCTTACTTTAAAAAGAAAATGCAATACTGAAAGTAAATGAAAAAAAAAGTTATTTATTTCTCCGCCTAATTTATTCTTATTATTCTTCCATGAATTTTTTAGTTTTTTAGATCGAGGCTTAAAATGCCATTTTACTTCAATTTTTGTTTGTGAATTAATATTAATTTTATTAATTATTTTTTTAAATTTAATTATAGATGGTATGGATATGAAATTTAAATCAATGAAATTTTTTTTCTTAAAGTTTTTTTTTAAAAATAAAAATTTTTGAATATCATTGTAATTATTTGCCAATGGCTTTTGACATAAGAACTGTATTTTATTTTTTATTAAAAATTTTATTATTTTTATTTGCTCTAACGGTGGAACAGCAATAACAACAATATGTGGCTTAATTTCTTCTACCATTTTACGCCAAGAACTGTAATATTTGTAATTTAATAATTCATTTGCTTTACGATTTTTTAAACCACAAATCCCAACTAAATTGAAAGAATTAATTTGTTTAATTGATTCAATTAAAACATTTTTTCCGTAGTTTAGACCAATTAAACAAATTTTTTTTTTCATTAAAAATTAAAAAAAGATTTTTTGTCTCTTTTTAATATACGAATTTGCTTTTCAAATGTATCAAAATCATACCAATCACCACCATAAAATAATAATTTATATGCAAGTTTATTACATATTTTTTCATCATTTGACTTATAGCAATTTAGAATTTTTGCATTTTCGACATAACGATTAGCTTGCCAATGAATACCATGGTATGGAGAAAAAATTCCCAAAAATAGTACATACAAAATTATTAATGACAAAATAAATCTATTAACAATTTTTACAAATTTATAATTCTCAAATACTAATTTCCAAAATCCGATTTGAAACAAAATCGACCCAACTGAGTATCTTGCAGCCACAACAGTTTGTAGGTCGTTTCTTGTTAAAGATACTAAAAAAGCAAATATTAAACCGATAGAGATAAGAATGTTTTTAGATAAGAAACCTGAAAATTCTTCGTATGAATTTAATCGATACTTTTTAAGTAATATTAATATTATTATAAAAAATTGCGCAGAACCTATTATAAAACCGATGTAAGCGAAACCATCTATCCATGGAAGATAAACATTTGAAAGAACTCCAAAAAAAGTAACGTAAAATTTATAATTTATTATAAAACCTAAATCTAAATAATCACGTGCAGAAAAGGAATATCCAATTTCTCCTAAAAATAATCTAGGCATAATGACCGAAATCAAAAGACCAGCTATACTTAAGAAAATATATAAAATTTTAAAATTTTTATAAATATTGTGAAAATAAATGAAAAAAATAATATAAATTGGGATAACATAACCTAATCCAAATGTGAGAGGTGCAATAAATATTATTGTGGAGTTTATTATTAATGATTTTATGTTTTGTTGGTCAATAAATTTATAAATTAATATTGTGAAAAAAAAACATAAACTCCAAACTATATTTGAAGATTGTGTAAAGTTTGCAAACTGTTTACCTGAAAAAATTAGAATAATTATAAGGGACACACCCAAGGAATTAATTTTATCTTCTTTTGATAAAACTAATAAACTAATAAGAAATATCAAAAAAATTGAAAGGTAGTTAAAAAATTCAAAATTTTGATTTAAATAATTATTAACAAATAGAAATATTATTTTTGTGAAGAATATGTTGTGAATATTTGTAGGTTGGTTCAACCAACTCCAATTACTAAATTCTCCTGTTTGTAAATTTTCTATCCACTCCCAGTCATCTACCCAGGGTATATTAGTTCTAAAATTAAATAATATGAGATAAAATAAAATAGTTAACAAAAAAATAATTATATAATTTTGTTTTTTTGTAAATTTATTAATAGGTTGTTTAAATATTAAAAATAAAATTGATAAAAATATAAGAATTATTGGTAAAATTAAATTTGAATTAAAAATTACAAGCCAAATATTTAAAAATTCTCTAAAAAATTCGTCACATTTTTCTACTCTATTTTGGTCAAGATATTTGCAAGCAGTAATTAGAAAATTCATTATTTATATTTTTTCTTGTTTTATTATTTTTTTTAGAGAATTGTCAAAACTTGAAAATTTAAACTTTGGGAACAGTTTTTTTAGTTTTTCGTTAGAATTCATCATATCTATTTGGTTATTATTTTTTTTAAAAATATAATTTATTTTTTTATTTGAAAATTTTTCAATTTTTTTTGGAATTGAATCAAGTTTTACATAATTTTGGGCAGATATATTCAATACAGTATTAAATTTATGATCATTTGCTTTTAGAAGCAATTCAATGACTCTACATAGATCGCTCACATAAATATAATCTCTTATCTGATTGCCTGGACTAAGATAAATTTTTTTATTAACTGCTAGAGAGTTTATAATGCTTCCTAAATATCTCTCTTTATTATCTTTATAACCAAATGTGAGAGAAGGTCTTAACCAAATATAGTTTGATTTTTTTTTTTTCATATATCTCTTAGTATATAAATATGCTTTATATTTATATTTTCCATATAATGATCTAGGCTTAGGTCGCATCTTTTCATCATATGGCAATTTACATGCTCCATATTCTTCAATGGATCCAAAAAAAATTACCAACTTACAATTTTTATTTATTGTATCTACTAAATTCTTATTTGTTAAAAATGTATTATTTAGTTGATTAGACTTTTCTATTTCATATTTTTTTTTAAAATTTGTAGAGGAAGTTAAATTTATAATAAAATCAGGACTTACTTTGTTTAAATATTTTTTAAGTTTTAGTTTATATTTTAAGTTTAATTGGTTTTTACTTGGAGTAATAAGTTCGTATTTGAAATTTAATTTTTTTTTTAAATGAAATCCAATAAAACCATTTGAACCTGTTATTAAAATTTTTTTTTTACTTTTTTTTCTCATCCTCAATAATGTAATTTGGTCTATTCTTAACTTCATCTAGAATGTATCCAACATATAATGAAATTATTCCTACTAAAAACATTATTAAGCCAAAAAAGAAAAGTTGTACTAATATTATTGTTGTAAATCCAGGTTCTTCAATTATCCCGAATAAGAAAAGTAGCAAATAAATTAATGATAATATTATACTTGAAGAAAAAACAACTGCTCCCATAAAAAATATTAAAATTAGGGGAAACCTAGTAAATGATGTAATTGCTGACATCGCAATGTCAAAATACTTAAAAATTGATATTTTTGATGTTCCTGACTTTCTCTCTAATCTATTATATTCAACTCCTATCTGTTTAAATCCTATGAAAGAAACAAGTCCTCTTAAATATAGGTTTTTTTCATCTAAATTCTTTAAATAGTTTATTACTTTACGATCTATCAATCTAAAGTCACCTGCTCCTTTAGGTATATGTATATCTGAAAATTTATTTAAAAATGAATAAAATTTATTTCTGAGAAACGATAAAATAAAATTTTCTATCCTAGTTTTACGTATTCCGTAAACTACATCATAACCATTTTCCCATTGTTTAATAAATTCAAGAATTAATTTTGGATCATCTTCACCGTCTGCATCTAATTGAATTGCGGCATCTCCTGTGCATTTATCAAGACCAGCCTTAATATTTGATTGATATCCAAAATTTCTACTCAATCTATAATACTTTATATTTTCAAATTTATTCATTTCATTTTTTGCAACATTATCTGATCCATCATTTGAATGATTATCCATTAAAATTATCTCAAAATTATATTTTTTTGAATTTAATAGCTTTTGTTTAATTTCATTAAGTATTATTGGAATATTTTCTTTTTCGTTATAAAATGGAATTATAATTGAAACTGTTTTAATCATTTTATTATTTTATAAAGATAATATGGATAATTATCATCTTTGTAAATCAAAGATAAATTTAGTGATTTATATTGTTCTAATACTTTATCTAAATTTTCATGATCTCTTTTATAAATTTTATTTGATAAATCAATTATTAGGTAATCAATTTTATAGAAATCAACTTCTTCTTTAACTCTATCTGGACTTTTAGTTTGTCTGAATGCTGGATCCATAATTACTTTTCTCTTACTAACACACCATAAATCTTGCACAGTTAATCCGTACATTATTTTTGAATTTTTAGGTACAAAGGAAGTCACTTGTTGTCCAAATTTGTAAAAGGGCCTTGCATCTCTTTCCCAAAACGTTTTTTTGTAAAATATACCATAACTAGTTATTAAAAATGCTATAACTGTAAAAATACTAATAAAGTTTTTTTTTATTATAAATTTCTTAACAATTTCTAATTTTGATATACTTATTGTTGCTGATGCAACTAAAATAGAATTTATTGGCAAAATAGCCATAAAATGTCTTGGCCAAAGCTGTCCACCCATTGCATTACTTGCAATTGATATGCCCAATAAATACAATATAGAGAATGTCACAATATAAAAACCGAAAATTTTAAGTTTAAAAGCGCCGTAAATAACCAAAGGTAAAAACAAAAAAGACAAAAAAAATATGAAAGTTGGAAAATTATATAAGCTTAAATTGACAAGATTTTTTATAAACCAAAAAATGTGATTTTTAATATACTGAAAATAGTCTAAATTAATTAATAATTCAGATATATTGGGTTTTTTTGTAGAATTCATCATTTCGCCCCAACTTTCAACGAAGGGATAAAAGTTTAAGTTACTATAAAATGGTGTTCCAAAATATGAGTTAGTATAAATACCCCAACTTAAATAAATTAAAATAAATAGTATAAAAAATTTAAAAAAACTAAATAAATAATTTTTTTTTTCAAAAATATAAATATTAATCAAGGAAATGACGAAAAGAAGTTGCCAGCCCCCAAATGTTAAGGAGGCATAACCCGTAACCAAACCTAACAAGTAATAGAAATTATTATTTTTTAATGTGAGTAACGTTATGTAAAAATAGATTTGAATAATTAGTGCAGTAAAATTAACACTTGTAAAAACAGTTGAGTTTTCAATATGAAAGTAATTAAAACATATTAAAAAAATAGAAATTATGCCAATATCTTTTTTTTTTAATTCTGAACAAATTAAATACAATAGCAATAAATTTAAAAAAAAAACTATGAAAGTAATTAATCTAGTAATAACAAAACTTTCATTTATAAAAAGGAAGATTGCTGAAAAAAAGTGAAAACCTGGTAAGTATACATCTGTAACAGCTGGTAAATCTTGATGCCTATGCCAGTATGAGTAAATGAAATCAGTCTTTGGACCTATAAAATTTGATAAGTTATATGCTATGTTGTAATGATGACATGGATCTCCTCCAAGATTAATTTTAGTATAATCACCTGTTTTGAAAAAGAGGTAAAATAAACGTAAAATTACACCTGAAAATATTACTATAAATAAATAGTTTTTTTTAATTTCTAATTTCAATTACAACTTTTTATAAATTTAGATACCTTACCATGTATATAGTCCAAATTTTTTAAATCTAAACCTTGATGACATCCAATTAAAATACCATTTCTCATTATATAATCTGAGTTTTTAAAATTTTTGATTTTATTTTTGCTACCAATAAGATATTTAAAAGCAGGATGTCTTAATATATTTCCACTAAATATAGGTCTAGTTTGTATATTATTTTGTTCAAGATAAATTTGTAAATCTTTTCTCTTAAAAATTTTATTTTCTTTTATTATTAACGGATAAGCTAAAAAATTTGTTTGAATGTCATTATTGATTATTGGAGATATAAAGAAGGACTTATACTTATCAAAAAATTTTTTATGATAATTAAAATTTACCATACGTTTTTTGCTGAATTTTTGAAATTTTTTTAATTGTTCTAACCCAAAAGAAGCACCTATCTCCGAAGGTTCAAAGTTATAACCTAATTCTGAAAAAACAAATTTTTTATCATATTCACATCCCATTAGTTTTATATCCAATCTTTCATTTATATTTTCTGAATTTTTAATTAATGATGACATTCTACCCCAACTTCGTAAAACTTTTGATTTTTCATAAACCATCTTATTGTTTGTCATAAACATACCGCCGTTTCCAGCACAACTTATTATATGAGATCCATAAAAACTAGTTATTGATATATCACTGTAATGGCCAGTTGGCTTTTGTCTTATTTTTGCTCCCAATGTATCAGCAGAATCTTCAATTAATTTTAAGTTATATTTATTTTTTAATTTATAAATTTTTTTTATATCTGGAATATTTCCAATCAGGTTAGGTATTAAAAAAGCAACTGTTCTTTTTGTAATTTTTTCCTCAATTTTGTTAACATCAATTTGTAGTGTCTCAATATCAATGTCTACGAAAACTGGTTTAGCTCCAGCAATGACGATAGAAGAAACTGCAGTTCCAAAATTTAGGCATGGGGTAATTATTTCATCATTTTTTTTTAGATTTAACGATTGCATAGCAAGAGTTAAAGCCGATGATCCAGAATTAACCATAAGACCATATTTTTTTGAAAACATTTTTGATACTTTGGTTTCAAATTTTCTTACAGCTTTACCCATTTGAGTTCCATTTTTTAATGTCTTTAAAACAGCATTAACTTCAGCTCTGTCATAAACATTTTTACCATATGAAATTTTCATTTTATTTTTTTCGCCAAATTGTAAAAATTTTCTAATTGAATTATTGAAAATTTTTTCATGTTTAATTTATTGATATAACCCAAATACCAATCATATGTAAAATTAATAATATTTTTTTTATTTAAAATAGTTCTCCAATTCAAGTTTTTTTTTGCTTTTGCTGAACTTAAATTCAATTTTTTTGACTCATAAAAGTAATCTTTCTTACTAAAAATAATTTTATTTTTTTTCTTAAATTTTGAAAATATTAAATTTGCAAGATTTAAAACAGTGATTTGGTTGCTCAATGGAGGTGCAAAATTCCAAGTATTAAATGAATACTTATTTTTATAAGAATACTCTGCTGCAATTAAATAACCATTTAAACAATCTAAAACATGTATCCATGGCCTAGTGTTTTTCGGATTTCTAATTTTCAATTTTTTTTTTTCAAGTATTGATCTAATAATATCTGGAACAATTCTATTTTTTTTCCAATCGCCTCCTCCAATAACATTTCCAGCTCTAACAGTAACAATTTTTTTTCTTAATTTTTTATATTTTAATAAATATGAATTCGAAATGATTTCTGCACATGCCTTACTTGCGCTGTATGGTTCACTTCCTCCTAGGATAGATCTCTCTGTATAGAAATTTATTTTATTGTTTTCTTTATAACATTTATCTGTTGTTATTATCATGACTGTTTTTATTGTTTTCACCGTTGCACATGCTTCTAAAATAGCAGCTGTACCTATTATATTTGTTTGATAATTTTTTATTGGATTTTTTTCTGCTTCAGAAACAATAGACTGAGCTGCCATGTGAAATACTATATCTGCTTTTGAAATTAATAATTGTTTCTTTAAGTTATTAATATTTAAAATAGATTGCTTTATAAGTTTTTCATTAAATAAAATTTTATATAAGCATTTAGGTTGTGAGGGTAAATTTAAAGAGTAACCGAAAACATTGGCACCTAAAAATTCAAGCCAGAGCTTCAACCATGACCCCTTAAAACTAGTATGTCCTGTTAAAAAGACATTTTTATTTTTCCAAAATTTCTTTTGAGCAATATTTGTTTTTATCATACTTTCCAAGGAACTTTCTTTTTTTTATAAAGTTCATTTAAATATTTTTGATCTCTTTCTGTATCCATTGGATGCCAAAAATCATTGTGAAAATATGCAGAAAGTTGTTTTTTTTTAGTCAATATTTTCATAGGTTCTTGCTCCCACATAACATTTTTATTTAAATCTATAACATCAAAAATTTTTTTATCTAAAATAAAGAAACCTCCATTAATAAAGTTTTTATTATCTTTCGGTTTTTCATTAAATTTTGTTACATTATTTTTTTTTATCACAAGAGATCCAAATCTAGGTATGGGTGAAACTGCCGTAACTGTAGCAATTTTTTTTTTTTTACAATGTAATTTATATAACTTATTTAGATTTATATTTGCCAAACCATCACCGTAGGTCATTAAAAATTTTGGAGATTTTATGTGTTTTTTTACTAAAAAAATTCTTTTTGCTGTTAATGTATTTAGTCCTGTGTCTAAACATTTTATATTCCATCGATTATTTAGTTTATTCAGATAATTTTTTATTACATTTCCTTTATAACCTAAACAAATAATAAAATTATTAATGCCATTTGAATTTAAAATTTTTAACAAATGCCAAATAATTGGTTTTCCTCCAATTTTTACCATCGGTTTCGGAATTGATTTAGTTAGATATCCCAATCTGGATCCTCTACCACCTGCTAAAATGACTGCATACATAATATTTTAAATTATTTTATTTTAGTTTAAAAAAAACGCCTTTTTATAATTATTTTTATTTGGATTTTTTATAGAGTAACCCAGAGAGGAATACTTGCCACCTAATGGAATTCCACATCCAGATCCAATATATCCTGGAGGCTTGCAATTCAAATTTTCTCTCCACCATTTTTCGTCAAACCAAAATGAGACAACATCTATATCGCAAGCATCGTCTGTAAATACATAACTGTCATTTATCAAGTGTTCCCAAAGATATTTTAAACAGTCTTGAGTAGACGCCACCAAATCAACATCTAAGAATAATAAATCAATTTTTTCTTTATGTTTTTCTAGCGACTCATTAAAAAAACCTTCTCTTATTATTACATTTTCATGCTCCCCAAATAATCTAAGATTATTCTCTACTTCATTTTTCGTAGCTTTGTACATGCCCTCACTATAACTACCTGTTAATTTTAAATGAGGATAATTTCTTTTTCCAATTTTATCACTATCAACAGGTAATCCTTTAAAAGAGTCATAAATTATCAATTTTCTATCTACAATTTTAGAAAAAATAGACAAAGCAACAGACGAGGCGCCCTTGAAACATCCACATTCAACAATATAATTATGTTTCTTGTTATCTAAATCTAATATTTTTTTTCCTATTTCTAATTGAACATCTATACTTGTCGCACTATTTAGTTTTCCCAGTGCATTTTGAATTCTTCTAACAATTTTATTTTTATCTTTTGAAGACAAATTATATTTTTTTCCGATATCACTATAAACAAATTCATCTAAAGAATTATTAGAAAATTTTGCAGCAGCTTTATTGATATAATCTTGAAGAGTTCTTGGCAATCTATAGTATATTTTTTTTAACATTTTTTTTATTTATATGTTTAATATATTTAAAAAGATCATCTACAATTTTATTTAAATCAAAGAAGTTTTGGTATACTTTTTTTGAAGATAAATAAATTTTTATTTTATCGTTTTCTTTTAAATTTTTAATATAATTCATGTTTTTTACTATTTTTTCTACATCATTAGGTTTATTAGAAAATCCAATTCTTTCTCTCTCTACAAATTTTCCTAACTCCCCATTAGATGAGACTAGAATTGGTTTACCATAAGCTAGATAAGATTGAAATTTTCCAGGTATAGTTTTATTCAATGATTTACCATTTTTTAATGAAACGATAAAACAATTTGATCTTTTAAAATATTTTTTTAATTCATTTGGCTTCAAATATTTTTTTAAAATTATTCTTGATTTCAATTTATTGGTTCTGATAAAATTTTTTAGAAATTGAAATTTTTTTCCTGAGCCAATTATATTTAAACAAATATTTCTATCTAAATTCTTAGATAGAAAAGCATGTAAAATTGTTTTAAAATCTTGAGCCTCTCCTAAATTTCCTGCAAAAGTTATAATTATTTTTTTATTTAAATTTTTAGAGTATTTCTGAAACTTAATATCTGATGGTTGATGTAATGTGAAAATATTATTATTTATTTTATAATTTTTTTTGATATGCTTTTTAAAACTATTTGATTGAGTTAAAATCAAATCTGATGATTGATAGATTTTTTTAACAAAGATATTGATAAATTTTAAAATTAATTTATTTTTTATATAACCAGTATCTTCTAAAACTTCAGGCCAAAGATCTTGGACCCACAAAATACTTGGAATTTTTTTTCTCTTTGCATAAAAAATCGCTGGTATTGCTTGAAATAATGGAGAAGTCGCAAAAGTAATAGCCACTACTGGTTTGTGATTGTCAAAATAGTTTAGATTTAAGAAGAGGTTGATTATGTAAGAAATATAGTCTCTAGATATATCTATAAAAGTATTTTTTTTTCTTGA
>MDTD01154128.1_pt1 | contig 16825 bp, 19 predicted proteins | sample 811221 | NCBI WGS metagenome assembly MDTD01 (sample SAMN05326646, study PRJNA326480) | marine metagenome | isolation source: seawater | place: Pacific Ocean: South West | collected 2011 | reverse complement strand
TCAATTTTTTGATTATTTATTTTTTTTTTTAACTACTAATTTAAAAGTTATATCTTCAGATAATTTTTCTTTGGCTTTTACTGCTTCTCTGACAATATTTTTTTCTAAAAAATCAATATTATTTTTTACTCCTAGCATTTTTCCTGAACCTATTATTTCACATCTCAAACACTCCAATTCATTGAAAATACTTTCTCTCATCTTATTACTTGGTAAGAATTTTTTATGAAGATTTTGACTGTGATATTTTTCAATTAGTGATGCTGTATCACCTTCACCTCTAATTATATCTTTATTTACAAATTTCTTATTATACTCAACAGAGGAAAGACTAATATTATTTAGATTTTTTTTTTCCTTATTTCCAAATTTGATATTTATTTTTTTTTTATCAGATATAGCCTTTATTGTACTTTCAATAGATTTTTTAAAAGATTCAACTAAATTTTCTTTTCTTTTATTTGGAAGCATTTTCGTCAGTTGTTCTGTCATCAAGAAATCCTACCCATTCTTGAGGGAGATCTTTACCTAAGCATCTTTGGTAGTATTCTGCAATTATCGAGCGCTCGGCTTCATCACATTTATTTAGAAAAGTTACTTTAAATGCATAATCGAGGTCATCAAAAATAGTAGAATTCTCTGCCCAGGTTATGATAGTTCTCGGAGACATTAAAGTCGAAATATCTCCATTTTTAAATCCTATTCTGGTTAAATTAGCTAACTCTACCATTAATGGAATGTAGTCTTTTTTAAAGTTAGAAGAAAAATTTTTTATTTTTTCCTTTATAATCTTAATCTCTTGTTCTTTTTCTAGGTAATTAAGAGTGGATACAATATTCCATCTATCCATTTGACCTTGGTTAATTTGTTGTGTGCCGTGATACAAACCAGATGTGTCTCCTAGTCCAATGGTGTTAGTGGTACAAAATAATCTAAAAGAAGGGTGGGGAGTTATTACCCTATTTTGTTCAAGCAGGGTAAGTTTTCCCTCTACTTCAAGAATTCTTTGAATTACGAACATTACGTCTGGTCTACCTGCATCGTATTCATCAAATACTAACGCTGTTCCGTTAATAAGAGACCAAGGAATAATACCTTCTTTGAATTTTGTAATTTGGGCTCCTTTCTCAATGACAATAGCATCTTTTCCAATTAAATCTATTCTACTAACATGGCTGTCCAGATTTACTCTAATACATCTCCAGTTTAATCTAGCTGCTACTTGTTCTATATGGGTAGATTTGCCAGTACCGTGGAAACCTTGAATCATTACTCGTCTATTATGTTTAAAGCCAGCTAAAATTGATAATGTAGTATCCTTATCAAATATATAAGAATTATCTATAGAAGGAACATACTCATCCTTTTTAGAAAATCCAGGTACTTTCATATCAACATTCAAATCAAATAATTCTCTAACACTAAATTCTATGTCAGGTTTCTTTGACCTATCATTTATATCTTTGTTAATAATTTGTACCATTTTATCCTCTTTAAGATTTAAAAAACTCAAGTAAAATTGAATAAGATTCGTTTAATTTAATGATTTTTTCCTTATCTTTTAATTCATTAAGGTCAGGATGAAACTTTTTAACCATGGTTTTGTACTGTTTTTTTAAGTCATTTAAGTTTTTAGGCATGTCCATATTCAATGTTTCTAATGCCTGCCTAATTAAGCTAGTATTTTTACCTTCCTCTTTGGAAAACCCTTTTCCCTGGTCATCGTATCCAAAAAAATCGTGACTAAATTTATACTGTTTTACTTTTTTTCTTGTTTCTCTGTGCCACCGAGCATCCTCGGACAGTTCATCATAAATTTCTTCACTTGACCTACCTTTAAAATAATCCCAACCTTTGTTGTATATTTTTACATGCTCTAGGCAAAACCACTTAAATTCTCTTAATTTATCTCTTGACGAAGGAGCTCTATATTTTCCTTTCTCCTCACATTTATGCCATTCACAATACTTTGTTAATCTAAGTATATCTGACTCGTCAATGTCTTTTAGCCCAAACTTAATATTTTTATTTTTTAACATAATATTATATTATGTTTTTTTGAATGTTTAGCAAGTTTTGAGGAATTTTAGTGCAAAAATTTAGTGAAAGAAAAGAAAGAATAGAAGAAATTCTAAGAGAAACATTTAATCCAACTTTAATTAAAATTATAGACAATAGTCACTTGCATGCAGGACATAAAGGTTTTAATGAAAATTCAAAAGAGTCCCATTTATATATAAAGATGAATTCTAGTTTTTTTAAGGAAATGAAAAGAACAGAAATGCATCAGCAGGTTTACAAAGCCTTAGAGGAGGAGTTTGCTAGAGGATTGCATGCTTTAGAGCTGGATTTGGGATTTTAAAGATATTACGATATTATTTTTGATTTACTGATCTGAACCTTTGTAACTCTTGTGTTTGTCCTAGAAATAACTGTGAGTAGATAATTCTTTATAAAAAAATGCTCACCTTTTTCTGGAATTCTCTTAGATACGTTTATTATAAGACCTGCAATAGTTGAGGCTTCTTCTTCAGGAAATTTTAAGTTATGTAACCTATTCAAATCTCTTATTGTTACGTCCCCATTAACATGGATATTACCTTGATTATCAGACTTGTACATAACAGAGGGAAAATCGTGCTCATCTTCAATTTGACCCACAATTTCTTCAAGAATATCTTCAAGAGTAACTAGTCCTTGTAAAACACCATATTCATCGACTACAAATGCTATTTGCAATTGTTTTTCTCTAAAAGCATTCAGCTGTCCTGATAAGCTTGTGGTCTCAGGAACAAACCAGGGTTTTTGTAAAATTTTTCCCAGATTAATTTTTTTAGTTTTGACTAACATTCTTAGTAAATCTTTAACTAGAATTACGCCAACAATATTTTCTGGGTTTTTTTCCCAAACAGGTATTCTTGAAAAAGGTGTCTCATTTAATATTTCGAGTAATTTTTCCTCATTTTCTAGATTACTTATACTAAATATATCTTTTCTGTGAATCATTACCTCACTGATTTCTCTTTCATTTAAATCAAGAATGCTTTCTAGCATAAATTTGTTATCCTTTATCATTCCACCTTCTTTGTCAGCAAGTAAAATAGCGCCCCTGATTCTATCTAAATCAGAACTTTTGGATTTAATTTTTTTGTTTTTAACTAGATATTTTATTGCAATATTTACAAAATGGTTAACTGGGCTAAGAAACCATATAATAGATTTTAGATAAGGTGTGTAATAAAGTAATAATTTATCTGGTTTTCTTATTGCATAGATTTTTGGAAGAACTTCAGCAAATATAAAAATAATTGATGTCATACTCACCGTGGAATAGAGAATACCAATGGTTCCAAATATTTTTACTAAGATATTTGTTGCTAACGCTGACGATAATATATTAACTAAATTATTACCTAATAAAATAGCACTGATTGCTATTTCTTTTTTCTTTACTATCTGCTGGGCATTGTATGATTTTCTATCTCCTTCGGTTACTTTTTTTTGTAATAAAGACTCAGAAATACTAGTAAGGGCTGTTTCAGAAGAAGAAAAAAAACCAGATAACAATACTAAAAAAAGTATAGTAATGAGTTGGAAATAAAAATAAAAATCATACATATTAGATGAAATCATTTATTGACATTAATATATAATTCTTTTTAATTCCTGTTGCTATATAAGTGTGGCCTATTTTATTACATAGTATAAATCTGATACTATTTTTCTTAACCTTTTTATCATTTTTCATTTTATTTAACATTTTTTCTGCACTCCATTTCTTTTCTTTACTAATATCAGATAAATTCACAGGTAAAGACATATCCTGAATATGTTTTTTGACGGCTTCATAATTTTTTATATCCAATTTACCTAAACGATAAGATAATCTCATTGCCATCAACATTCCTACAGCAACAGCTTCTCCATGTAAAACTTTATACTTAAGTTCAGATTCAATTGCATGAGCAAAAGTATGCCCAAAGTTTAAAAGCATTCTAATACCACTTTCCTTTTCATCTTTAGTTACTATTTCAGATTTTTTACGACAACACAAAAAGATTATTTTTGAAATAGTTTGATAATGTAAATTTAATATCTTCCTTTTATTTTTATTTAACCAATCAAAAAACTCTCTGTCATTTATCAAAGCATATTTAAGCACTTCTGCATATCCTGACAAGAAATCTTTTTTTGGTAATGAAGACAAAGTTAAAGGATCAATAAATACACACGCAGGTTGATAAAATGTTCCTATTAGATTTTTTCCTTCAGGTGTATTAATGCCTGTTTTTCCTCCAACAGAACTATCTACTTGAGAGAGTAAGGTAGTAGGAATTTGAATAAATTTTATTCCTCTTAAAATAATAGATGCCAAAAAACCTGATAAATCGCCAACAATACCACCTCCAAGTGCATATATAATATCTTGTCTTCTAACACCCTTGGTAATCATATTTCTCGATAGCTGGGATAAAGTATTAAAACTTTTACTTGACTCTCCAGGTTTAATTATAAATCTAAAACATTTAATATTTTTACTACTAAAGTATTTTTCTAATTCTGCTAAATATAATTTGCTGACATTTGAGTCTGTAACTATTAATGCTTTAGATTCTTGATAGTTTTTAAAATGATAGTCAGCAATTTTTTTAAAAATATTTTTATCAATTGTAATTAGATATTCTGAGTTTTTAATTTTTACATTCAGCTTTTTCATTTTTTTTTTCTAAATATTCAATGATTTTTTTTATTGATAATTTTAGTATTTCTGACTTTCCTAGAGAGGAAATATTAATATTAATATCAGCTTCGCTATATATTTCTTTTCTTTTGTTGAGAAGATTTTCCATTTCTTCTTTACTATTGAGTTTTGCAGCTATAGGGCGGGTATTTCTAGATTTTTTTATTCTACTAAAAATAGTATTTATATCAGCATCCAACCAAAGACTTATAGAGCTAGTTTTTATTTTATTTCTTACTAATTTATTTAAAAATGCTCCGCCTCCCATAGAAACTACAATATTTTCTTTTTTTTCAAGTAATTTAATTATTAAACCCTCCTCTAATTTTCTAAAATAATTTTCCCCAAATTTTTGAAAAATATCATTAATAGTCATTCTTTCTTTTTTTTCTATTTCCTTATCAGTGTCATAAAAAATCATATCTAATTCTGTTGACAACCTCTTGCCAATTGTTGACTTTCCTACACCCATAAAGCCTATTATTGAAATAGGTCTGTACTTAAGCAAATTCTTTATTTTTTGATTTTCCAAAATTAAATTTAAATATTTATTTCCGAATTAAAGTATTTTTGTAAATATAAATATAATATACAATATTATTTAATTTTTTTATAATATAAATATGATAATAAAAAAAATAATAATTTTGCTTTTTATAACTATAATATCGCTTAGCATATATGTTGTTTTTTTCTGGGACATACCGGCTCCAACAAAAAAAATAGAAAAAAATTTAGAAATTCACAGATTTGAAAAATAATGAATAATTTTTTAATAGTTCTTTTTTGTGTCCTGATTTATGGAATATCTTTTATTAGTATATCACAAGATGGACCAAAAGATTTAATAAACGTTGAGGAAGAGAATCTACCTAAAGAAGAAAATAAAGAGAATTTAATCAAAGAAACAGAAACTATAAAGCAAGAAGATAATTTCCCATTTTCTCAAACTATTGAAGAACAAGATAACAATATAGAACAGCAAGTAATAATAGATGATATACCTAAAGAATTTAATAATTGGTATGGAGTTTTATCTAGTAAAGATGGAGGACTAGGTTGGTTAATGTGGGGTGATACGGAATACAAATTATCGATAGATCTTCTAAGAAGCTTACCTACAAACGTAAATTCTTACTCGATACTTAATCTATATGCTAACTTATTGTTATCGCGTGCACAAAGCCCAATTCTTCTAGAACAAGAGAAAAATGATGGTATCAATATACAGAAATTTCAGCACGAGTATTTTGATGAAAAAATAAGGCTTATGGTCGAATTGGGATTGACAAAAAAAATTAGACTTTTAGAAGAAAGTATACCATTGGAAATAAGGGATTTTTTGTTTAAAAAAAGACTGCAAGCCATTAGATTTGAAAGTAATGATATTTATTATATTTGTCAAAATATACAAAGTAGATTAGATGATAAAATTGATGAAATATTTAATAGAAAGATTTTAATCTCATGTAATATAGCAAAAAACAAGAATAGTGAGGCCTTACTTGCATTAGAATTACTAGAAAACGATCTTGAGGAAGAAGACGATTTTCTAAAAATATCCAGACAACTAATAGAAGGTAAAAACAAAATAGATATAATTTTTAAAAATTTACAAAAACCTTTAGGAAGAATTCTCAGTCTAAGTGATAAAGTAAATGCAAAAAAAGAGTTTATTAAAAAAGAATTTCTTTTAGATAATCTTATATATAAAATGAAATTATATGATGCTAAAGATCAACTGGAGTCTTTGGAAAAGTTGGTTCAAAGAGGAACATATGAGCCGAAACTTCTGAAACAGAGTTATATTAATTTTCTAAATAATTATGACGATGATTACTTAAGTAATTTAGACACAATTGGAAAGAATTCAATTGAGATTCGCGCTTATTTATTCATGAAATCAATGATAGCAACTGATGAGATAGATAAAGCAAAAAGTCTTTCCTTGCTATGGAAAAAAGCAAGGGAAACTGGTATTGAAAAAGCTATTTCTTATATTACCTCTGATATGATATCTGTGATTTCTCTAGAAAATAACCTCAACTGGTTCCTTTTACCAGCAGCAAAAAATTTACTCTTATCTAATCAAAAAGAACAGGTAAAAAAAATATTATTCAATGGGCAGCTAAACCTTAATGATAGAGCTTCATTGGATGCAAATTTTTGTAAGGCATTATTGCTATTATATGTAAAGGATCAGGATTTATATATTTCAAATAGCCAAAACCTACCAGACGTAAATTTTTTATTAGAAATTTTACTTAATGATATCAATACGAGTAAAGAAGATTTGGAAAAACTAGCTCTTGTTTTAAAGGCCTTGAATTTCAAAATCAACGACCAAATATGGAAAAATTTTATCTTTGAAGATAAAACCAAGAAAAAAAATAATGATTTAACAAGCAATTTTCAGAGTCTTTTTATACATCTAGAGTATGCAGTAAGTAAAAAAAATAAGGCAGAGGTAGCTTTGATATCAGCCATATTACTATCTAATTATTTTGAAAAAAATGATTACAGCAGTCTTTTCCATGCACTCAATGCTCTTGAAAAATCTGGTTTAGGAGAGTTCGCTGAAGAGATAGTTATTGAAATTAGTACAAAGTTCTTTTGATAAATGACAAAATCAAGTAACAAAATGGATAACTTAATAGAATTATTTTTAGATAAAATCATAACAGAAAAAAACCTATCGAAAGCGTCGACTTATGCATATGAGACGGATTTAAAGCATTTTTCTAAATTCCTATCAATAAAAAAAAAAAGTTTTTTGAGTATTACAGAAGAGGATTTTTTAAGTTGGAATAAATATCTTATTGAAAAAAAATACAAAATTAATTCAAGAATCAGAAAATCTTCTGTAATCAGTCAGTTCATGAATTTTCTTTTTCTAGAAAAATATTCTGATAGAAATTTCTCTAAAAAAATTTCTGTACCAAAGCACAATAAAACTTTACCAAAATTGATAAGTGAACAGCAAATTCTTAAATTACTAAATTATCTAAAAAAAAATAATGACGACCATAGAAAATTGCAGACTCTAGTAATAACTGAACTATTATATGCTACAGGAATGAGAATTACTGAGTTAGTAACACTCAAAAAGTCCGCAGTTTCTGATAATCTAAATAATATTTTGGTGCTAGGAAAAGGAATGAAGGAAAGAGTCGTTCCTCTAGGAGATGAGGCTAAATTAGTCTTGAAAATCTATCTTGATAAAATTGAAAGAGACTCTTTCATTAAGGAAAAAAATAAAAGAGGATGGCTGTTTCCTTCAAGGAAATCTCACCTAACAAGACAAGCCTATTTTTTAAACTTAAAAAAAGCTGCTATTCAAGTGAACATTGATCCAGCTAAAGTGTCACCGCATGTTTTGAGACATGCATTCGCATCTCACATGTTAAATCATGGCGCAGACCTAAAAGTCATTCAATACTTTTTAGGACATGAAGATATCTCGACTGTGCAAATTTATACCCATGTTAATTCAAAAAAAAGTTTAGAGGCATCAAAAAGACATCCTCTAGCAAGAGTTTTACCAAAAAAATGATTTATGTTATCTTTTGATATGGATATAATTAGCAAGATAAATAGGTTAAATAGATCGCAGCTAGCGGTTCCCGCTATAAGAGAAGATTTTTTCGAAAAAGCAGCAAAAAGTAATAGTGATGTAGTATTTTTGGACTTAGAGGACTCGGTCTCAATAAAAAATAAGAAAAGAGCTAGAGAATTAGCTGTTCAAGCAATTAATGATATTGACTGGGGAAAAAAAACAATATCTGTAAGAGTAAATGCATTTGATACAGAATTTTTTAGAGAGGATATTAAATTCATTTTTGAGAATTCGAATGAGAGGTTAGATCTAATTATGATACCAAAAAGTGAGAGATTAGATGATATTTTAGAAATTAATAGATTAGTATCTGTCATCGAAACAAAAAAAAGAAAAAAGAAAAAGATAGGTTTTGAATTAATAATAGAAACGGCATTAGGTTTAATAAATATAGAAAAACTTGCAATGTCTACAGACAGAGTGGAGTCACTTCATTTCGGATCAGCAGATTTAGCAGCATCTATGGGAGCGAAAACAACTAGCATTGGTGGTGTAAACAAAAACTATGGTATTTTAGAAAAAACTAATGGTAAAAAAAATAAGACAAATAATTTCTACTTAAATGATATGTGGCACTATGCTTTATTCAAAATAGTTTTGACTGCAAGAGCTTATGGCTTGAGAGCTATAGATTGCCCATATGGCGACTTTACTGACAACGAAGGCTTCATAAATATTGCTACAAATACATATTCCTTAGGTTTTGAGGGAAAAATGGTTATTCATCCACAACAGGTAGAGTTAGCAAATAAAGTATATTCACCTTCAGCACTTGAAATAGAAGAAGCAACTAATATAATAAAAGCTATGAAAGAGGCTGAAGCAGAAGGAAAAGGAGCTATTGCAATTAATGGAAAATTATTAGATATTGTATCTATTAAGCAGGCAAAGAACATATTAAATATTGCAAATAAGATTGCCGAAGGAAAAGAATAATTATGAAACTATTTCTTGATTTTGAAACAGAGGTTGCAGACCTAGAGGCAAAGATAAGTGAATTGCGTCATTTAGGCGACGGAAATGGTATTAATATACTTAATGAAATTACTAATCTTGAGTTTAAAGCAAAAAATATTCTCAAAGAAAAATATTCTAACCTTACTCCTTGGCAAAGAGTTCAAGTAGCGAGGCATCCAGAAAGACCTCATACTCTAGATTATTTGGAAGAGATTTTTAGCAACTTTGTGAGCCTAAGCGGAGATAGAAGCTTTGCTGAAGATCATGCTATAGTCGGGGGACTAGCAACTATCGATGAAATATCAGTTATGGTGATAGGACAAGAAAAAGGTGCAGATACCGACTCAAGGGTAAAAAGAAACTTTGGAATGGCCAGACCAGAAGGTTATAGAAAATGTACAAGGCTAATGAACTTAGCAAATAAATTTAGATTACCAATAATTACTTTTGTTGACACAGCTGGAGCATATCCAGGAATTGGAGCTGAAGAAAGAGGTCAATCACAAGCAATTGCAAAATCCATAAAAACCTGCCTGAGTGTTGAGGTTCCAATTATAAGTATTATCATAGGAGAAGGCGGTTCGGGTGGTGCAATAGCCATAGCGACTGCAGACAAAGTCCTAATGTTAGAAAATTCCATATATTCAGTTATTTCTCCAGAAGGTTGTGCTTCAATTTTATGGAAGGAGGAGGGTTTTGATGAAGTTGCTGCAAATAATTTAAAAATCACTTCTAAAGATTTAAAGGAAATGAAAGTAATAGATACAATTATCAAAGAACCTGTAGGAGGTGCGCATAGGAATAGAAAAGAAACGATAACAAATGTGCAAAAAGAGATCATAGCTAATTTAAAAGATTTATATGCTACAAATGGTAAAGAATTATTAGAGAATAGAAGAAAGAAATATTTAAACCTTACTTCTTAATTACACAACTATAAATTGTCCATACTTAAAAAATTTTTATTACTTAATAATTTTAATGATAGGGATCATTTTTACCGTTTGATATGTATGAATAAAAGTTTAGGTTTTGTTCATTCTTATACAGTAGAAATACTTTTAGCTTCAAGAATAGAATTTGAGATTAGAAACAAAAATATCATTTTCAAAGAAATAGGATACAAAAAGCTTAGTAAAATTTTTGAGAATATAACGGAGTTATTATTTTCTAAAAAAATTATAAAGAATTTAACTGGTGAAAAATTTCCATGTACAGATTTTCTAGGAAAAAAAGAATATTTTAATTTAGATAGATCTGCTGTAGAGGTTTTTGGCATAAGAGGATATGGTGTTCATTTAATAGCCTATTTAAAAGCTAAAGAAGGTATCTTAATTTGGACTCCAAAGAGGGCTAGTAATAAAAGAGTTGAGCCTAATAAATATGATAATACTATAGCAGGAGGAATAGCCTCTAAAGAAACTGTCTTTCAGGCTTTGAAGAGAGAGTCTGACGAAGAAGCTGGTATAGGAAGTGCATTATTAAAGAAAGTCAATTCTGCAGGTACTATTAGTTACAATTGGCGAAATAATAAGTATACTTTACGAAGAGATACATTATTTTTATTCGATCTGGAGGTTAATGATAAATTTATTCCTTTTTGTAAGGATGGAGAGGTGAAGAACTTTAAATTATTAAATTGGAGTGCAATTCTAAAGAAAATTAGAAAAACAGACTCGTTTAAAAGAAATTGTGCACTGGTAATTGCTAATTTTTTTATTAGAAAAGGCCTTCTAACGCCGAAGAATGAACCAAACTATGAAAGAATTTGTGGTCTAATGAATTTATAACTTCGCATAAATCTTTTTTATTTCTGAAAGTGCTGTTTCATCTTCTATAGTAGGAGGAGTTTCATATTTATCACCATTTAAGATCTTAGCTATAGTTGCTCTTAAAATTTTACCAGATCTAGTTTTAGGAAGCAGACTGACTACGTAAGACTTTTTATAGGAAGCCACTGGTCCCAACTCATCTCTAACAAGCTGTATAGTATCATCTAATATATTTTCCTCTGAGCCTTTATATTCACTATTGAGAACCAGAAGTCCTAATGGCACCTCACCCTTTATATAGTCCTTGATCCCAACTACTGCACATTCGGCAACATCTTTGTGAGAGGTTAATATTTCTTCTATTGAACCTGTGGATAATCTATGTCCCGCGCAATTTATAATATCATCAGTTCTAGACATTACTGAAATATAACCTTCTGAGTCAATAATTCCTGCATCAGAAGTGTCGTAAAAATTTTCGAACCTACTTAAATAAGCTTCATAGAATCTGTTTTTAGAGTTCCATATACTGTTGCTACAACCTGGAGGTAACGGAAGTTTTATCGCAAGATTTCCCATAGTATCTTTATCTAACTCTTTACCATTGTCATCTAATACTACTACATCAAAACCTGGGGCTGGTTTTCCTGTAGACCCCGGTTTTATTTGAAATAACCCTAGTGCATGAAAGTTTCCTGCAATCGACCAACCAGTTTCAGTTTGCCACCAATGGTCTATTACAGGTTTTCCGATAAGATTTGTTGTCCATTTTATGCTTTCAGGGTCGGCCCTTTCTCCCGCTAGATAAATACTTTTTAAATGTTTCAAGTCATATTTTTTTATTTCTTTTCCTTGAGGGTCTTCTTTTTTTATAGCTCTTATAGCAGTAGGAGCGGTAAACATACAATTTACTTTATATTCAGAAATGACTCTCCAAAACTGACCAGCATCAGGAGTCCCTACTGGTTTTCCCTCATACAATACTGTAGTACAACCTAAAAGAAGGGGAGCATAAACAATATATGAATGACCAACAACCCATCCGACATCTGAAGCAGCCCAATATACGTTGTTAGAAGACATTCCATAGGTCATTTTCATACTGTTATATAAAGCTACCGCATGGCCACCATTACTTCTCACAAGTCCTTTTGGTGTTCCTGTAGTCCCAGAAGTATATAGTATATATAGAGGATCGCTAGAATTTAAAGAGAGACAGTCCACTTTTGCATCTATATCAACAAAAGAAGACCATTCTATATCACCTTTTCTATTCATTTCGCATGTAAACTCTTCTCTTTGATAAATTACCTGAGCATTTGGTTTATGGGAACTCAATTCTATTGAATTATCTAGAATTTTTTTATAATTAACAATACGATTTGGTTCTATTCCACAGCTTGCAGATAAAATAATTTTTGGTTTAGCGTCATCAATTCTGTTTGCAAGTTCGTTTGAAGAAAATCCTCCAAATACTACTGAATGGATTGCGCCTATTCTAGAACAGGCTAACATAGAAAAAATAACTTCTGGTATCATTGGCATGTAAATAATTACTCTGTCGCCTTTTTTTACCCCAGCTTTATTTAAAGACGCTGCCAAGGAAGATACTTTTTTTAAAACAGTGTTATAAGTAAAGCTATCTTTTTTACTTGTTACAGGGCTATCATATATTAAAGCGGTTTTATTTCCCTTTCCTTCATTCACATGTCTATCAACACAATTGTAACAAGTATTAATTTTTCCACCACTGAACCATTCATAAGAAAAGGAATCTACTTTTTTTAAAACTTTTTCCCATTTTTTAAACCATACTAAACTTTCAGCTTTTTCTTGCCAAAATTTTTCAGGATCGGACTTCCAATTTAAGTAGAATTCTTCATAATTCATTATGGTATGATATCACCCTTTCTATTATAGAAAGGGTAATATAAAAGTTAAATGTTTACTACTCTCTATTTCCAAAGAGCATTAAAAGATATTGAAACATAAGTAAGAAATCTAGATATAATTTAAGAGCGCCCATTACCGCTTTTTTAGTGACTGCTTCAGAATTTTCGTTAGCTACATAAATTTCCTTGAGCATTTGTGTGTCGTATGCTGTAAGACCTGCAAAAATTATAACACCGATAATAGACATAGCAAATTGCAGGGCAGAGGAACCTAGAAAAATATTTACAACAGAAGCAATGATTAATCCTATTAGCCCCATCATCAGGAAAGAACCCATTTTTGCAAGTGATCTTTTTGTAGTATATCCCCATAAGCTCATTGTTAAAAACATGGATGAGGATATAAAAAAGACTCTAGCTATAGTAGCACCAGTGTAAACCAAAAAAATGCTTGCTAAAGAAATTCCATAACAGGCTGCCATCAGCCAAAAAAGATTTTGGGCTGTGCTTGCTCTCATTTTATTAATACCAAAGCTCATCCATAAAATAATCCCAAGAGGTGCAAACATTACTACATAAGCCAAGGGAGCCTGCATTAAAGATATAACAATAGCATTACCAGAAATATAAGCATTAGAAAATAACCAAGCAATCACTCCTGTAATTCCAAGACCAGCTGTCATATATGAATAAACTCGTAGCATAAATTTTCTTAAACCTTCGTCTGTAGATGATAATGACGAAGCTTTGGACCTAATGTTGAAATCATTAGTATATCTACCAAATGCCATTAGAAACTCCTTTCAAAATTGTTAATATATACTAATATATGTCATTTTGATGTTAATATTCAAGAATACTTTTAAAAATTATATAAGGATAGTAAAATGGAAGAAATTTTAAAAAAATACTTCATCGAGAACAATTGGAAAATTAATAGTGATAATTCCGTTGAAAAAGACTTCGTATTTGCAAATTTTATATCTGCTTTTACCTGGATGACTAAAATAGCATTAAGCGCTGAAAAATTAGATCATCATCCAGATTGGAAGAATGTATTTAATAGAATATATGTAAATTTAAAAACACATGATAAAAACAAAGTTACAGAAAAAGACTTAGAACTTGCAAAAATTATGGATGAGTCCTTTGAAAGAGAAAAATAAACTTAAAATTACAGTAAGCATTATTGGCTATCTTGGTCTATTACCTTTTATTATAACTACATTTGGTATGTATGCCTTTTATGAACAATACTACTCAATATTACACAAATCGTTATTACTTTATTCATCTTTAATAATATCATTTTTAGCCGCTATTTATTGGGGCATAGTATTGACTGTAGATAACTCAGAAAAGTCATATAGCTCTTTAGTTTTTTCAGTATTTCCTCTTATTCTAATATACTTAATAAATCTATTTGATTTTGAACTTTCGATAATAATTCTTTTTTATTTGTTGTTATTAAACTTTATATTTCTATTTGAAAATCTTAAAAAAAAGTATACAAAGATACCTGTTTGGTACTTAAAACTGAGGAGAAATCTAAACATCTTATTGAGCATTATGTTTGTCCTAATTTTTTTTAAACTATAATTTTAAATCTATATTTCTTATTGCTAGTAAACAACCTGAGATTATAACAAAAATTGAACCAACAACAACAGAGAGACCTATTTCTTCATTAAAAACTAATACACCCAAAACTATTCCAAATATTACCTTAGAAAAATCAAATGGCATTACCACACTAACATCAGCCTCTTTGAGACCAATAATTGTATAAAATTGTGCCAATAACCCTGAAATAGTTGCTATAAATGCATAAGTAAAATCTAAAAAGCTAGGAAGTTTTGATATAAATGCATAAGGTATAATAAGAATTATAAGAGAAATAAAGTTAAACCAAAATTGTATTACTATTGCATTATCACATTTTGATATTCGCTTAATAATAATTTTAGCTATAGATAACATTAATGTTCCCAATAATGCATAGGTATAAAATATAAAATTATTACCGTCATTATTAAATCCTATTACTATAATAACACCAATATACCCCAGAAAAATAAGCACTAATGATCGTAAGTTTATTTTCTCTTTTAAAAATACTATAGCTAACGGAAGTATGAAGAAAATTTTTGAGAAGGATACTATTGAAACATTTGATAAAGGTAATTTGCTAATTGAATAAAACATTAAAAACATTGCAAAGAGACTTACTCCTGCTCTAATAAAGTGGAGGTAAAATATTTCTGTATTATATGTTAATTTTTTTTTCTTTAAGATTAAATATAAAATAAGAAAACCAATAAGAGTTCTAAAAAATATTATTTCTAAAACTTCCAAGCTGCTACTGCTCAATTTCACAAATACGCCCATTACTGAAAAAAAGAAAGATGATAATACTATATAAATAATTCCGCTAAGAGTTTTGTTTTTGATTGAGGTGTTTTTAATCACTGAATTCTTTTTGCAAGCAATGAAGGTGTTTCTTTATTACCTGCTTTCTTCTCTCTGCTTATTATATAAGTACTAGATAAAAAAATTAATAATCCGCCTAACCAAACTGTAAGATCTGTTTTTTCTTTGAATAAGAATAATGTTAAAATAACTGTTATAGGCAAACGGGAATAATCAAAAATTAAGACGTAATTTGCCTCCGACAAGGAGAAAGCTTTTGTAATTGCAAGGTGGGCAAGGATTGCAACAAAGCCAGTCATAATTAAAAGAAAGCAATCGAAGTAAGTAGGAGTATTCCAATAAACTATACAAGGAAATAGAGACATTATTGCGAGAAGTAAAGGCATGTAAAGGACAACTGCATTTTGATGATCTAATATTGATAGTTTTTTAATAAATATTGCAGCTAACCCCATTAATATAGATGCAATTAGAGCTGCAAAAATATTAATATCGAATCCTAAAAGACCAGGTCTTATTATGATTATAGCGCCAATAAAAGAAAAGATTATTGCAATTACTCTTCTTCTTCTAACTTTTTCTTTGAGTACGAATACAGCAAATATTGCTCCAAAAACAGGCGCAGTAAAGTTAATTGCAGTTGCTTTAGCCAATGGAATATTCGAAATTGAAAAAAACCATAAATACATTGCTCCTATCGCTATTATAGACCTAAAGAGTTGTAGTTTGATCGATTTTGTCTTTAAGCTTTCTAATCCATCTTTATATATAAATGGAATTAGAAATATAACCGCAAAAAAGGATCTAAAAAAGATAATCTGAGAAAGGTGATAGTTTTCAGATAAGTACTTGACTAATGTGTTTAATATTACGAAATTGACAGATGAGACTATCATCCATAAAGCAGATTTAATACTTGATGACATTATAAATTTTTTATACTCTGAAACTATATCATGAACAATTCTGATAACAATAAATTTTATAATAATGCTAATGACGCATTAACGGATTTGCTTTTTAATGGCATGACTATTATGTCAGGGGGCTTCGGTCTTTGCGGATTACCAGAGAATTTAATTTTATCTTTAAAAGATAGTGGAGTACAAGATTTGACAGTTATTTCTAATAATGCAGGCACAGAAGAGCATGGACTCGGTTTATTACTTGAAACAAGGCAAATAAAAAAAGCAATATCTTCATATGTAGGCGAAAATAAACTATTTGAAAAACAATATTTATCTGGAGATATAGAACTAGAATTTAATCCACAAGGAACATTAGCAGAAAGAATAAGGGCCGGAGGAGCAGGTATACCTGCTTTTTTTACTGCTACAGGAGTGGGAACGTTAGTAGCAAAAAATAAAGAAGTTAAAACATTTAATAAAAGAGAATATATTTTAGAGACAGGATTAAC
>MDTD01112405.1_pt1 | contig 16825 bp, 51 predicted proteins | sample 811221 | NCBI WGS metagenome assembly MDTD01 (sample SAMN05326646, study PRJNA326480) | marine metagenome | isolation source: seawater | place: Pacific Ocean: South West | collected 2011 | reverse complement strand
ATCTGTTGCTGATGCTGGAGACGGAACCACAACAGCGATCGTCCTAGCCCGAGCAATCCTCAAAGGATCTCAACGTTATTTGTCATCGGGTGTTTCCCCTGTGCAACTCAAACGAGGCATTGACAAGGCAGTTACGGCTGTCACAGAACGTCTTTCTGATATGTCTAGACCAATTCAGACTGAGGAAGACATTCGCCATATTGCTACGATCTCAGCAAACAATGATAGATCCATCGGTACTCTAATCGCGACAGCAGTCGACAGAGCAGGTAAAGATGGGTCGGTCTTAGTCGAAGAGGCTCGTAGTCTTACTACCTCCCTTGACTTGATCGAAGGGTTCAGATTTGATTCTGGGTATGTTTCTAATACGTTTATTAATAACCAAAGAACAGGCACAGTTGATTACGAGAACCCTTTGATTCTTGTCACTGATGAGAAGGTAGAACACGTTGAGCAGATCATGCCAACGCTTGAAGTTTGTGCTAGGGACAATCGTCCTTTGCTACTTATTTCAAATGATATTGAAGGTCAAGCACTAGCTGCTTTGATAGCCAATGCTGTACGTGGTACAATGAAAGTTTCAGCAGTCAAGGCACCCAAGTATGGCGAGGAAAGACGGAGTATCATGAAAGATCTTTGTGCTTCTATTGGAGCTACTTTTATTACGAGAGAACAAGGTTTAACTCTGAAAGATGTTAAATTGACTCACTTCGGTCAATGTAAAAAAATCAGTCTTACCAAAGGTTGGACAACTATCGTTGGCGGTAAAGGAAACCCAGAGGACGTTGAAACTCGTATTGAAGCTGTGAAGAATGAAATCCAACAGACAGATAACCTTTCTGAGTGTGAAAGATTACAGGAGCGGATCACAAGACTTGCTTCCGGTGTTGCTGTCATTAAAGTCGGAGCAGCCACTGAGGTTGAAATGCTAGAAAAGAAACATCGGATTGATGATGCTTTGGAAGCAGTAAGATCAGCCCAAGAAGAAGGTATCATTCCGGGCGGTGGTGTAGCGCTCCTCAGAGCCGCCACAGAGCTTTTTGTTGAAACAGAAAATGAAGAACAGTCCCTAGGTGCACAAGTGGTTTTACAAGCCTGTGAGGCTCCTCTAAGACAGATGGCGATTAATGCTGGTGAGTCTGAGGATATCGTAATACAAAATGTTAAGAGCGAGACTGGTGATACCGGTTATGATTTTCTTAATAGGGTAATGGTAAGTACTTATGAAAAAGGTATTATCGACCCATGTAAGGTTACAAAGTGCGCTTTGCAGAACGCTGCGAGCGCTGCTGGAACTTTACTTACAACATCGCATGCGATTGTTGATTGTTGAGACTAATTAGGCAGTACGGAGGATCATGAAACATGAGTGAAAACGAGCATCAAGATTTAAAAGACGCAATCGTAGACTTAGCACATCAGATTCAGCGAATGGCTGACAAGCAAGATGAAATGATTGACGATGTAAAAAAAATCAAGGAAGCAATTTATAATCCGGATCAAGGATTATATGCCAGAATTCGTGATCTTGAACAGTGGCAGCAAGGAGTGGCAAAATTTATTTGGACTGTCGGAATTGCTGTCACGGGCCTAATTATACAAGCAATATATATTAATATGTTTTAATTACTTGGAGGTAACATGAGAGTTAGAATCTCTTACGGTGTGGAAATAGAAAATGTCCCATCAACAGTTTCTGATCTGCTCTGGGACTCAATAGAGTCACTAGAAAAGACAGTAGAAAGTTTAAAAAAGGTCATAGAAGACCTAGAAGATATCGAACGCAACGGAGAAAGGGTTTCCGAATCCATTGATAAATGCCGGCAAGACTTATCAAAAATAGACCTAACAGCGTCCGATTGCCAATCAATCATAACAGGATTGGTTAATTATTACAACGGAGAAGAAGAAGATGTATCAGATAGGAGACCTGTTGTGGATCCCGGCGGGAACATTGCTAATGAGACCACGAGTACTGGGGAGGGATGATCTCTTTTCCAATTTCAAAAAGACTGACCACCCATGCTTAGGATTGTTCATTGAGCATGTAGGTGGTGACTACTGTAATATTAATGTCGAAGGACAAGAATGGTCAGTGCAAACTAGACAAATTAGACACAACGTATCATTGGAGGATTGCTATGGTTAAATTAATAGAAATAAAAAAATCAATAAGAGGAAGCTCGACAGCACTGAGTGAACTGTACGTGAACCCTGATCATATTGTATCAGTGTCGGAAGATATAATCGCTAATGAAACGTTGCTTCATGAAGCCAAGAACCTAGGTTTGGTTGAGGGAGTGAGGTTTAGTAAGGTTGTTATCTCCGAAGGTAATCACCCTAGGACATTAACAATTGTTGGTTCACCAACAGAAATATATAATAAAATCCGAAAAAGACAAGTTTTGAGAGGCTAAATGATATATTATAAAATTATTTGTTGGAACGAGTGTCCCTTCTGCCTTAAGGCAAAAATGGAAATGATAGAGAGAAAACTGCCATTCGAATACTGCTCTGTGGATCATAGCAACAGAATGTTAGATTATTATAAATCTATTTATAAACATGGGACTGTACCTATGATTGTAAAAATCAGTGAAACAGGCGAAGAAAAATTTATTGGAGGGTATACCGATCTTATCAAGTACTTCACCAAAAAAGATATTGAAGCAGAAATTTGCGCTACTGGTCGAGAGGGTTGAATATGACTTCGAGGTTAGTGTGGAATTTATAAACGGGCTTAATTCATATTGGGTACCAACTCCGAAAGATGAAATTGAAGAACTTGGAATAACTGGGATAATTGACATTGGAGATGACCAATCAGATTTTGAAAAACTTGTATCTTTGGTGCACGAGATTGGACATGTTCTTTTTAATGATAGCAACAAGTTAAAAGAGCATAGGAGAATTTTACTATTTGAAGAGGCGCTAGCATGGCATATGGGATATGACTATGCATTGTCTGTGGGAGTAGAAATAAATTTAAAAGAATACTCAGAGCGAGTAGAAAAAGCATTGCAATTATATATAAAGGAGTCGAAATGATTGTTAATAAACCATGGGGACACGAGAATATCTGGGCCTTAACTGAAAAGTATGTTGGAAAAATACTTTACATAAAAAAAGATAAGAGGCTATCGTTACAGTTTCATAAAGTTAAAGAGGAGACAATAATGGTCTTAGAGGGAGTGATGGAGTTGGTTTTAGAAGAAGGATCACGAAGGGAAGAAAATAGAATCATAATGCATCCCGGCGATACATATCACATTTCACCGATGACAGTACATCGGTTCTGTGCCTCCCAAGGCACTGATGTTAAGTTGGTCGAAGTTTCAACAACAGAGATACATGACGTAGTTCGTCTTGATGACGATCATGGGAGATCGTAATGTTTTGGTTATTATTTGGAGCACTGTTGACACACGCTGAACAGCCAGAGATAAAAAAGGACATATATGTAGCTCCTCCAACTATTCATGATGAAGCTCTGAGGGAGTTTCAACCTTACCTTAATAGTCTTTTGGTATCTTCTGCTCAATCAAACAAACATTGGGTTCGGAGGACACACAAGGCTAAAAAAGTTAATATCCATGATAAACACACAATCGAATCCGTTATGGATACTGTTTGTGATTATGATAAACCACTGAAATGTGGATCAGAAAATATGCACTGGGTGCTGGTTACTGATATATTTGTTACACCAAACTTTGCAACCGTTGTTGTAAAGATGTACGACGAAAATACAGAACTCATAGCTAGTGCTTCAAAATCCTCTTATTCTGTTGAGAAGTGCAAAGACCAGACGACAGTCACAACTATAAAGAGTCCGGGTCGACCAGCAACAGAAATTACAGAAAAAAAACCTGACTTGTGCACAATTGTCAATCCGAAAATTTTATCGAAAGATTTAAAACAAGTGATCACAATACTGTTTGCGAGTATACATCCTGCCTGAACACCCAGTAATCCCGGGGCCTGTTCAGGTTTTTTGTTTTTTGATCCCTAGTTAATATAGGGGGGGACAAAAATGATTAAAGGATTATTATTTTTTATGTTAATGTGCACACCTCCGGCCAATGCACATTTTAATATTGATTTAAGGCCGGAATATGACGATAGTTACACAGCGGAATTGGACCCTTATGCTCCTCGGGGTCTTAAAGTGTCGTACCTTTCATCCGTAGCAATCCAGATTCTAGAAGATGGGATGCCAGTTGGCTCAGGGTCTGGTAATTATTTTAAATTAGGAAAGGATAGGTTCATCCTGACAGCGGCTCATGTTGTTGAGGGACAAGACGAAATTTTAATAGTTGAAAAAAGTTTCTCCGTGACTGTCGCGAAGATTTTGTATGTAGATTCAAACTATGATATAGCCGTACTGATTCCGGAAGAGAGGCTTCGTTATACTAAGCCCATCCCATTCCGCAGAGACATAAACAATCAAATGGGAGAAAAAGTTTATCATTGTGGGCACCCTGCTCGTGAGGGCTGGCACATATCAGAAGGTATTTTGACCGGCACACATCAAGATTCGTTACTAGTTAATACGTTCGCTTGGCCCGGCTCATCTGGTTCGGTTCTTTTTGACGAATCAGGAAGAGTTCTCGGGATTATCTCTGCTCTTAGAGTAGATGGTCCATTTGGAATTCCTGATCTAGTTGAGCACATTGTGTTAGCTGGGAATATAAAAATGCTAGATCAGAAAACCTTAAAGGAATTGTTAAAGGATGCCAGATTTTAAAAACAATATTGCCAAAACTTTTCCAATTGGAACATTAATAAAAGATGGTGAAAAGATAGGGATAATATATAGAGAAATAAAATCTGGTACTTGGACAGATCAACCTCTGTTCAATTGGAGAGTTAATTATGAAATATTTTATGACGATGGGACAGTGTGTGTGATGGGATCGGACACAATAGAAAGACTTATCGATGCTGGAAAAATCGAACTAATTCAGGAGGATAAAGACTAATGCCCTTCTACTCTCTTGGGGACCTACTACCCTACTACCCTACTCCCCCCTTCCTCGAAATTGATCACATAATCATAGCGTTGTGGGATCGACACTTAGAGCTTGAATTAGCTTCTCCCTTCGATAAGGTACGCACTGAACAACACTTGGAAGTCACTGCTGCTGTCATTGAGTTTTGGGAAGAAAAACTAGAAGAGATTAATAACTATGAAGTGCAGCAAAGGCGATCTGATCGCGATAAGAACGATTGAAGACCGTAGGGTTTCTGCTGTTGTGGTGTCCTTATACAACCGCGGACAGTTCCTGTATTGTTATATCTTGGAAACTGACACGTATCGCTTGGTTTATGAAGGAGAGGTTGAGTTTGTGATCACAAATGATTTCGGAACAGACATGAAAATGGATCATGATATATATAATTTAGACTATTCCTTCTATGAAGCATGCTCGGAGCTATTCGCTTACTCTCCTTTTTACGGATCTTTGCTTGACGAGGAAGATCTTAGTGAAGAAGACGAATAGTGTCAAAAAAATGTCAAATGTTCGTCAAATGTCAAGTGTCAAAAAGTTGTCAAATTTCTCGATTTGTCCCATAGTTCGGGCTTTGTAGAGATCTCTTGACATTTTTTTGACAAAAAACTTTACATAACTATACACTTCGCTGTAAAAAAACTTTACATAACTCCAAAAAACTTAACATAACTCGTAAAAAACTTTACATAACTATGGAGTTGCTGTAAAAATAAAATCACGGAAAACTCCCATGATATGGTAATATAACACGTTTCCACACATTTGTCAAACATTTTCTTGACATTCTCTTGACAAAAAACTTTACATAACTATACCAATATGTAAAGGAAATGCAAAAACTTTACATAACTATACACATGCGCGATACCTTTTATTACCACATGCGAGGCGGTCAAAAAATGTCCGAAAAAGGAACAGAAAAGATTTGACAACTGAACCACAACGGGATACAATATAGTATAACCCTAAAATCAGGAGGACAAAATGATAGAAGGATTATTGTACAGTTGCCGCTGGCGAACGAACCAGTGGAACTATGATAACAACTCATGGGATCGTGGTTGGGATATGCTTATATTTATAGGAGTAGAGACAATCAATCGTGATGATGGAGTTGTGATAAATAACTATCGTTTCCACGATATAATCAATAACAAAAGCATCCTGATGGACAAAGGTCTTATCAGGCATTGCAAAGAAATCAAAGGAGATAGCCATGAGTGCGATTAAAAAAATGAACCAAGAACTTAAAAAAATATTAGGCAGAGAACCAACGATCCACGAACAGATCGACATTCTTATATTGAAATCTATCAAAGATAGAGTACTAGAACTCCAGCTAACATACCAGATAAACCCGAATGAAGAGTTGCAAGAGCAATATGAACGAGCAGTGCGCTGCATGCAAGAAGTACAGGATCGAAATCCCGAAATCTTCGGAGGGATAGATAGCGATGGAGGTGACTATGAATAACTTTAAGATCGGAGACTTTGTAAAAAGCGACACGGATGATTTGTTCATCGGGCTTATCGTAAGTGAAAATTACAAAGGCTTTGAGGTTGCTTGGGACGATGGGGACTTCACCTATGGTGAGGGCAAAGGTACAATGTTTCTCCATGAGATGAAGCCGAGCGATTGGACACCAGCACTCTACAAAGCATTTTCGGACTTTTTTTGTCCTTGATTTATTTTAACAACGTGATACAATTATAGTATAACCCAAACGACCTAGGAGGTCAACATGAAAAACATAAAAGAATGTATTCACTGCGGTGAAGAGTTTAGTTTACACTGCCCTAAAAAGCGACGAGTAGGTGGCAAGATCAACGAGTGTCCCGATTGCGTCGAGGAGCTGGGTCTTGAAATCAAGAGTAGAGTTCGTGCCTTCACTACTGGTGATGGTAAAATGTCTGCTATGCAGATCCTGCGCTTCGAGAATGAAGATGATGCTGACGCTTACGGCAAGACTTGGGAAGCCAACCGTGGCTGGAACAACCAACGTCGTGGCGGTCTTAACAACGTGGCTTTCTCCAAGGTTGGAGAGAACATCGGCAACTCTAATCACAAGGGGAAAGCATCATGAAATCAGGAGACTTGGTAATGACCAAAAGCACAAAAGAAATAGGTATCGTTGTCAGTGCATCTTCGACACACTGTGCAGTCTTTATTCACAAGAACAGGACGAAGAAAGTGAACCTAACATTCCGTATCCATAAGGATCTATTGGAGGTAATATGAAAGTAGGTGATTTAGTTTATTATGGCTACGACAAGTCTGTCGGTGTTGTCATAGAAGTTAAGGAAAATGGAGATTGCCGTTGTGTTTTCGATGGGATAATCTATCTATGCGCCCAGCAATCATTGGAGGTAATATGAAAACAGGTGACTTGGTATCTTGGTCTTTATCTTGGGTCGTGAGTTGTTCGGACGTTAATAAAGAAATGTATCGTAACCAACTCGGTTTCATACTACGCAAGTCAGAAGATATAACAAACTGCTGGTTTGTGCTCTGGGATGATGGAAAAACAAGTGAAGTGCATAAAGATTATTTGGAGGTAATATGCGAATAGGTGATCTAGTTAGGCATAAGGAACACCATGGTTACATGGGAATAGTAGTGGAACTCGGCTTTCGAGACATGCTTGTTGCTTGGCACGATGGAGAGTTATCTTGGACTTACAAAAGTCAGATGGAGGTGATAAATGAAAGTGGGTGATTTAGTTATGTGGATACAACAAGACCACCATCATGGAATGATTGGGGTTATCGTAGATATAGAAACACCAGAGAGCAACCCAGCATTTAACAGAACCATGTATGATGTTCTGTGGGCTGATGGTGTTGTAGGGTTTGAACTCTACGCTAGCGAACTTATGGTGGTGGAAGATGAAGAAATCTCCACAGTTTGAGATCGGTGATCTCGTCGAGTTCAGATATGACCTTTTATATCAACAGTTGGTCGGTATCGTTACCTATTACTATATGTACAACGGGCATTTGTGGTACAAAGTTCAATGGGCTAATGGCAAAGAACAGGATATAGCCGAGATAGAGCTAAAAAAAGTAAAAACGGACAAAAAATGACCTTGCTTTTTCAGCAGGGTATGATACATTATTAGTATAACCAACAAACAGGAGGTGTCCAATGGGATACAGATCAGACGTTGCAATAGCAATACACAAAGACTTACAAGGTGATTTCCTCACCTTCCTCAACACAGAAGAACTCATGGCTGAAATCTTCGGAGATGACTCTTACTTTAGTTTAGACAAGGACTACAAAGGTGAAGGGCACTGGCTCTTTACAGCCGATAGCATCAAGTGGTACGCAACTTGGGATGAGTTCGCAGACATTCAGATGTTCGAGAAGTTTATGGACGCTATGGAAGAGGAAGAAGAGAAAAGAGAGAAGTATCGTTTCATCCGCATTGGCGAAGAACTCGAAGATATAGAGTATCGTGGCGATTGGTACGAAAGTGAGATCCATGTCAAGCGTGAAATACAAGTGGGGTGGTAATCATGAATGTAGGTGATTTAGTAAGATACAAAGATGATGATGACATCGGTGTTATCATGTGGATTGGTACAACCAAACTTAGTTATTATATTCAGTGGGCTGACGGCACAGATGGCTTCCACATAGCAAGCGAATTCGAGGTGATAAATGAAAGTGGGTGATTTAGTAAGTCCCAAGCACACAAAGTGGCTATTTGGTATTGTCGTTAGGCAACCAATGGAACACGGAGTACTATGGATGATCCAGTGGAGCAATGAAAAGCGTAGTTTGGAACGAAAAGAGAACTTGGAGGTGATACATGGAAGTAGGTGATTTGATAAAGAGGCGTAATAATGGAGACTTGGCGATAGTTCTCAAAATCTCCAAGCGGAGAGTGAAGATAATGCGTCTTTCCTGTGGAAACACCCAGTGCGTCTGGGATTATGAATATGAGGTGATAAATGGCTAACATATATTGGAACAAAGAGAAAGCCCCGTTTGACGAGGCAGAAGAAAAAATAAAACCCTTGGTGATAGAGTGTACGGATAGTGCCTTCTTCATTAAGAAACATTCGGGAGACTGCGGTACTACCATGAATGTATATGCGGAGACTGATGATCCAGAAGTCTCCTCATGGCATACTCGCCTCCCAGCCCAGTTCATGGGCTGGCGTGTGTTGATGTACAACTGCCCCACGGGCTACATAAAAGCGTTTCTTGACGTTAAGAAGGAGGATAACGATGATGTTTCAGGTTGGTGATTTAGTAAGGATTAAGTATGGCTTCACAGACAGCGACAGCAATGAGTTCGATTGGATAGGCATGATACTCTCCTACCGTGGCAAGAGTGGGCTAGACAACGAGGACGAGTGGATAGTGCAGTGGGCACATGCTGCACATGAAGCAGTCGAATACGGCTACTACTTGGAGGTAATATGAAAGTAGGTGATTTGGTCAGAATGACCCAGTATCACTACTGGGGTCTGGGTATAGTGGTGGCTCTCGATGAAGATGTAGCCGCATTTATCCGTTGGGCTGATGGTCGCGGCGGGTGGAGATACATAGAAGATTTGGAGAAACTATGATTAAAATAAACAGAAATAAAAAAGCCATTCAGATCGGGGAACTGGTCATTGTAAAGAAATGGGTAACAAACAAGGGCTATGTTTATTCCGACAGGATTGGAATAGTCATGGCTGATGAAGGTGTCGATGAACTCGGGCAAGAACAATGGGGTCGTTGGCACGTAGCGTTGGAGAATGGAGATTACATTGGCTGTTCGTCCAACGAGATCGAAGTAATACAGGAGGTGGACGATGGATCTGATAGAACTACAGCTCTCAGTGAGAACCATTGATATATTGCAAAAGGTTGGCGTTTGGCATGTTGAGGACATCTTAGAGAAAATGAAGACAGACCCCACCAGTATGACACTAGCCTTGGCTAAAATAAATGCAAAAGACTTCGCCGAGATTACGGGGGAGATAGGAAAACGGACAAAAGTTGTCCTCGACAATCCTTGAAAACAGGATACATTATTAACATAACCCAAACGACTTGGAGGTCGAAATGAAAATATACGAAGATCGCGATAGCAATAAACGAACAACTCATTGCCCTACCTGTGGCAATGAAGGTCACATGTGGATGACTTGCCCTGTTCCAGCCAAAATGATGGAGTTAAAGAAACAAGGCAAAGAGCCTGACATAAGCCTGTTTTCCACTTGGTATCAGGGTTCTTACTCCCGTAGGGATACTAATGGTAAACTTGTTTATCACGACCGCATTTTTAGCCAAATGAGATCAGCCTACGACAAACAACAACGTCGGATAGAGTACAGAAAAGAAAAGAAAGCCCGTAAAGAACGGCTCTACGGCAAACCTGCAAAGCGTAAAGTTTCTTGTGGGTTCTGCGGAGAGACTGGGCATAACCGTAGGCACTGTGATCTAATGGTCAACTTTGTTGATGATCTCGAACGAGCCTCTCAGAACTATCGCAAGCAGTTCTACGAGCGTTTTGTCAAAGGTATGGGCTTCGCCGAAGGTGCTCTACTCAGCTTAAGTGCAAGTCATTTCATGATTAACAACCGATGGATAGAAGATTGGTCTGGTATTGGAGTTATCACTAGAATAAGTTGGGAAGATGTTAACATGGGTCTAACTATGAATAGTTGGGATTACAAATCCACTTTGGAAGTGGACTGCCTTATCGATGGAGAAACCTATACAATAAAAAATCCCTTTTCCCACCTAAGCGACAAAGCACTCAACGGCGATGTAGCTGATCTGTTCAGCAGCGGTAGCAGATGGGGTGCTCGAATAGACAGCGTACTAGCACCTAGCGAGAACATTCCTTCGGAAGAATGGTTTAACGATGGTTACACCGAGTGTTGGGAGTGGATAGCAAAGAACAAATCTTTGTCAGATGTTTCAGCCTACCTATCTCCCCTGATAGCCAAGTGGCATCCATCCCGTAGAGGTCGCAATGCAGGAAAGTTGAACTACCGATTGTCCCAGTATGGCTATAAAAGACCAAAGTAGGACATTTTCTGTCCTTGCTTTTTCCGAATACCATGATACATTTATAGTATAACCCAAACAGCGGAGGACAAAATGCTGGTAGAAGTTGGAGATATGATATATTGGTTAGATGGTGCTGGTGAAACCGACATAGGGTGGGTAGTTTCTGTGGAAAGACGTAGTCCCCTCGGATACGGCGAACTAGAAAACCTCATTCATATAAGGTGGTTATTCAAGGACGATACCGATCACATCTGGGAACAAACTATTAAGGAAAACAGTTTTATAACACTAATAAAAGGAGGTCAGCATGGCTGAACCAATGGACAAAATAGAAGTAATAATGAAAACTGCCAAAATGCTGGCAGATGAAAACCGCGGAGAATGGTCAGGTGATGTTCATGAGTTTGCCACAGCAAGCGCATATATCACCTCTGACGAGCGTTTGTGGCTGACGAGCCATGATGTTAAGGTGTTCCACAAAGAACTCAAAGATGGGGCTTTTGTGAGCGAATATGCCTATGTTTCAGCCTCATATGCAGATGGGCAACCTCTGCTAGTCGTAACAGATGTAGACACAGGGAAGGTGTAGCATGTACAGATACAAAATAGGGGAACTGGTCGAACTGTCTGCGGCTGGTCGGAAAAGAGATCACAACGACAAGGTTTATGACATGATAGGAATGGTTCTCAGGATAGACAACATGGAAAAATACCCCTACATTATCCAGTGGTTCGGAAATGTTCCATATGGAACATTTCCGATGAAAGAATATGAGATCAAACGGGTTCGAGGATAGCGAGTGAATAGCAAAGCGGACATTTTTTGTCCTCGACAAATCGTCGGAACGTGATACATTACTAACATAACCCAAAACAACGGAGGCAACAATGCCAAAACGTAAACCAAAAATGACTGATTTAGAGGCTACAATGATAGCTGAAGGCGCACAGGAAGCAGAAAGCGATGAGCAATACATAGCTGCTTGGCAACATCTTATAGACACGGGACTTGCATGGTCTTTGCAAGGTTTCTTCGGTCGCACCGCTTCTGTTATGATACAGAACGGCTTGTGTTACATGCCTATCAAGAAGCAACCTAAAAAGCCAAAGTCCACAGGTGGACAAACCCCTAGAACTCCAGAGGAAAAGTAAAATGAATATATATAACAACGATGGAAAATCATCCAGCAGACGAAAATCAAAATGTTCCTACTGCCGAGCAGAAGGGCACAACGCAACCGAGTGTCCCCGTGTAGCCGAGGACTATGCTTGGTTCTCCCAGTCCCCTCCCGTGATACCCATAGGGGTAAGTAAGTCTACTGCTACCTGCCAATGGTACAGCAACCCGAAGTATTGGGGAGAGTGGTATCAAAAGTGCATTGACGCTCATGCAAAGCAAGAAGCCGCTAAAAAGAAAATCAAGTCCTCTCCTGCTGGGAGTGCTAGGTCAGCCCCCAAGTGTGGGTTCTGTGGCTCGATACACCACAACCGCCGCAACTGTGATGCTATGACAGACTACACAGCCGATGCTATAGCTGCTAATCGAAACTGGCGAAGGGCTTTCTATGAAAAGTTTGTACAAGAAATGGGTATCTCCGAAGGAGCGTTGTTGAATGTTGCACAAAAGCAAGGATATGGCAACCCCGACAAAGAGACAATCGCTGTCGTTACAGCAGTCAACTGGGATGAACTGTCGTTATTCTGTGGTTCTCCTAACACCAGCGGATACTGCTATCGTGACGAGAACTACAAGCAGTATCTCAAAGTCACTGTTCAAATAGGGAGCGACACTCATACCTTGAACTTTGAGAAAGGCATTGATCACCGTATATCCAACAAAACCAAGAGGAACTTGGTCAAGTTCTCGGGACAACGATACGGCTGGGGCAATCCGCATTTCATATCAGTACTCTCAGCAGCACCAACTCCCCTTGGTGCGGAGTGGATAAATGAAGGGCATGCCAAGGCTATGGAGTTCTTAACGAAAAAACGCTCCAAAGCAAAACTCGATGAAGCTGATGTGACCGACCTTATCAAACTATGGCTGTAAAATCGGTCATTTTCTGTCCTCGACAAATCTTCAAATCGTGATACATTACTAATATAACCCAAACAACAGGAGGCTCTTATGGACTACCAAACTCGAAATGGAGAACAGGCTGGTGACCTTGTTCACTGGACTGACTACACCGCTAACTACTTTGAAGATCCTCAGGATTACATTGGAATTATCCTAGACTACTCCCCTAGAGAGGACATGTTCATTGTTCTCTGTGAAGGAAAGCAGTGCTCTTGGCTTGCTTGGCAATGTGAGGTGGTGTCATGAAGATAGGCGATTTAGTAAAAGGCAAGAAGAACGAAATACTCGGCTATGTAACGAACAATCGGATCTCTTATGGGGAAAAATGGGTCGTAGTCTATTGGCTCAAAGTAGAACTCCAATCAATACAGCATATCGACGACTTGGAGGTAATATGCAAATAGGTGATTTAGTAGATGATGGGTTTGGTTGCTTCGGTGTAATCACTGCGCTTGGATGGATTTTTCCTGAGAGTGTAAGCGGAAAGATCGCGGCTTATCATGTCCACTTCCCAACAGATCCCGCCCTCAACGGGTGGTATGAATACAATGACTTAAAACTTATTTCCCGAACTGTGGAGGAAACATGCAAAAAATAAAAAATGGAGAACTGGTCGAACTTTCTTCAGCTGGTCGAAAAATGAAACAGAACGATGAGGTGGTAGGGCTGTGGGGCATGGTCATGGAATACGACAGTACAAATCGACACCCTTATAGAATACAGTGGTATAAAGCCGATGGAACTACAAAGAAGTTCCCTATGGCTCGATATGAAATCAAAAGATTTAGAGGTGTGAAATGAAGGTTGGAGATTTAGTGAGATATGGTGGAAGCAAAGATTGCTTGGGGATTGTCACGAGGGTCGTAACATCAAAAGCAGTTGACAGAAGCGCATGCGCTGTACGCTGGGCGAATGGAGTGACAAGTCACCATTCAACAAAGTGGCTCATCCCCGTGAAGCCGGAGAACAAATGAAAGCGGTCATTTTCTGTCCTTGACTTTTTCTCACAATCGGATAGATTATTATTGTAACCCAAACAAACGGAGGTCTTATGGACTACCAAATCGGCTCAAAACTAAAAGTAAACTTTTCTGGAAAGACAGAGATTGTCTATGTTATAGAAAAGAGTGATAACATCTTCGACACAGGCTCTAAGGGATTTGTAGCGTACATCGAGTGTGATGGCTACACTGTTGACTGCTGGGCTTATGACTTTGATATATTGGAGGTTCTATGCAAGTAGGGGATTTAGTAAAATGCGCTTTGGATATCTATGGAATAGGTATTGTTATCAAAACTGGGGTGAAAGTAGGCTACAGGCAAAGAATAAAAGTCCAGTGGCTCAATCCTCCCGAATGGCTCTTGACGAGTGGCGGGAACATAGCCAGCCACTTTCCCAGTAACTTGGAGGCAATATGATTTTTAATGTAACAAAGTACGTTTATGTACTCCAAATACGATATAGCGGTAATGAGGACGATGTTTATGTTTTCTCCACAAGAGAAAAGGCAGAAGCAATGGTCTATGAGTTCTTTGAGCACATCGAAGAACCGAGAATGAAACTCGATGACTTTGAGGAATACTTATTCTCTCAGGACATTGGCTACTTTACTATTGAAAGACAAGAAATACAATAAGGAGGCTCTCATGAGCAATCAAATAAAACTAACAATCGATATATCCGATGAACTTTTGAATAAAATAATAACCGTGATAGCCCTGTCTGGTGCTACTCCCCCAACCCCGATGGGCGGTGTACCTATGGTAATGCAGAAAAGCCCAGCTAAAGAACCAGAGCGTCCTTCTATGGGCTTCCAGCCTCCAACAAAGGAAGGTGACAAATGACCCCTTTTGAGAAAGCCGCCTACAACGTCAAGCAGTTGGCTATAAGACTGAGCCTGTATCAGTTAATGTTACAGACAGTCGAAGACACCAAGGACTTAGATGAAAAAGAGGCTGATTTAGTGTGGGAAGTTATTTTGGCAATGCTGGAAGCCTCCGACCTTGGGGGAGAAATCAACTAGTGGACATTTTTTGACCCTTTTTGGCTTGACAAATCAGCTAGAACCTGATAAGCTATAGATATAACCCAAACAGATGGAGGTCGAAAATGACCATTACCGTGAAACAATTAGTTAAAGCCGCCGAAAATGCTAACAAACTCGGCAACCTTCGCGATTGCAGTACCCTAGCAGACTTGGCTGGTAGTGTTAAGAAGTGGGGGAAACTCACCTCTCGTCAAGCCGAGTTCGCAGCGGCTCTTATCGAGCGCAACTCAAACGAGAAGGCTAGTAAGATTGATGAAGAGCGTGAGAACCACCGTATCAAGTGGCAAGAGGATGGTGCTTATCGCGAATGGGTTCTGTTCTTGGCTACATTCTTTGCTACTTCTGGACAGACAGCATATCAGCACCATATCCACAACAGGCAGCGCAATGCTCGTAGGGTTCTCCAAGCCTCCCGTGATGCGGAAGGTGGTGTACCTAGCCTCGATGATTGTAATCGCTTGACCACTTCCAAGTTAGCCCCAAGACTTCGAGATACTTTTGAGAAGCCCCTACTCTACTCCGTAGGTGACCTAGTACAGGTTCGTGCTAGTGAGTTGCGCTACGGAGAAAGAGCCAAAGGCTTGGGAGAGCAAATGGGCTGGATCATAGACACCAACGCTCGCAACGTCCATCGTGTCGCGACTTATAGCAAGACCAAGGGTGGAACTCGGATCTACAAAGTTATGTTCCCTTCGGGAGAACAGTACCGAGAAGAACGACAACTTAAACTTGTATCCAGAAAGAACCACAACAAGGAGTAGCCATGGAAATAGGAACTTTAGTTACCCACATCCACGATCAATACGAAGGTATAGGGATAGTGATACATGACGACCAACGAGAATACACAGAGGGCGAGAAATACTCAATGGTTACAGTCCATTGGCTCGATGGCGTTGGGGTTGGTCTTTACTGGACTGATGAATTGGAGGCAATATGCAATTAGAACTTGGACAGCTTATCATAGACGCACACGAAGGCTACCGAGATACAGGCGTAGTTATCGAAATCTACGAAGATTGCTATGGTGACAACATTTACAGCATTTTTTGGGTTTGTCCTCGGGATAGAGGGCACTACACCACTACCCTAGCATACACAGAAGAAGAACTCGATATGGAATACTCCCACTGCTTCGAGGTCATACGATAACGGACATTTTTTGTCCTTTACAAATCCTCAAAACAGGATACATTATTAACATAACCAACAAACAGGAGGTCATTATGATCCATATTATCACTTATCAATCTATTCGCGGTAACGATGTTACCAAATCATTCAATGACTTTGCTTTAGCATTAAACTTAATCACAATCCTTGAAACAAATGGGTATCCCTTCTTATACAACTCGATGAAGCCTGATCTATCTCATGATACTACCAGCGACACTAGGAACTATCGTTGTGATACCAAAAGACACCGTGCTATTGAAAAACTAACAGAACGCGCTTTTGTTAGTTGTAATAACCAAACCAAGATTGTTGGCAACACTCATTTTCCTCGGTTGGTAGATGTAGCCCGAAGTCCTATTGATCAAGTCATCAAGGATCTTATCTTTGAAAAGCAAATAGCATAAAAAACGGACATTTTTTGTCCTTGACTTTTCACCACAAAATGATACATTACTTATATAACCGAAACGACTGGAGGACATTATGT
>MDTD01142442.1_pt1 | contig 16827 bp, 14 predicted proteins | sample 811221 | NCBI WGS metagenome assembly MDTD01 (sample SAMN05326646, study PRJNA326480) | marine metagenome | isolation source: seawater | place: Pacific Ocean: South West | collected 2011 | reverse complement strand
TTGAGCAAGCCTGTGGGCAAAATATGTTGGATATCCTCCAAAAAGTTCATCTCCACCCTCTCCCGACAAAGCGACAGTTACAGATTTCTTAGTCATTCGGGAAAGGAGGAAGGTCGGTACGATAGATGCATCAGCTATCGGTTCATCTAAGTAATTCCACAACTCTTCCATGGTGGCACATGCTATGTGAGGATCAAATCTCAGAACGCTGTGTTTGGTACCAAGAGCTTCAGCGACAGTTTGAGCGTGATCAGACTCATCGAAAGATTTGTCAGCAAAGCCGATTGAAAAAGTCTGCAGGGGCTGAGAGACATGCCTGGATGCCAGAGCCGTAATTAAAGAAGAATCTATTCCGCCAGAAAGAAAAATGCCTAGAGGTACATCAGAGATCAATCTCAATTTAATCGATTCATCTAGTAGTTCAAGCAGTTTCTCCTTTGCTTCAGAAGCAGTATAGTTTTCACTTTTGCCGCTTGGTCTCCAATAACAATCAGTCTTAATGCTACCTCGCTCAACTAGCATGTAATGTGCTGGCATCAATTTGTTAATGCCCTTAAAAAGGGTGTTGGGAGCTGGCACATACTCCAGAGAGAGATATTGGCGCATGGCATCAACATTTAACTCTTTTCGAGATTCAGGATGTGCAAAAATCCCTTTGAGTTCAGAGGCAAACAACAGTTGACTGTTAAATACACCCCAGTGAAGCGGTTTTTCTCCCATCCTGTCTCTAGCCAAAAACAATCGCTCTTTCTTGGAGTCCCAGATAGCAAAAGCAAACATACCTTCAAGAAATTGGAGGCAATCTACACCGTGCTCCTCATATAAATGAACAATCGCTTCTGTATCAGTCTCAGTAGTGAATCGATGTCCAGCCTTGAGCAATCTCTCTCTGAGTTCTTGGAAGTTGTAAATCTCTCCATTGAAGACAATGCATATACTTTTGTCTTCATTGAATATAGGTTGCTGACCAGTATTCAGATCGATTATGGACAGCCTGGTCATACCAAGTGCAGTAGGACCCAGAATAATTGAGCCGTTCTCGTCTGGTCCTCGGTGATGAATACTTTGCACCATATCCTTTAGATATGGTGCGTTTGGGTTCAAGTCATTCCCATTCAGATTTAAATATCCGACTATTCCACACATAATTGTTGAACTCTGGTTCTCATTAAACTAGGAGGTAATGTAAAGCGCCCTGTAAGGTTGCGATTTTTTGACAAGTGGCTATTATCCGATTCTTTGTCTCTGAAAAGGATGAACAAATCTCAAGGAGTTGATGAAAAGATCTCAAGGTGTAACCAAAATCCATCAATTTGGGTTCATAATTAGCGGCATGAACAAGAACATAACACCCCCTATAGACATAAAAGCCCGAATCAATTGGGAGAAAGAGCAGCATACATACGCTGAGATGACCCGGAATCTGGCAAAACCAGAATTGTCGGTTGTTATTCCTGTCTTCAATGAAGAGGACAACATAGAGCTCTTGTATGAAAAGCTATTGTTGGCTCTTACGGCTTGTGGAAGAACATGGGAAGTCATTTTTATTGATGACGGCTCCAGCGACAGCTCATATCAGGAATTGAAAAAGTTGGTCAAGCTGGACCATAGGGCAAAAGTTGTTAGATTTGTCAAAAATTTCGGACAGACCGCTGCCCTTGCTGCTGGAATCGACCACGCCAGGGGCCAGGTAATCATCCCCATGGATGCGGACCTGCAGAATGATCCTGAGGATATTCAAAGCCTACTGAACAAAATGGATGAAGGATACGATGTTGTAAGTGGTTGGCGGAAAGATAGAAAAGACGCTTTTGCCAGCAGACTTCTGCCTTCCTGGATAGCAAACAAAATCATATCGGTTATATCGCAAGTACCCTTGCATGACTATGGTTGCTCTCTGAAAGCTTATCGTAGAGAAGTGATCAAGGACGTAAGACTTTATGGCGAGATGCACAGATTTGTGCCAATCTACGCCACTTGGCTTGGAGCTAAGGTTGCAGAGATTCCTGTGAATCACTACGCCAGACAATATGGACAGTCAAAATACGGAATCTCTAGAACATTCAAAGTTGTTCTAGACCTCATGACCGTTAAATTCATGTCCACTTATTTCACCAAACCAATCTATGTATTTGGAACCTTTGGTATGGGCTCCATAGGTCTGGCTGTTGCCGGTTTCATTTGGATGGTGGTCTTAAAATACGGCTATGAAACATCTTTCATTGAGACGCCACTTCCTGTGCTGGTGGCAATGTTCATGTCTCTAGGATTTCAGTTCATCCTCATGGGATTGTTAGCTGAAATTCTGATGAGGACCTACCACGAATCTCAGGGGAAGAGAATTTATGCTGTGTCTGAAAGGCTGAATACATTGCCTCCCGAAGAAATTGAGTAGCGCGTCCGCTTGCGCCCTTTCAGATAGGAAGTTCTGAATCTTATATGGTTTCTCAGAAGTTGTTCCGAATTCGGAACAGCTTCAACTTGAATATCTTTCTCTAGTTGAAGGAGAGGCATGAAGTTTGAGACAACAAACATAAGCAGAAATTAATAGCAGGTCTGTTCTTTTTTCATACTTTGTGAATTTCTGCCTTCATTAACCGCGAAACCTTGATATTGCAAGCTGAGAATAAGACAATTCAGGCGTTTTCATGAGGCGGATATTTTGGACACATCCACTATCTCCAATAAAGACGATAGTTCTCCAGCGGCACCAACTCCCTCTGGCGGCACTGCCAGTCCCATCCAGCTCAATTCGAATTTGCTGGACAAAGGAGCTGCTGAATCGCCTAGAAAAGATCAGCAATCTAAATTCAATTCCCTCAGCAAAACCAGCCTCCTTCTCTTCACGACCATTTTCATTTCAGCATGCGCCATGTATTTCACTCACCTGGGAGATATGCCGCTATTCAATCCTGATGAAGCGCTCTACGCTGAGCCGGCAAGGGAAATGTTAGAGACTGGAGAGTACGTAACCACATATCTGAACTACCAGGTTCGATACACAAAGCCACCACTTTTTATCTGGGCAATCGCCGCCTCTATGAAAGCTTTTGCCGTAAGTGAGTTTGCCAGTCGCTTCTTCAGTGCCGCTTGCGGCGCGATTTTAGTGGGTCTGACCTACCTGTTCACCGAAAAGTTTATTGGTAGAAAACAAGCAATTCTCGCTGCTTTTCTGCTGCTACTGTCTCCCATGTATCTGGCAATCTCCAGGTTAGCCATAACCGATATCCCGTTATCTTTATTCGTTTCCGGCAGCGCGATGGGACTCATATATGGCTTCTACACCAAGGAAAATCGCTGGAAATGGCTCTCCTACGGTTTAATCGGTCTCGGCGTGATGACAAAAGGACCGGTGGCCATAGTTTTACCTGCTCTAATGTTGGTTCCCTATCACCTTATAATGGGTGAAGTTAAAAAAGCCTGGTCCTATTACAGACCGTTAGCTGGTCTCGGGGTAATAGCACTTATCGCTTTGCCCTGGTTCGCCCTTGAAACATGGGTGACCAGAGGTGAGTATTTTGAGTCGTTTATCATGCGCGAGAACCTGCAGCGGTTTACCGGAGTTGTCGACCACAAATATCCCTGGTGGTATCATCTGGCCGCCATGGGAGGCGGTTTCTTTCCTTTTACCCTGGCTCTTCCTTTTGCCTGGTTCTTAGCCATCAAAAAACTTATTCCAGCAACAGCCAACCCGAAAGAATTTATCAAAGCCCCATTTGAAAACGCTCGCAACCAAAATCTTTCCCAGAAAGCGTTTCTCTTTTCTGCTCTGGCATCGCTTTCGATACTGATATTTTTCAGCTCCAGCGTCTCAAAACTATTACCCTATACTTTGCCTGCGTTCCCGTTTCTTGCGATCACCACTGCCTATTTGCTAACCGCAATGGCAAAGGATCGCAAGTGGCTTCCGGTAACCATCGGTTACGCTATATTCAGCACCGCTATTTTGGCAAGCTATAGCCTGCTTCCTTATCTGGAAGCGAAACTCAGGTATTGCCCACCCGAATTGATTAGCTATTTGCCGGGCTATATAACGTTTTTAGCTATTACCGGCATTGTTCCGTTAGCTCTATCTATCTCTAGAAAAATATATGCATCGTATATGGTATTCCTGGTGATGCTTGCATCCGGGATCCTTTATTTTGGACCACCGTTACAAAATATATTCGCCGACGCATGGGAACGCCCTCTTCAGTCTTTCGTCCAATATGCGGCTCAATCCGACAAGCCTATTTATCTCTGCAATATCAGAAAACCTTCAGCTACTTTCTACGCTCTTCGCAGAGTAGAGAAGGAGGAAAGTCTCGAAGGTCTATTCAATAGATTCTCCACTGTTGATTCGGCGTATGTAATCGGAAGAGCCAGCCACAAAGAAATTTACTTAAAGAGTAGCGATTTCAAACTAGTGGCGGAGAGCGGTAGATTCATCATGCTTGAATTCAACAACAAAGAAAGAGCTAAAATTCAGCAAAATTCAAAACGCGGAGTCGCAGTTCACGGATCAGGGAGCAGATATTGGGAAGCAAATGAAGAATAAAAAGATTCTTGTAACTGGCGGAGCCGGATTCATTGGCAGTCACCTGGTCGAACACCTGCTGGCTAACGACAACTCGGTGGTGGTTATCGATAACTTCAATGATTTCTATGATCCGTCTATCAAAAGGTCGAACGTTAAAGCCTACAGCAATAACGAGAATTGCCGCGTTGTTGAGGGAGACATCCGCGATTTAGATGATGTAAGAAAGGCGTTTCTTGATGGTCCCTTCGACGCAATCGTTCATCTTGCCGCCATGGCTGGTGTGAGACCATCGCTTGAGAATCCCTCCCTCTACGTGGATGTTAATCTGAAAGGCACTCAAAATTTACTTGATTCCGCCACAAGAGACCCCGACAATCTTCCTCTATTTGTCTTCGCCTCCTCAAGCTCTGTTTATGGTGCCAGGCAATCTGAAAGCTTCAAGGAGACCGATAGAACCGACAAGCCGATCTCTCCCTACGCCGCCACTAAGATGTCCGGAGAGATGATCTGTCACAGTCAGCATGTGGCGACCGGCATGGATATCGTCTGCTTACGCTTCTTCACCGTTTTTGGACCGCGCCAGAGACCGGATCTAGCCATCCATAAATTTTGTCGATTGATCGACTCGGATCAACCTATAGAGATGTATGGAGATGGCAGTAGCCAGCGAGACTACACTTATATCGGCGACATTGTAGATGGTATCAGCCGAGTTCTTGATTTGAAAAATCCAGGTTTCGAAATCTTCAATTTAGGCAGGAGTGAACCGGTAGTCCTCAGCGACATGATCAAAGCCATTGAAAAAGCTCTCGGGAAGGAAGCTGTCATCAATAGAAAGCCCATGCAGAAGGGCGATGTGCCCAATACTTTCGCAAACATCGACAAAGCAAAAGAGCAGCTCGGATACAAACCGCATACAAGCCTGGATATAGGAGTGGCTGAGTTTGTCGACTGGTACAAAAAAGAGAAAGAGAGAGCCAATATCTCCGAACTGAGCCCAATTAGGTTAAAATAGTCTGGTTTACCCCTTGCACCCGCCCACTCAGGACTAACTGGTCAGATGGAGATTAGCACCTGCGCCAAAGACATGGTAGATCTGCTGAAAGCAGGTCTATTTGAAGAGTTTCGAGGAAAGTACCAGAATCTCGTTAAAGAGGGAGTGCACAATCCTTTCGAGATAGCGGAAGCTATCAATGGAAGAATCCAGGAGATGGACCCGGGTTCCGATTCCAAGATTATTGTTTCCCAGAAAACCAACTCAGACAAGCATATCGTGATGATTATGGACTCCTCCAGATTCTTTGGAGAGGCGTTTACCGTCACCAGACAAATGTTTGTGGTCTGAACCCCGTATATATTCTTCATTCTAAGCAATAGAAGCGTTTTTTAATCTTAGGCGCCATAGCCGCAGCCCCCGGTTAGAAGCGCGGAAATTCCTATATTGAAAACCTAAAAGCTCCTTTATATCCTCAAATTAATAGGGATTCTTGCTTCATTGGCCCGTAAAATAGTCAAGAACCATTTTGAGGTCTATATCGGTCGTGCAAACCGTAAAAGAACGCCCAGGCACAAAAGAGAAAAGTACGCAAAAAAGCCCCACCGGGAAGTCTTCCCGCAAGTACGTGGCTTCCGCTGTGATTGCTTTTGCGTTATTCATAGTCACCAACATCGCGCTTTTCACGATTTTCGGTCCTGTTAAGACCTATGGCAACGATCTCTGGAACGGTACAGGCTCAATCGACCTCGCCATTGAAGATTTTAAAAAGCTGGAGAGCAAGCCGGATGTGGTTTTGCTGGGCTCTTCTCTGATGATGTATCCCTTCTGGTCGATGGACTTTAACCGGGACCAGAGCATCGGGGATCTCTTTCATCACCATCGGTCTTCCACCCTGGAAAACAAACTGAGCAAGGATGGTGCCGTCAATAAGCCGACTGTATTCAGCTGGGCGATTTTCGGTCAGATGGCTTCAGATTCTTATATTTACGCCAACGAATTCCTGAAAGGGGATAAGAAGCCCCGCATGGTCATCTGGGGAATCGCCCCCAGGGATTTCAGCGACGCGGAGCTCTCGAGCCCGATGAACACAATCTCCTTTCAAAGATTGGTCAATCTCAATAATTTCAGCGAGTATGGCGATATATATCTACCTACTTTCCAGGACAAAGCTGATTTCATCATCTCCAAAAGCGTCTTTCTTTACGGTAGACGCTGGCATATCCAGAAAGAGATTAACAAGGGCGCGGACAAGGTAAGGATGTGGACAAACCCATCTGCACCGGTATCCGAAAACAAACCAGGCTTCGAAAAGGATGCCGGAGGCTTTAAATTCACCGGTGGCAGAGAGGAGATCTGGGAGCACAGCACCCTGGAGTATCAAAAGCGCTACAAAAACATCGATATCGAAAAACTGCGCATCCAGCTCGGTTTCATGAAGCGTATGCTCTCCTTGCTTAACGAGAGAGGCGTGCAAGTGATGATTGTGAACATGCCTCTGACCGAGACCAATCGAGAGCTAATGCCCCAGGGCTTCTACGATTCTTTCCGGCAGGAAGTAGCAAGGATTGCCAAGGAAGAAGGCGCTGTTTTTGAAGATCACGGTGCCGATGGCGATATCTCCAACAGTGATTTCTGGGATACGGCCCATATGAGCTACCAGGGCGGATATAAACTTCTAGATAAGATAACCCCTACCATCGAAGGGATGCTCTCCAATACCGAAACTGCACAGTCGAGACCTTAAGTCGTCTACTGCCTAGTTACAGGCTGCTTACTGCCTGCTCACTGGTTAACTACTGGTTAACTACTGACTGCTTACCGGCTACCGGCTACTGGCTAGTGCGGCATCATGAAGAAAAGTCCGGCTAACAAGAGCAATAGAATCAGTACTCCGGCTATGGTACCTGCCGAAGATGGAGCAGCCATCTCAATCTCTCCGGTCTTTTGACGAATACTGCGAAGACCCGGATTGGATGCTCTGGGGCTTTTCTGTTTCTCCAGGAGCTCTTTGATCTTCTCCTGTCTCTTTATCTCTTTCTGAATGCTCAACTCTTTTGCCATGACCCGGGAGGTGACATCGGGAAGTTGTACGGACCAGGTCTTAGCATCGAGAAAGTCTACCGCTCCCAATTGCATGGAGCGCTTGACCAAATCAGCTTCCAGGGTTTCATTGCTGACCAGGAAATGCTTATCTTCGAACTCACTCCTGAGACTATCAAGCAGAGCCAATCCGCTCTCTGGCTCAGGTGAAAGTGTAATCCAGATCACCCGGGGGTTGGTGGCGGTGATATCTTCTCTTGCCGACTTCCTTGATGACAAGCGGGCGAACTCGAGATCATTGCTCTGGGCTAAAAGAGATTCGATCCGGCTGGACATTTCTTCGACTTCAGAGACCAAAAGAGTGGATAAGGACAAACTTCAAACTCCTGTAATCAAGCCAGAGAACCTCTTGGAGAAACTCTCTAAGAGCCGCTCTAAGAACAGGTCAGGAAAGCTCTCAGCCTCAACTTGTTGCATAACCTGAGAGTGATCATCATACTCTATTTGAATCCTCTCTGTCCTCTACCCGGAGAGTGAGAAGCGCCGCAACCAAAAGAGCGGCACCGCCCATCATCACCACATATAGAGGCTGATTATTGAATACATTTTTTACAAGCGGCTGTAAAAACAGCGACGCCACTATCTCAGGCAAGACGATAAAGAGGTTGAATACTCCCATGTATACACCGGTTCGCTCAACAGGGATAGCACTGGATAAGATGGCATAAGGCATGGAGAGAATGGAGGCCCAGGCAATGCCTACTCCAATCATCGTATACTGGAGGGCGAAAGGCTCGCTTATAAAATAGATTGCCAGTAGGGAGATTCCACCGGCCACCAGACAAAGACAGTGCAAATACTTTCGTCCTATTAGCTTGGCGATCTTTGGCAATAGAAAAGCGACGATGAAACATACGAAAGAATAAATAGCAAAACACCAACCGCCCCATTCCGTACCCTGGTCGAACAGCGGGGACTGCGGCCCCTCCGCCTTAAAAATGTTGTAGGCCGTGGTCAAGCCAAAATATAGCCACATGCAAAAGAGACCGAACCAGGTGGCAACCTGAACCAGGGCTAGCTGCTTCATGGTCTCAGGCATCTCTTTCAGGGCCTCAATGATCTCTAGAATCATATCTTTCAAGAGTTGTATGGGGCCAGCCTTCTTCTCTCTCTCAAAAGCTTCCATGTCCTCGGGGGGATACTCGGAAGAGGTGAAGACAGTCCAGAGAACACAGATTAAAAACACGGTGGCGCCGATTTTGAAAGAATATTGAACAGTGAGGGGGATTCCATTTGCGGCAGTTCCGGTAACACCCAGTGAACGGAAGATGATCGGCAGCGCGTTGGCAAGAGTCGCTCCGATACCGATGAAGAAACTTTGCATAATGAAGCCCATGGTTCTCTGTTCTTCATTGAGCTTATCCGCCACAAATGCCCTGAAGGGCTCCATACTGACATTGATACTGGCATCAAGGATCCAGAGAAGACTGGCAGCCGCCCATAAATAGGGAGAATCAGGCATCACAAAAAGAGCGATACTTGCCAGAATTGCCCCCACCAGGAAGTAAGGTCTACGTCTTCCCAGTCTGGTCCAGGTCCTATCGCTCAATGCGCCTATAATTGGCTGGACAAGCAGTCCTGTGATCGGTCCTGCCAGCCATAAAATTGGAATCTTATCCGGGTCGGCGCCCAGTTTTGTGTATATGGCGCTCATATTCGCCAGTTGCAGACCCCAGCCGAACTGAATTCCGAGAAAACCGAAATTCATGTTCCAAATTTGCCAAAATGATAGCCTAGGTTTCAATATGATTTGCCGCTCAAGGGAATTTATAGTTTACCAAATTTAAATTTCGACCAGTCAGTTGTACAGTATTGTATTTGGTGAATCGGTCCACAGTAGAGCAGCCACAGGAGTGTTCCATGAATTTCATTGAGAAGCAGACGGAATCGAATTTCGCCACCATCGCTGGATTAGAGTTGAGAGGACGATTGATTGCTTTCTCGAACATTTTCGGCTTGATAATGCTTTTGGCTATTGTCAATATAGCAAGCAATCCGGCCCTGGCTCAGAAGAGCAGCTCTAAGAGCAAATCCAAAGACGCCGCAAGAGCCATAGCCACCAAACAGACAAAAGTATTTGAATACAAAGAAGGCTTTGAGCGTAGACCTAAAGACATTATCAATACGCTTAAAGATAATGAGGTGAGCCGTTTTCAGACCATGCTTGAAGGACTTGATCAGGCATATGATCTGGATAACACCTTAAAAGGAAAGGGACCCTGGACACTTTTTGCCCCTTCCGACAAGGCATTTAAGAAAATTCCCTACGAAGATCTGCAAAGCCTTTTTGCCAATAAGAAGAAGCTAAAACAGGTTCTTTCCTACCATATGGTAAAAGGAAAGTTCAAACTAGAAGATTTGAGGAAAAAAACTTCCTTGAAAACCGTTGAAGGGCATTCAGTGAAAGTCAGCAATAGATTCGGCAATATCTTCATGGATGATTCCTTTCTATCCACCGCCGACGTACCCTGCTCCAACGGGGTGATTCATGTCATAGACAGGGTGATAATGCCGCCTCTTTCTAAATAGACCTTCTAGTAGTACCTCGACTTAAATTTTGAACTAATCGCGGGACAGGGAGAATCAGGATGCGCAAAAACGTAGTTCTAACAGGGGTGGGGCGAGACCGAGTCGGAATCGTCGCCAAGCTGTCCAGTGTTCTTTACGATATCGGTTGTAATCTTCTCGACTCAAGCATGACCTTATTAAGGGGTGAATTCGCGGTCATTTTAATGGCTCAATTGCCGGAGGGTTCCTCGATAGAGGAGCTGCAAGAAAAGCTGAAAGCCGCTGAAGAAGAGCTTGAGATGAACGTTTACGTCAGAGAGCTAAAAGACGACGAGCTGGAAGAAGAGCCTGAGGATGAGACCGCCTATATTATCTCTGTATATGGAGCTGATCGCCCCGGTATTGTATACGGTGTCACCCAGGAGCTGGCCCGCTTAAAAGTCAATCTCACCGACGTGGAGACAAAGAAAACAAGCGCCTCTAAACCTATCTTCTATATGGTACTTGAAGTAACTCTGCCGAATGGCATGAAAGAATCCCAGCTAAAGAAAGAATTGAAGCGCAAAGCAGAGGAACTCGATGTGGATATCAGTGTACAAGCTGTCGAGTACATGGAGATCTGATGGCAGTTCTACCGGTCCTCACGTATCCTGATAAACGATTGAAGCTGATATCAAAAGAGGTGGATCCCCTCTCCAGAGAGACCGCTCAAATCATAGAAGATCTAGTTGATACCATGAATTCTTCACCCGGTTGCATAGGTATCGCCGCTCCCCAGGTCAATATCCATAAACGCATCGTGGTGGTCGATGTCTCTCGCAATCCCCGGCTCAATTCAAAATTGGGTCTCACGGTTATCGTCAATCCAGTGATCACAAAGCAATCAGGAAAGTCCGTAGCCAAAGAGGGATGTTTGAGTTTGCCCGAGTTGATTGCAACGGTAAGAAGGTCAAAGAAAGCGATAATTGAAGGCTTTGGAGTTGATGGCAAACCAGTAGTAGTGGAATCGGCAGGCTTTGATGCCAGAGCGCTATTGCATGAGATAGATCACCTGGACGGCATTCTTTTCCTGGATCGGGTCTCCTCAATAAAGAGCGATGTATTTAGACGCGGCAGGCACATAAAAGAAGCCTCTGACGACTGAAGCAGCCATGCTTTCACTCATCGGTCTTGCTGCTAGAGATGCTCGAGCTGCTAAAATGGAAGAGATGTTGAGGCGCTTTCTTATGGCAATATTGAACCCGCACAAGTTAAAAGAGGCTGGCATAAAACCTCGGTACTTTGCCTCAGTTATTTTTCTGGTTCTCGCGCTGGTGATTTTTTGTAAGCCTGCTCTGGCTGATGCTAAGCAAGTTGATATTTTCCATATCACTGAGGATTTCAAACTTGAGGAAGGGCCCTTACTGGATCGTCGTCAGGCACTGAAGAGACGAATTCTAGAAGCTGAAGCCGACGGAATCGGCGTCAAGAACTACCTGAATGCTTTTAAGTTCGTAGAATCGATGGTGGTAGCCGGAAAGCAGGAAAAAGACCTGGCGCCGAGGCTGGACTCCATCAGTCGAGGACTTGATGAACAATACAAAAGAAGCCATGTTCTGAAAACCCAGAAAATTCCGCCTCCCATAGCGGCAAGTTCTCCGCCACCGTCTTTCAGCGGTGAAAGCCGTCGCGGGGGCAGAAACTCAGGCAAATTAGACTCTATGCTGAACGGCGGCAATCGAAATGAGCTGGTCGACAAAATTAAAAACGGCTGGTTCGGAGGAGATCTGCCGGATTCTATCAAGAAGAAAATCCCTCCTGGTTTTGACCCCAGCAAAATGAGCAAACAGGACATAGACAGGCTGATGAACAGATTGGGTAAATAGTACCTGAAGATCCATGCCTCATAAAGAGAATCATGTCCTTATGTACAGGCTAATTTACAGGCTTCAATACAGATTGGAGCCGTTATTTAAAACTCAGTCGAAATCAAAACTTCTCGGTCTGACAATTGCAATCGTGCTTTGCTCGATAGTCTTCTGTGATGAAGTCCGTTCCGAAAAGCGCTACATTTTCAAACCTGGCTCAAGGCAAGCGATAGAAGTTGAAACCACAGGCAATACCAGATATCCATCCGCCGGGCAACCCTCCGTCGGCTCAGGCGCTCGAACCTATTCGAGGACAAGGCAGAGTGGAGCCCGAAGAAGAGACACTGCCGCCAGGAAAGGTCAGCCGGCGGGAAAACGAGCTTATCATCTCACTGAATACCTCCAGGTAGATGGACTTAGAAGAAGTTATTACCTCTTCGTGCCGGAGACCTACGATGTTCACCGGGCGGCCCCCGTATTGTTGGTGTTTCACGGACTGAGAATGAGCGCTGAATCCATGCCTGCCGTCACCGGCTTCAACGGAATCGCTAAGAGGAACGGTTTTGTTGTCGTCTACTGCCAGGCCGTCAACAAACGTTGGAATGACGGAATGAACAACGCCAGGGGTGTGGATGATGTTAAATATGTGTCAGCCGTCATCAAAAATCTCAGCACCAAGGTAAATGTGGATAAGCGCCATATTTTCGCTGTCGGTCTCTCAAATGGCGGCTATTTCTCCCAGATGCTTGCCTCGGCCCGCCCGGATGAAATTGCCGCTGTAGCGGTTGTGGCGTCCACTGCCATGAGTCAGGGTCTCTCCGATACAAAGAATAGATCCGCCCGGGCCATTCCAGCGGTGTTTTTCCTGGGAACGGAGGACCCTCTGGTTAACTGGAACGACGGCAAGAAACGAAGCTTGGGCAAATATGCCGACAAGCTCGGATTGGACCTCAACGGAATAGATCCCGGCTTTTACTCCATGGCTCGTTACGGAGGCTGGATGAGCGCTGAGGACGTAATTTCTTATTGGACCGGTCGAAACGGCTGTGCCCAGAGCCCCAGGGTAACGATGATGCCGGATAAGGACAGGACAGACGGCATGACGGTGCAATGTATTGAATATGGCTCCAGAGGCAATGCGGTGACTGTATACAAGATAATCGGCGGATTCCACTCCTGGCCTGGAGCCCTACTCCTGCCTGGCTCGAAGGTTCGCAGTTGCCAGGATATTTCTGCCGGAGAGCTAATCTGGAAGTTTTTCAGGGAGCGAGCCTGGTAAATTATCGATTAACAGGAAAGCCGTTAGAGAGCTAAATAGAGTACCCTTGTATATCTTGTTTTCCGGAATCAGCTTGAAACATAGCCCCATAAGGTCATGCTCCGATTAGCTAAAGTCACAAAGATATATCAACACGCCGAAGTTCTAAAAGACGCCACCTGGGAGGTGGGAGAGAACGAACGAGTCGGACTTGTCGGGGTAAACGGCAGCGGTAAGACCACCCAGTTTAAGATCATTCTGGGTCAGACCGAAGCAACCTCTGGCGATATAACCAGACCTGAGGGGCATAAAATCGGCTACCTTTCCCAGGAATTCGATGTCAACCCTGAGAATTCCATCCGCGAAGAGTTGCTATGCGCTTTCACCGAGGCCCATGAGATTAAGGTGGAACTTGCCCGGGTGGAGAAAATATTAGAGACTGCCTCTGGTGAGGAGTTGGAGAGGGCTGTCCGTAAATTGGATAGACTTCAAAGAGAATTTGAGCAGATTGATGGCTACGGACTGGAGCGCAAAGTCGACAAAATCTTGCCGGAGATAGGATTTGATACCGCTGAAGGTGACAGACCCGTCTCAACCTTGAGCGGCGGCTGGCAGATGAGAATCGGATTCGGGAAGATAATGTTGAGAGAGCCTCAACTGCTCCTTCTTGACGAACCTACCAACCATATCGATCTGGAAACCATAGAATGGCTGGAGAGCTATTTGAGGAAACAAGTCATCCCCATGGTGATCGTCTCCCATGATAGAAGGTTCTTAGATCAGCTTTCCACAAAAATTGTCGAAATCGAACGCGGCAAAACCAGAACTTACAAAGGCAATTATAGCCAGTACAAAGAACAGAAAGAGGAAGAGAAGCTAAGTCGACAGGCAGCTTTTGATAGGCAACAGACGGAACTAGCCAGACAACAAGTTTTTATCGATAGATTCAGGGCCAGCGCCACCCGCTCCACCCAGGCAAAGAGCAGGGAGAAGCAGTTGGAGAAAGTGGAGAAGATAGAAGCACCGGATTCAGAATTAAGGGGTCTCAAATTTGTTTTCCCCACCGGGGTCCGGCCAGGAAAAGAGGTCGCGTTAGTAGAGAACCTCATGCACAGCTTCGACGACAACATTCTTTTTCTGGATGCCAACTTGAAGATTGAAAGAGGAGACAAACTCGCTATTCTAGGATCTAACGGTGCCGGAAAATCGACTTTGCTTAAACTGCTGGCAGGATTCGAAACCCCTACAGACGGAGAGGTTCGTCTTGGTGAACACAATATAGAGCTTGCCTATTTCGAACAGAACCAGGCTGAAGCCCTGGGCAAAGACAAAACAGTGATTGATACCATAGCCGATGAGGTCCTGGACTGGACGGATACGCAAATCAGGACGCTTCTAGGTCAGTTCTTGTTTACCGGAGATTCTGTTTTTAAAAAGGTCGGCACTCTCAGTGGTGGCGAGAAAGCCAGGCTTGCGATTGCTAAATTGCTTACCAGTCCAGCTAACTTTCTCCTATTAGACGAGCCGACAAACCACCTGGATATTCCTGCAAAAGAGACCATTGAAGAAGCTATACGCAAATTTGAGGGGGCGATGGTGCTGGTCTCCCATGATCGATATTTCATTTCGCAAGTCGCAAATAAAATTGCGGTCATAGAAAACTCAACTATTAGAATTTATAACGGCGGCTATGACTACTATCTGGAGAAACAGGTCGAAGAGAACCAGAGAACTCTAGAGTTGAAGATGGAAGAAGAGAGAAGACAGAGACAGGAAGCCAAAAGGCAGAAGCGCATGGACAAGGAGAGAGCCAGAAAGAGTTCGCGCAAGCAAAAAAGCTCCGACCAGTCCGGAGTCAATCCAGGGTCCATCTAATCGATATGGTTTCCAGAGCTGCTTTTAGTCTTTTTTCATTGTTGTTCGTGATGATACCTATGGGGTGTTCATCTTCGGAGCAGACATCCCATGACAAAAGCGCTGAAAAGTCCGCGCTCAACAAAGATAAAATTGTCGACTCCGGGAGTTTGGGCAAACAAGCCTGGATGAAAGACTACCAGGATGCCAAAGTCTCGGCATTCTCCGAAGATTACGCCGTGGCAGAACAACAATTTGCAAAAGTGCTCAAGCAGGTATCTGATTTAAAAGGCAAAGAGTTACTGGTGGCTGACATCAAAGCCAGAATGGCAAAAATCTATATTAAGCAGGGCCATGTGAACGCGGCTTTACCCCTGGTGAAAGAGTGCCTGTCGATAGCAGAAAGAGAGAAGGTAGATAGCGCTGAGAACTCTGAGCTACTTGTATTGATGGATGATCTGGCAGAGCTGATTCACGGATCAACTTCTGGAAAGGAAACTGATTATCCAGAGAGATTGAAACTTGCTCTGAAATTGCAAAGATTTTCCCATACGGGTATCCACAACCGCTCAATGCTCATTGAAATAAAACTCGCCAACTACTATATCGTCAGAGACAAGCTGGAAGAAGCTCTTCCCCACATAAATGAAGCCCTGGCGATTACAAGCGATAAGAGTGCCACCAAAGTATTTGGTAAAGTTTCCCTATTGGTACGCCTCTCACTACTCCTCAGATCCAGAGGATACAATAAAGAAGCAGACCGAGTTTATGCAGAGGTGTCTAAGAAGCTTGACGAGGTAGCTCCGAAAAAAGCCAGAGCTTTTCTATATATGAATATGGGAACCGCATATGGAGCGCAAAAAGATTACAAACAAGCTCTCTCTTATCTGAACAAGTGCCTGGCGGAGCAAAAACGACTTGGCGATATCAGCGGTCAGGCTGCCACATTGATGCAGATGGCTAAAATAGCGGAAGACAAAGGACAGATAAAAGAAGCTGATCACCTGTATTCCCAGGCGATTGCTCTACAAAGAAAGAGTCCGGGCAGTCTTTCCCAGGATCTGGTAAAAATGCTGGAGCGATACAGAGACTTTTTGCTGCGTCACGGAGACAAGAGAAAGGCAATGATACTGGAGAAAGAGGCTCGTTCTTTTCGAGGCGAGTTTATCGAATACTGATATTGAATGCGCTTCCCCAGCCATAATTGATATGTCAGCCATTTCGACTATGTCAATCAAAATAGCCGGGTCAGAATTCCAGGGGAAGACAGAGTAGCTTCTCTAGCCTCTTGAAAGTCTTTCTGAATGCTTCTAAATCTGAGTTATAAGGGTCGGCAATATCCAGGGAAGGCTGGCCAGCAACGATTTCGTTCCTTCTGTTTTTGTTCATCCGGCTCCGGTCGCATTCGTCACCATCGCCTTCCAATTCAGCAACCCTGAGAATTTTAGAGCCTGAAGTGGTCGGCGCCAGTTTTCTAACGGCCTTTTCATTGCCGGCATCCATGACCAAAATCAAATCGAAGCGATGAAAGTCTTCAACCTCAATTTGTCTGGCTCGATGCGCCCGTATATCCACGCCATTCTCCAGACATACGTCTATGGCTCTTTGATCAGCCCGGCTACCATGATTCCAATCCATGACACCACATGATTCTATGACACCGTCCACGCCATCTTCTAAATAGTTTCTGGCAAGTATTCCGGCGGCCATGGGCGATCGACAAATATTTCCAAGACAGACGAAT
>MDTD01181518.1_pt1 | contig 16829 bp, 19 predicted proteins | sample 811221 | NCBI WGS metagenome assembly MDTD01 (sample SAMN05326646, study PRJNA326480) | marine metagenome | isolation source: seawater | place: Pacific Ocean: South West | collected 2011 | reverse complement strand
TACCTTCAACCTCTTCGTCCTGGTTTGCTTGCAGCAGAAAGGTCAATATATGAATGTGCCCTAGCTGGCTGTGATAGTATTTGGGTAGTTTGCGACGACAACACTGCTCCTCTAATCAAAAAAAGAATAGGGGATTATGTGCTTTCTCCAAGATATTTTGAAGAAAAAAACTTTGTAAAAAGAAGAGATTACCATAAAAAGTGGATCCCAGTTTTTTATACTGCAGTACCCCTAAAAGATAGAAATAAAAGAGACTCCTTAGGGTGGTCTACACTTCATGGAGCATTAACAGCTTTTCAAGTTTCTGATAAAATGAGCCAATGGGTGTGCCCAACTAAGTATTTTGTTTCCTTTCCATATGGGATATATGACCCAAGTTTTATAAAAAACCATAGATCGCACATAAGAGGAGACGAGTCTTTTTATTTAAGTCATCATGGCAAAACTGTTCGAGATGGTTTATATTTGGCTTTCACGTTTAATCCGGAAGATTGGGTTAAGTTTAAGTGGCATATTAAAAATCAATGCACAGGCGGAAATCGAAATGTATCCCCAGAAGAAAGATGGTCAAGTAAAAACTTTAGCCTTGACAAAATATTTAAACTTGATATAATAGATGTATCAAAGATCGTAGAAGTTGAAGAATATTATAACTTAGAATCTTGGGAGTCGCTTCAAAATTTTTATGCATCCAATATTAAAATTCCAATACCAGGAAAACAATTTATGAAACCTTACCACTACACACTAAGAGGAGAAAATGAATACAAAAAAGCTTGAATTAATATATAACGAAATACCTTTCCAGATAAAAGAAATGGTTGGGTTCCCTGATTCATATATTTTCTTGACAAATGATCAAGAACAATTTATAATAGAGATATTCGAGAATGAAAGAAAGGCTGTGAAAGAGCCTTTGTTAGAAACTTTAGAAGAAATGAGAGGTCTAGTTGATGAAATCTAGAATTGAAAGTTCTATTCCGTTTGTTGGGCTACACGCCCACTCAGTTGCTGGTTCGCCGTTCGACGCGCTCGGATACCCACCAGATCATATGGACTTTGCATACAATAACGGCATGGATGCTTTGGCGCTTACTGATCATGGAAATATGAACGGTCTAGCATGGCAAGTTCTGCATGCAAAAAAGATGCTAAAGTCTGGAAAAAACTTTAAGCCCATCTTCGGATGTGAGGCTTATTTTATACCTTCTGTTAAGAAGTGGAAAAAAGAATACGAAGATATTAAAGCTGCCTCGAAGAAAAAATCAGATTACGAAGCAGACAATTCCGGGACAACAGTTGAAGATGAGGGCGCTTCAAAAAAGAAGATTAAGTCAATTCTCAATAGAAGGCGACATCTAATATTGTTAGCCATGAATCAGACTGGGCTACAAAACATTTTTAAGATGATCTCAAGATCATATTCAGGAGACAATTTCTATAGATATCCGAGAGTTGATTATGAGATGTTGCAACAACATAATGAGGGAGTGATTGCAGCATCAGCCTGTTTGGGCGGCGTTTATGCTGGAAATTATTGGGAAAACAGAGACACTGGGGCAGATGCAATTCTTCATGCGATGAGGCAGACAACACAAAATATGCAAGATATTTTTGGAGATCGTTGGTATGGAGAATTACAGTGGAATAATATTCCAGAGCAACATGAACTGAATCAATATATTATCCAGATGCATCATGAGTTTGGCATTGAGCTTATTTCTACAGCTGATTCTCATTATTACAACAAGGATGTTTGGAAAGATCGGGAGTTATATAAGCGACTAGGTTGGCTAGGTAGGGGAAAGCCAGACTATCTTTCAGATGAATTACCCACATCTGTAGAAGAAATCGGATATGAGCTTTATCCTAAAAACGGTGATCAAATGTGGGCTAGTTACAAGAAGTACTCTTCTTCCTGCGGCTTTACATATGATGATCAAATCATCAAAGATTCCATTAAAAGAACCCATGAAATAGCCCATCAGAGAATTGAAACATTTCTACCAGACAATGAGGTCCGTCTTCCTAACTTTGTAGTTCCAGAGGGATCTACACCCGGTCAAACATTGGCAGCACTCTGTGTGGAGGGTCTTCGTGAACTTGGCCTAGAAAATAATCAACAATATGTCGACCGCCTTCGCCACGAGGTCGGAGTTATTGAAGACAGGGGCTTTTCCAAATACTTTTTAACAATGAAAGCCATCTCAGATGTAGCAATCCAGAGACAACTGGTCGGCGCCGGCCGCGGCTCCGCTGCCGGATCACTGGTTGCATATGTTTTAAAAATCACTCAGGTTGACCCCATAAAATATGGTCTTCAATTCGAAAGATTTCTAACTAAGGGGGGATCTGGATATCCAGATATTGATTACGATGTATCTGATCCTATGACACTCAAGGAAGAACTTATCGAGCTCTGGGGCGACGATTCGGTTGTCCCGATTACCAACTGGAACACACTACAGTTAAGATCTCTTATTAAGGACATTTCAAAATTTTATGGAATAGAGTTTACTGAAGTTAACAATGTTACTAGTAAGATGGTCTATGAAGCAACACCACTGGCAAAGAAGAAGCACGGCATAACATCTGGAGTATACACACCTACTTTTGAAGAGTTGATGGAATTTTCAGAATCTTTGCAAAAGTTCTTAGCAAAATACCCACACATCAAGACTCATATTGAAAAGCTATATGGCCAGACTCGCTCTGCGTCCCGGCACGCAGGTGGTGTTGTGGTAGGTGAAGACCTAGATAAGTGGATGCCGCTTATTAATTCTGGCGGAGTAAGGCAGACACCATGGTCCGAAGGTCAAAACGTTAGACATCTTGAGCCAATGGGTTTCATAAAGTTCGATATTTTGGGCCTAGCTTCTTTGCGCATGCTTGAAGGAGCAATTGAGCGAATCCTTCGACGTCACCACGGTATCTTAAATCCTACATTTTCAGATATTAAGCAGTATTATGATAATAATTTACACCCGGAGGTAATAGATCTTGATGACAAAGATGTGTGGCAAAATATATTTCACAAAGGAAAATGGGCAGGAATATTTCAGTTTACAGAAACGGGAGCCCAGACATTTTGCAAAAATGCAAAGCCAAACAATATTATTGATTTGGCCGCGATTACTTCTATCTATCGCCCAGGGCCTCTTGGTGCCAATGTTGATAAAAAATATATTGGTGCGAAAGAGGAGCCTGAAGATATCGACTATATCAACGAGGTGGTTAGGAGCGTAACTGAAGAGACTTACGGTTTCTTAATTTTTCAAGAGCAGATTGCAATGCTGGCTCATAAGTTGGGGAAGAATCTAACTCTTGATGAGGGGAACAAACTAAGAAAACTCCTCACCAAAAAAGGCACCGGCGCTATAGAAGCAGAAAAGGACAAGATTTTTGATAAATTCAGGCGAGGTTGCCTTGAGAAAGGGATGAAAGAATATGAAGCCCGGGAACTCTGGGAAACTTTTGAATATTTCTCGGGGTATGGATTCAATAAATCTCATGCTGTATCTTATTGTGTATTGTCATATCAATGTGCATTCTTGCTTAATTACTATCCAGCAGAGTGGCTAGCCGCATTCTTGGACAAGGAGCCTGAGACTAGAAAAGAGCGCGCCATCGCCACAGCGAAATCAATGGGATATGTCGTTGAGCCACTAAACGTAAATACATCAGGAACAATGTGGGAAATTGATCAGGAAGGGAATACTCTTATCCAACCGCTGACTTCGATCAAGGGACTAGGCGACAAAGCTATTGAGCAAATTATCAACAACAGGCCATTTAAGAATGTGGAAGAATTTTTATTCCACCCAGATATTGTGTATTCAAAATTAAATAAAAAATCGATTCATGCACTAACTTTATCTCAGGCGATGACAGAACTTATTGATGATAGGTTTACTGGACTTGCCCATTTCTACGCTGCAGTCGCTGTCGACCGCCCCCGCAAAGAAAAGAATCTGATTGAGAACATTAAAAAGTATGAAGCAGAGGGTGATTTCTCTGAAGAAGAAAAGTTAGAGCACTTAGTGAATCTTACTGGAGTATTCCCCATTAATGCTGTTGTGACACCGAGAGTTAGACAGAAACTTGATGAGCTCTATGTACCACCAATTTCAGAATTCGACCCATCGCTTGGAGTAACATGGTTTATCCCCCGCGAGTGCAAATTGAAGAAGTCCAAGAATGGTAAAAACTTTTATGTAGTAAAGGTGATTGACGACAATAATGAAACTACAACTATAAGATGCTGGGGTGTTGATCCCGAGAAAGATATAGTACAAATTAACCGGCCATATATGGCAAGGTTAAACTACAACCAACAGTGGGGTTTTTCCACTTTTAGTATGAAAAAAATGTTTAAATTGTTAGCATAAGGAGGATAGAAATGGCTAGATTAAACGGTTTATGCGCCAGAATGATGGCAGAAAAATACCAGAGTATTTTTGAAAATAAAGGTTATGCCTTTTTTGATAAGGGGGATTATAACCTTAATATCATTGGAGTCAGAAATGACTCTGGAGATGCAAGTAAGTTTGATGATTTCATGATTGTCTTGTACAAGGAATCGTCAAGTTGGGTCTGTGATGTATATCCAATAACTTCAGAGCCTGGCACATCAATATTGCGAAGACCAATTAAAGAAGTCCGCCATAAAGGCACAGCAATTTTAGTTCCAGATCAGTATAGAAGCACTTACAGGATTGATTGGCACGGAAACAAAGAAAGGGGACACATGGCCCTTTGCCAAAGGGGGGGTAAAGTAAGAGTTTGGAGGGACAACAATAGAGATTCAACCCCTGATTATCACGGACCGGAAGAAGAGGGTTGGTTTGGAATAAATATTCACAAACATCGAGGCTCCAGTGCAAGATTAAATACTGGTGGTGTATCCGCTGGTTGTCAAGTCTTTCAAAGTAGTGAAGATTTTTATAAGTTTATGGAAACCTGTGACACCGCAGCAGCAAAGTGGGGAAATAGCTTCACATACACTTTAGTGGAAGAACGGGAAGTAAAAAACATGGGGGTAGAAAATGTCATCGTCTAGTGAAGTGAGAGTGTTTAAGTTAAGAAAATCATCAAAGTTACCACACAGGGCTCATGATTCAGACGCCGGCATGGACTTCTTTTTTTCCCCATCTATTGGGGATCATGCACTTATCGAGCCTGGACAATCCGTAATTTTAGAAACAGGAGTAAAAGTACAAGTGCCAGAGGGGCATATGCTTCAGATAATGAATAAATCTGGAGTCGCCTCAAAGAGGTCTCTAATCACTGGCGCATGCGTAGTAGACCGGGGCTATGATGGAGAAATATTCATCAACTTGCACAATGTCGGAATTAGCCCTCAGGTACTATCCGCAGGAGATAAATTAGCGCAAGGTGTTTTCATAAAAATTTCTACCCCATCTCTTGTAGAAGTGGAGCGTGATTCAATCTATGGTGAAACAACATCCCGCGGCTCAGGCGGTTTTGGCTCGACAGGAGATAAATAATGGCTAGTTTTGCGAGGAGGTTAAAAAGAAAACATCTTGTATCTGCAAGAAAAGAGTTTATGAAACATTTTAAAAAAACCATGAAGCAGTTCAAAAATCAAGTAGTTTGTTCTTCTTGTGGTCGCCCACCCCACCCGGGAGAGAATATAGATAAATGGCATATTGACCAAGAATCTAATAATATTGATCTAATTTGTACAGAATGTTTTAGCCCACCAAACTCGGAGGATTTATCAAATGATTAAAGACGCTGTATGTTTTGACGATGTGCTTCTAGTGCCGCAAAAGAGCACAATTAATAGCAGAGAGGAAATAAAATTAACCACTGAACTGGGAAAGCATAAATTAAGGCTTCCAATTATTTCTAGTCCAATGGATACAGTAACGGAAACATCTATGGTGCATTCAATGTTCAAGCGTGGCGGCCTGGGAATCATCCACCGGTACAACACTTTACAAGAACAATGTGACATGGTAAAAGATATTGTGGCTACTTTGGAAGAGACAAGCAGTGCAGATATTAATAAAGTAGCCGCAGCCATAGGAACATCTAGCGATTTTCGGACAAGGTCTCTTGAATTATATTATAGCGGAGTCAGAATCTTTTGTGTTGATGTTGCACACGGTCATCACTCATTAGTAGAGAGGTCCTTGAAATATTTAAGAGATGAATTCGGAGATTCTATAACTATCATTGCCGGCAATGTAGCCACTGCCTCTGGGTTTCGTGATTTATCCAACTGGGGAGCAGACGCAATACGTGTGGGTATTGGCGGAGGATCAATTTGTTCCACAAGGATTCAAACTGGGCATGGTGTACCAACATTACAATCTATTTTCGATTGCAGGGATGCTGGAGATGCTTCCTTAATTGCAGATGGTGGAATCAAGACCGCCGGAGACATCGTAAAATCTCTTGCCGCAGGCGCGGACATGGTTATGTTAGGGTCAATGCTGGCAGGAACAAGAGAAACCCCCGGAGAAGTATTTCAGTCAAAAGATAACAAAAGATACAAGGTCTATAGAGGTATGGCCTCTCCAGAAGCCCAAATTGCCTGGCGAGGCTCCGCAAGATCTTTGGAAGGTATCTCTACAACGGTTCCGTACAAGGGAGAGGTAGAGGATGTTTTGCATAAACTTGAGAAGAATATTAGGTCTGGACTATCTTACACAGGTTCTAGAAACCTGAAAGAGTTTAGGGTAGCATCTCGATTTATAAAGCAGACCTCATCCGGTAGGCAAGAAAGTGAAACACACATATTAAAAGCATGAGAAAAGAAAGAAAACAAACAACATTTACTTTTAAATGCTACGAAGATCAATCGGCAAACTTAAAAATAAGACTAAAACAAGATAGATTGCAGCAAACCACTTTCTTCAGGGCGCTGATAGAGATGTATATTGGTCAAGATGAATTAATGATACCTGTTTTAGACAAAATAAAAGAAAAATACACCTCCCTGGGTTCAAGAATTCGATCCCAGTCAATAAAAGATTTTACAGAATCTCAGCAATTATTAAAAGATCTTGGAATCACCAAAGAGGAAAAAGATCAATTATTTGATATAATAGAATCATCCGGGTGTGCGTATGACTGACAAATATAAACTACCTGAGTGCTCAAAGAGTTGCTTAGGTTCAGGTGAATCTTGCTCTCTCGATGATTGTAGGCTTTGGATCGAGTATACTGAGGACTTAAATTGCTCTCTTATCTCAATCTACAAAAATGGCCCACTGACTCTAGAGGAAGTAGCTAAGAGAATTAAAGTTTCTTTTGTTAGAGTTTCGCAAATTGAAAAAAAGGCACTTACTAAACTTTCGAAAAGAATAAAAATGTGACCTTTTAATACTAAATAAACTATTTATTCTTGTAATAAAGACATTTTACTGCTCACAAAAAAAGGAGAAATATCAAAATGAGTAATAACCTATTAAGAGAAAATACAATCCGCCGCTTTATGAAGCTGGCAAATGTACAAAGCCTTACGGATAATTTTATCCACGAAAAGTACGCATACAAGGCTAATGACGGCGATGATGCCGACGACGACGAAAATCCGGAAGGAGAAAAAGTAAACGAACAAGAAGATCCAGAAATGGAAGAGCCTGATATGGAAGAGCCTGATATGGAAGAGCCTGATATGGAAGAGCCTGATATGGAAGAGCCTGATATGGATATGGACGACCCTGAGCCGGATCCAGGCGCCGCGGACATCAGCCTAACTGAAGAAGAAGCAGAGCTTCTTATAGACCTCGGTGAAAGACTAAAGGAAGCTATGGGTGATGAAATGGAAATGGAAGATGACGACATGGAAATGGAAGATGACGACATGGAAATGGAAGATGACATGGCAGAACTTGAAGGTGACATGGGCGCAGAAGAGGAAGAAGAGCCTGCAGGAATGGGCATGGCCGCAGCTGAACTAAATGAGTCCAACAGGTCTGAAATTGTCAGAGAAGTGCTTCGCAGAGTAACTAAAAGACTAGTCTCAGAAAAGACTAGATCTCGAAACTAGAGAGATAACTCCTTTTTTTAAAAAAACCCCACACTATGTTTAGTTCGTGGGGTTTTTTATTGACTATCTCAAAAAAATGTAATATTATATATTAACCAGAACAATAAGAAAGAAAATTATGGCAAACAGAATCTCTTCACAACCAAAAAAGAAAAAGAAAGAAAACAAAAAAGAGGATGAAAAGCAAATTGTTATTATAAACAATATTCAACAGCCCACTCATCCAGAAAGCGAACTTAGAACAATTAATCTCTATGGTGATATCACGGAGCAGAAAGGTGCGGATGTCGTCGCAGCACTATTATATTTAGAAAATAATTCTTTGGTACCAATGCCCCAGGACCCACTCGACCAAGAATCTAGCGAAGTTATTGTCGCAAGATCCATTTCTATGATAGTTTCAACACACGGTGGTGTAGCCTCTGATATGTTTTCTATAATTGATGTAATGGAGATGGTAAAAGACAGGACTTGCGATATCGAAACATTTGGCGTAGGCAAAGTTATGTCTGCAGGTGTCCCTATATTAGCCGCCGGCTCTAAAGGCAAAAGAAAAGTTGGGAAAAATTGTAGAATTATGCTTCACAATGTCATGGCGGGCACCGGAGGAACAATTTTTTCTATGGAAAACGAATTAGAGGAGATTAAATGGGTCCAAGAAAGATATATTGAGACACTTGCAAGTTACACAAAACTTACACCATCCAAGATTAAAAAGCTTTTGAAAACTCAAAAGGATATTTACATCTCCGCAGAAGAGGCAATTAAAATGGGAATTGCAGACGAAATTATCTAATTAATAACAGGAGATTTACAATGTCTTGGCACGAAAAATATCTATCAAAGAACAAAAAAAAGAAAACATTATCAACTCAGAATGATTTATTCACTTTATTTGAAGAAGTCTGGAGAGAACAAAAGAGCAAACTGACAGAGCAACAACGCTCTATACTTTCGGAAGACTTCTTTCAGAACACTTTGTTTGAAATCTTCTCTGGGATTGATTACTCTTCGATGTACAATCGAGAGGTTCTCCATGAAAATAAGTCCTGGCAAGATCTCATACAAGAACAAGAAGATGAACCATCATCGCAAGAAATTCGTTTGGGATTACCTAAATTAAGAATATCTGAAGACTGGGGGAAGCCCGGCTCAAATGATAGAATGATAATTCAGAGGTTTACGGCCTCTATCCCTGGAGACACGCTAAAGCAGAAGCTTGAGTTTGTAAACGGAGTAGCAACAGGTAAAGTTCAAATGGCCAGCTTGGGTCAAATATTGGGTTCTATGGTTGTTTTAGAGGTCCTATATACCATTCTCGCACAGTTTACAGAATCAGCAGGAGGTTTTATTTTCGAAGGCTTCTTGGCTGGCCTATTTGGGAAAAATTCGGTTCAAATCACAGACGTTGGAGAAGATGACGAGGGAGCAACAGGCAAGCCAATCACAGACGTTCAGCTCGGAGATAGAGAATATTCTCTAAAGCTATTAGGACCTGGCACTGCAGTGAAAGGTTCTTGGAGAAATATGACAGAGCACTTCGCTAGTCACAGGGATCACGTTGTTTATTTGGACGCTCGACGATCCGGAAGGGGAGCAACCGACAGCCTTGAGTTTGGAGAATTTGTAATTACCTTACCAAATTTTATGGAAATTTTTTATGAACCCTTCAAGGGATTTGTGCCGCAGGAAGCACCAGTGAGTACGAAGAAGGAACTTATGAAAACTCTGAAAAAGTATGGAGACTTGGCGTTTGGTGTACAGTTCTCCGGCCCTTTCGGAGGCAGAACTAAGGGAGGCTTCAGTCTCAAGGGGGCAAAGAAAGAGAAAGACATGGCTATCTTGATGAGAGCCCTGGAAAAGTATCCCGAAGAAGAGATTGATGCGAAAGTAATGTGGTCAAAGGAAGATTTCACAGCTAGCACGAAAGCAACATATCTTTTTGGCTCCGGTGCTCAGTTCAATGCAGTGCAAAGAGCTATCAAGTCTGGCGATAAAGACTCAATTATCGGTGCTCTTCGAGAGACGGATGGATACATAAAAAAGAGACAATTTGAATTCACTAGAAACCAAGCAGAGTCTATTGCAAACTTTGAGCACCTATCCACAATACTGCTGGGAGAGGACCAGCTTAAAAAAACTTGGGCTATATATGGTGACGTATTAAGAAGAACGGTAACTCCGGTCTACACATCACTTGCTAGGTTTAACGAACATGTTTCAAGCTATTTCATGGGTGCTACAGAAGGTGGCGATAGAAAATCACTAGCCTTATCAGCACAGCAAGAACTTGGTACTCTGAAAGAGGCAACTGATGAGGCCATATCTGCGGTGGAACAAACGGAAAAAGATGAATACTCACCAGAAATCGCCGCCGCAGAAGAATAAACCCCTTGACAAATCCAAAAAGTGTGTTATTATATAACTATCAATGAAAGCGAGGCATAATGACCACACAACTAAGCCATGGAACCGAACTCCGCAATAAGGTTCTTGACGGTGTAAACACTCTTGCGGACTACGTAGCAACAACACTTGGACCTAAAGGGCAAAATGTTCTTATCCATCAAAAAGATAAGCGACCCTTTGTCACAAAAGACGGCGTAACAGTTGCACAGAACGTAAATTTTGAAGACCCTCATAAGAATGCCGGCGCTGAGGTCGTAAAGCAGGTGTCTGCTATGACAAACGCAGAGGCGGGAGATGGAACAACAACTTCTACAGTTTTAGCTAGAGAGATACTAACACAAGCAAACAAACATATTACCTCTGGTGCATCGCCAATAGAGATCAAAAGAGGCCTAGAGCTTTGCTTAGAACAAGCTTTCGCGAAAATTTCAGATACCTCAGAACCGATATCATCATCTGATGATGTGAGACATATTGCTACTATTTCCGCAAACAATGATCAAGTAATTGGCTCACTTATCGCCACAGCCGTAGATAAAGTAGGCAAGAACGGAACTGTTACTATTGAAGAAGCTAGATCACTAGAGACAAGTCTGGATCTAGTGGAAGGGTTTAGGTTCGACAGCGGCTATGCCGCGACTGCTTTTATTACGGACGAGCGCCGCGGCACATGTCGTTATGATAACCCCATGTTTTTGATAACAGACACAAAAGTGGATCAGGTTAATCAGATCTTGCCTGCACTAGAAATAGCAGCTAGAGAGGGTCGACCATTTGTAATAGTGGCGGAAGAATTGGAAGGTCAAGCTCTGGCGGCACTAATTATGAATACTATGAGAGGTTCTATGAAGGTTGCCGCCGTCAAGGCACCTCGATATGGCGAAGAAAGACGGGCGATAATGAGCGACCTAGCCGTCGCGACTGGAGCAAAATTCTTTCAGCAGTCTCGTGGAGATAACTTAACAGAAATTTCTCTTACGGATTTTGGCAAGGCGGCTACTGTGGAGATCACCAAAAATGCCACTACTGTGGTTGATGGCGAGGGCAACTATGAAGAAGTGGATCAGACAATTGATAGGATTAAAGCAGAAATCCAACAAACAGAAGACATGCACGAGGCTGGACGACTCCAAGATCGTATTACTCGCCTCTCTTCTGGTGTTGCTATTATCCGTGTTGGGGCATCTTCCGAAGTAGAGATGATAGAGAAGAAGCACCGCATAGAAGACGCCCTTGAGGCTGTTAGATCTGCACAACAGGAAGGCGTCGTCCCTGGTGGTGGTATGATGCTTCTACATATCTCTAATAATATTGCTCCTAATTTTCCAAATGAAGAACAGGCATTGGCGCTTCCAATTTTCAAAAAAGCACTTCAATCTCCATTTAAAACAATGGCTTCAAATGCCGGAATTTCCCCTGACATCGCCATGTTGAGAGTTAATTCTGGAAACATTGAAACGTGGGAGGGTATCAACTTCTCCAGCGGAGAAAGAACAAATCTCAAAAAAGTTGGAATTCTAGATCCCGCAAAGGTTACGAGATGTGCAATCAAAAATGCAGTTTCGGTATCGGGGACACTTTTGCTAACAAACCACAGTATTGTTACTACTTAATAGTGTGGGAGGGCAGACAAATGGTAGACCAGCAAGATTTGAACTTAGAAATACAAAAAAAACTAGATAGAATTTGTAATGGCATGGATGTCATGAGCGATAAACAGGAAGAAATGTCTGAAGATGTTGCTAAAATAAAAGAGGCAGTTTACAATCCTGACCAAGGTTTGTACGCTAGACTTAGAGAACTGGAGTCATGGAAGCAAACATCTTCAAGAATGATTTGGACCCTGTTTACTTCCGTTGTTGGCCTCATTGGAGCCTTTATATTGAAGAACGTGAGTAGCTGATGTTGGTGGAATTAAAAAAGCTCAGAGTCTCAAGTGATGGCCATAGGAGAGATCTGTCTTTCGAGAAGATCTATGTTAACACTGACCATATAATTAGCATCACAGATTGCAACTCTATGAATGAATATCTCCTTTCGGAAGGTTTATCAAATACCAATTACTCCCTTGTCCATATTGAGATGGGAAACAAAACAGAGGAGATAATTGTCTTAGGCAAATCAGAAGAAGTACACGCAAAGCTAAATAAGGCTTCAGAAAAAAGATTGTTAAATGGATAGTAGATATATTATTGTTGGAAGGAGCAGTTGTCCATATTGCACTATGGCTCAAGACTTATTGGATGCTCTAAAGTTAGAATACATTTTTCTTGATTACCTCGGAAAGGAAGAGATATTAGAAGATTATAAAAGTTTTCACAACCAAGCCACTGTTCCCATCATATTATCTAATAACCTTGCCACTGGCCTGACAAGAAAGGTGGGAGGGTACACAGACCTTCTTAGCATATTGGAGCATGGATAAAGATATATCGATAAAGATCTCGGTTTTCGAAACAATATACACAGCCCTATTGCCGATACATTATAAACTTTCTGCTTTATTGGAAGATTGTATAAAAAATAATATTATACTTTCTGAAGTAGAAAAATCAACTCTCCTAGAATACGCTGCATGTTCAAGTTCTTTGAAATTGTTGTTTGAAAGTTATTTGGAAAAATTTTCAAAAGACCCAAATTCAGAAATAGTTTTGAAAAATTCAGAATATATAACGATTATCAGTATGGCAAAAACTGTAGAATCTTCCATGAGAACAGTTTTTGGGGGTACTGGAATCTGGGAACACTAATGGGTATTTATATTGACTTTCCATCGCAAAACATGTATAATAGTATTACAATAGAAAATAAAAGGAGACACTTGTGTCGGTAAAAATATTGTTAGTATCATTGTTTCTGATCTTTTCAGCACCTGTTGGGCAAACCAACGCCTGCTCAAAAAATAGTCATGAAAACACCCAAGCTACAGAGATGGAAATAAGAATCAAGAAATATGTTTCCAAATACAAAAAAAGATTTAAGAATCATTCTCATTTTTCTTTCGTTGATTATAGAATCCCGATACACAAAGAAAGGTTCTTCGTATATGATTTAAAAGAGGAGAAAATAATCTTCTCGACTTTTGTTGGTCACGCATACAAATCAGGAGAGTATTTTCCAGATGATACTTCTAACACGCCAGACACAAAAAAGACATCCATAGGCCTCTTCCGTGTTGGTAAGCAATATTACGGGAACTTCGGGAAGTCCAAGAGACTTCATGGTCTGGAAAAAACTAACTCTAACGCTTACCGTCGCGCGATTGTTGCACATTCAATGTCTGGAATAATGCCTTCAGATTTATATAGCTGGGGGTGCTTTACATTCTTCGAAGGTGATTTGGAAGTGGTTTTCAATTTTATGAAAAAAGGGAGTTATCTTTTAGCTGTAAAATAATTTACTTGACAATACAGTAAGTGGTGTTTATATTATATAAGTAGCCAAGACGCCGTAAGGGAATTGGCCACGAGTAACTTGCTTAATAAGGAGGAAACAAAATGAATGCAATTACAATCCGACGCCCAGGACTTTTAGGGCACAACGTTATTGATCAGGTGTTTGATAACTTTTTTAATGACTTTCCAGCACACCTCAAGGCATCCACCCAGGGATATCCCGTTGCCGACATTTATCGAGATGACGATGGCTCTACCGTGTTGGAGTTTGCTTTAGCTGGCTTTAAGAAGAAAGAGTTAGCTATTGATATACAGCCTGATAAGAGGTCGATCACTATCACTGGCAAAGCGAATGAACAAAATTCAAAGCGCCAAAGAATTGCCCGACGCAACTTTACAAGGACATATGTAAATTACGATGATAATTTGGATTTATCAAATGCAAAAGCATCTTTTAACGATGGTCTTTTGACTGTTAGGGTGCCCCAGAGACCAGAGATGAAGCCGGTTTCAATTAATATTGATTAAGTGCTGTTTCAGTATCTTTAATTTTATTTTTGAGTACGGCAACACACTCGGCTAAAGGTATGAGAAAGGCATCTCTATCTTTTACCTTTAGCCGATTCATTTTGTTTGTAACTCTCAGTAGTCTTGTTTCAACTTCTTTTAAAGCAACAGTCATGTGAGCTAAATTTTGATGCAATGTTTCCACTTTGGGAACATCTTTAGGATTAGACGCTTGTTTTTTTGCTATTTCTAAAATTTGATGATGATTCATGATTATAAATAGTATAGCATAATTACATATACTATTTATAATAAAAAGGTTATACTATTATTATGTCAAATTTTCATAGCAAATGGAAGCAGTATCTTCAAGAAGCACAGCAAGATGCGAAAGTCTTAAGAAAGATAAATGTTGATCGTATAAAGAAAGAGATGCCTCAACTTCCAGATGAAGAGGTGCGAGATTATTTTACTCGCATACAGGATTTGGAGCGAAACCCCGAATATCTAAATCCAATATTCCCGACGGGTCTTGTCACATGGATGGAGTCATTGCCCGACAATCACTTTCCAAGAAACGGCCGCAAGCGCTTTGCAAAATGGCTTGGTAATGCAATCTACACTCACGAAACTGAAACAATGAATAACCTCAGTTCAGTGGACAACCCTGAAGAACTGCAAATACACAACAATGATATTCGATATGTTGCAGATTATTTAAACGGCGCAAATGAGTTTCCTGACGATTTGTGGGACCAATCCCTTAATGGTATGTATGATCTGGCAGTCCGTTGGCATGATACTTTAAAGTTCAAAAAAGATCCCACTGGCGATTATGAAAACAAAGAAGTTGTGTACAAGTTTGAGAATGGGTTCACTATAGTAGATGTTAACACAGAGAAAGACCTTGGCGTCGAGGGAGACAAGATGGGTCATTGCGTCGGATCATATTGTGATGATGTGGCCTCGGGTAGAACAACTATATATTCCCTTAGAGACGCAAGGAATGAGCCTCACGCTACGATTGAGGTACTACCTACATTGCCCCTTGGAAGGTCTCGATCTCGCGGCAAGGTGGAGCAAATAAAGGGCAAAGGAAACACTGCGCCTGTGGAAAAGTATAGGCCAATGATAAGACAGTGGCTACAGACCACAGACTTTGAATATGAGAGCAGTCCAGACTACCTCAACATGCTATCCGCGGAGGAGATCAAGGAGAGATTATTTACAGGAAAACTAGACCATGACCATGAAAGGCCACTCGCGAGAAACACAGAAGACCCAGAGATAATTAAATTCTTTTTAAGTCAAATCCTCGCCACCGGTGACACTTTTGGGGGCACAGATATAACCAAGATAACAAAACTCGGCGCGCCCGACATAGCTGGCCAGCTGCTGAGGAATGACAATTTAAGTGAAGATCACCGGCTAAGCCTTGTAAAAATAAATTTTCAATTGCGACAACCTATTCTTGGTGTCCGAATTGCAATGTTAATCGGCGCCAGGGGAATAGGGGCCAACGAGGACTTTGATCCTGCAAGTTTATCTTCTCGCATCTGGGCGGACCTCGGAGATGAACTTACTAATGGCTATAGTGATGAAAAGCTTTATTGCATGCAGGCACTTATGGAAGTTGACGAGGTTTCAGACGCAATCAGAGAGGAAATTATAAATTACTTATTAAGCGACGAATATATCGCCGGCGCCGCAAAACAAAACCCGAATAAACTAAGTCACCAGCAACAACCATACGGAAGCATTCTACAGGCATATCTTTTCCAAAAATCTCCAAAACCAGAGCAAGTTAAAAGATTGTACCTCGCGCAGAGAAATGAGAAGTTTCAAGAAGTAATCGGACATGTCGGCCGCATAAATGGTTATATCTCTTCATCTCGCGGAATGAGAGACGACTTAGCAGATGAAATTATTAAAGATGTTAAGGCCGAAGAGCGCAACGCGTTCGCGTCACGAAACTTTATAGACATGATCTTGAACCCTAACTTGAGCGATTCAAAAAAGATAGAACTATTAAACATTGGGCCATTATACAGTATAGTTTCATTGACACAGCCGCAACTTTCGCTCGGAGGCATCAGATACCACATTTCTGGCAAAACTTATTCACGCCAACTTTATGAGGCCGCAAGAGAAAAAAAGTTTAGTAAAAAGCTTGTAAAATATATGATAGATGCTGGAGTTTTCAACCCTCAGTACGTGAACGTTTGGGTCGGTCAAAGAACAAAACTAACAGGCACCCGTCCAGATATTGAATATTATGAAGAGGACGAGAGAGAAAAAGTATTAGATATTGTAAGATCACGGCAGCTGCAAGAGTTCGAGTCTGGTATTTTTGATGAGGACTTATTTGAAGAAGTAAATAATTATTTTAGGAAAAATATAATGACAAAAAATACATTTTATGATAATATTAAAGAACAATTAGGAATAAATGAAGAAAAGGGAAGAAGCCGACAGCGAGGCATCTATAAGTTTTA
>MDTD01080060.1_pt1 | contig 16834 bp, 11 predicted proteins | sample 811221 | NCBI WGS metagenome assembly MDTD01 (sample SAMN05326646, study PRJNA326480) | marine metagenome | isolation source: seawater | place: Pacific Ocean: South West | collected 2011 | reverse complement strand
TGCTCTTCCGATCTCGGTTCATCTCCACGAAGGCCATCAAGCCTTCTGGGATATATGAGTAGGTTCCCACTGGCGACGAGCCCACTGACGCCGAACATCCTCTCGTTTCCACCAATCCTCCGCTTGAAGACTCTGGTGGCAGCAGAGGGCCAGTGCCAGGTGACGGCAATGGGTTTGTCGTTTATCTCGTCATGGATGATCTCATGGACATTCAGAATCGAAAGCGGATACGCCCTTGGCTGTCCGTCCACCACCACGCCGATCACAAGATCCTTCGAGATCAGGTACGGCTTTCTCGCGGAGTTGGCGGTGGCCGCTTCTTCAGGAGTGAGAATGATGGCCTCGTCCTCAACCGGGATCATGTCGCGATACAGGAGTGCCATTTCGATCGTGGCCGTATCGACCCTCGGGTTCGACAGATCGAATTGATAGGACTCGATGTTCTCGCCATCACCTGGTGGACGTTCGCTCTGGCGGAACAATGCCGGGGCGAGTGCCCAGACAAGCAGTGCGATGATGACCAGACAGGTCACCAGAATCAGCCAGCCACCTTCACGGAAGGTGATCATCGTCGGCTTCGAGCTGGCTGAAGGGTCTGGATCACTCATTGCTGTTGTTCAACTGTATGGATGCATCCGGATTGAGGTCCACCGTAATCAGGTCCTGATCGGTCACTTCGGTCCGGTTGGCGATCATGACGATAAGGAGCACCGGCAGGTACAGAAGGCTGAAGAGGAACGTCCGCCGGGCGGTCTGCCGATCCCGTTGAATGAAGAAGCGTAGGGCATACCAACCGAATGCGATGCCGAGAACGATGGAGCATATGGCGTAGAAGATTCCCGTCATGCCACTGAGGGAAGCGGACAGCCCCAGGGGTATCAGGAGGATTGTGGTGAGCAGCGTCACCTCCACGGTGAGATTGGGGCCACCTCGCACAACGGGAAGCATCTGAAAGCCGGCATCGGCGTACTGGTCGCGATAGAGCCACGCTAGAGAGAGAAAGTGCGGTAGTTGCCAGACGAACAACAGGGCTCCGAGGATCCATGCCTGAATCTCGATTTGCTCTCGAACCGCCACCCATCCGATCATCGGAGGAATTCCTCCCACGACCGCGCCTACGATCGTATTGAGCGTGCTGATCGGTTTCAGCGGCGTATAGGCGAGTATGTACAGGAGCAGGGTAAGAAGGGCCAGCCCGGCTGCGTACAGGTTCACTGCCATCGCAAGAAGGAGTAGTCCACCGTATCCAAGCAGCACGGCAACCACGAATGCATGTGCGCGGCTCATGCGACCACTCGGCGTCGGCCGATTCTGGGTTCTGGCCATCAGCTTGTCGCGTCTCGTCTCGAAGACCTGATTCAAAGCATTGGCTGAAAGGGCGCAGGCCATGGTCCCGAGAATCGTCCAGAGAAGGAGGGCCCAATCGATGTTGCCAAGACTGGCCATGATGAAGCCGACCGCCGTGGTGATCACGACCATCAGGCTCAGGCGGAGCTTGGTCAGCTTCGCGTACAGCCTCGGCAGCTCCGCAATGGTGATCTTCTGTTTGTGGCTGTCGGCAAGCACGTCTCGCGAGCTCCTATGGGGGTCTGATTCCTGAGCAGGTCTGGAGGGGTAGTATAGTTCCCCTGAACGGTGTGATTCTCATGTGATTTGTTCATTAGGAGATTGATCAAGCCTTGCAATCGGATCTCAAAGTACGTGTCGATCGTCGGGCCCAGCGGGCTGCTCGACTGCTCGTGTTCGCCTTCGGGGCGACGACGGTCATGTGGCTGCTGTGTTACATAGCCATGCTCCAGCCTGGCCAGATCATCGGCGAGGCCCTGTTCGTCCTGGTCGTGTTGGCGCTCTTTCTGGCTTCCGCCATGGCGGGCTCGACATCGCCATCATCAGGTCTGGCGATTGTTCGAGGTTGCTGGATCGGGTTCATCAGTGCATTACTGAATCTCCTGCTCATCGGAAGCATTCTCGGAGGCAAGTCCCAGGGGGACATGGCCGCATGGCTTGGTGGTCTCATGCTGGGCTCGATCGCCGTCTCCGCGGCAGGTGGTTTCGTCGGTTCCTTGCTACATCGATCCAGTGGAGAGCGGTTCACGGGCAACTGGTTGGGCGCCTTCGCATTCATCGCCGCCTGCATCGTCTTCCTGATGATCGTCAGTGGTGGAATCGTGACCGGGTTCGAGGCGGGATTGGCCGTTCCCGATTGGCCCAATTCATATGGTCACAACATGCTTCTCTACCCGTTGTCCGAGATGATCTCCGACCTCGACGACGGAATCTACTACGAACATGCCCATCGATTGACGGGCATGTATGTCGGCCTCACTGTTCTGACGCTCTGCTTCATGCTCTGGTGGGGGGATTCGAGAGCATGGGTCGGGATATCGGGCAGCTTGATCCTTCTGATGGTCATCGGCCAGGGACTGATGGGTGGACTTCGTGTGACCGGCCAGTTGACGATGTCGGCAAATCCAGAATTGCTTTCGCCGAATACCGCACTTGGAATCGTGCACGGTGTGTTCGGGCAGATCTGCTTTGCCGCAATGGTGTTCGTTGCCGCCGTCACTACTCTCGGATGGTCCTCTGGCCCCAGGGCCGACGAGACCGAATCGGCAAACACAGATCGAGTTCTGGGCTTGCTGCTTGTCGTGGCACTCGTCTTCCAGCTGATCATCGGCGCTGCCTACAGGCACCTGACGAGCGAACTGGGCACCAAGGCCGATCAGACAATGCTGCTGCTCATGGGCCACATCTTCATGGCCGTCTTTGTGACCGTGCTGATCGTGATCAATGGACTACGGGCATCAACGGTCCATCGGGAACGCCCCGTACTCCACAAGACGGGACTTGTCCTGCTCATACTCGTGTGTGTGCAGCTGTTGCTTGGTGTGCTGGCCACCGTCGCCGTGCTGATGCGAGGTGATGGCGAGGGAATCCCATCTCTGGAGGTCCTTGCAACGAGTGCGCATCAGGCAAACGGCGCGTTGCTGCTGGGTGCGGCCACATTGTTGGCGGCCTGGTACTTCCGACTACTGCGTCCATCGGCAAAGCGACCGATTGCGGCCATGTCCTGATTCAATCCTCGAGTTTGGCCGTGGCCTTCATGTCAGCCAGAATCTGTCGAGGCAGATTTCCGAACAGAATGCTCGAGTGGTCTCCTGGAAGCATCACGATTTCAACGTCGATCCCGTTGTCTTCGCATCTCTTCTTCATCAGTCGAACGGCATTGTCCAGATAGAAGGTGTCTTCATTGCCCATGTAGACATGGATCTTTCCGGCGAGGCTGGGGCCGATTTCCTTCCACTTCTCCAGAAGGATCAGGCTAATGTCGTATTTCTTCCAAGCTTCCGCCACATCTGGATCAATTCTGCCGGTTTGACGATCGAAGAGCGGCTTCGGCCAAGCGGTTTTACCTTTCGGAGAGAAGACGAATTCGAAGGATCGGATCTGTCCACCAAGGATAAGCGCCTCCTCCATTCGACAGAAGTCCTTCAGATTGATTTCTGGTTGCCTCGGGCCCTTTCTCGCTACTCCAGTCGGAGAACCATCGGGCTTCTCATAGGCGTTCCCATCCTCGGCATAGACATCGACTTCTTGAAAGGCTCTGAAATCAACCGGATCGGGTGCCGTCGACCAGGTGCCACCGAAGGTGTCGGGATAGGTGACCTGCAGCCAGAGTGATGACCAGCCTCCTGACGAGTGGCCCGTCAGCAGTCGACCACTGGGTTCTGCTCTCAGGGGATACGTCGATTCAAGCCACGGAATGAATTCCGTCACCAGGGCCGTCCCATATGGACCATTGTTGCTGGAATCCGCGAAGACATGATGTCCCGTTATCGTCTCCGCGCCCAGGTACACGAGCACGAAATCGTTGTTTCCGGCATAACTGCCCCAGAGCATCGGTGCCATCGTTGCCTGCCCAAGGCCACCAGGGAAACCTCCGATGATGTAGAGAACGGGCCATTCTTTCCCCGGCTCGTCTTCGAATCCTGGAGGGAAGAAGGCGACGGCCTTCATGTCCACGTCCCGTTTGTGGAAATCACTGAGCAACGTGCTCCTGAATGTCAGCACCTTGCTGTTGGGGATCGAGGGAAACGGTCGCGGCTCGGTGGATTCATCTATCACGATGGAGATAGGCCACGTTGTGGAGTTGTCGTTCTCCAGTTCCACAACCTTGCTGACATGGGCATTGCCTCCAGCCACGGAGGCGCTGTTGGGGTCGTACCGCATGACCGCCTGTGCTCGCCATGCACCCGATTCGAGTTCACCAAGCGTCGCCGGGAACCCCATCGTCTTTCCATCCATCACAAGCGGAGTATCAGGCTTCCAGTCTTCGACATACGTTCGATAGAAGGGTTCCGTGTTGAACCAATCTGGGCCCTGCGATGGAGCTTGGCGGCGCGACTCCGTGAACATCAGATAGACCATTCCAGTGAAGTTGCCCGTCAAGTTCGGTGAATAGCTCAATTCGAAGCTGGGCTGGCTCTGGGCCATGGACATCTGATTGCAGGCCAGGGTGAGGAAGATCAATTGAAGTGTCTTCATGAGGAATTCCTTTTCGTCTTGGCCTTCGGCTTGAGCGTCTCTTCCAGTGCCAGCACCGCATAGATGGTTGCCAGATCGGTTCTGCCCTCGAGCCAGCGACCTGTCGGGTTGGTCCATGATCCATCCGGATTCTGACGTTTCAGCAATGCCTGCGAGAGTTCTACTCTCCAGTCATGCTCCTCGCCGTTGTTTGATCGGATGATGTCGAGGCCCGAGGCGTTCAATGCCCGAGACATCGTGTACAGGTAGTAGTAGTACCCCTGTTGTCCAAGGCCCGGATTCTCCTCGAACGTCCAGTGCCGCCTCATCCATTCGAGGGCGGCCTTCGTGCGGGGATCATCGGAGTCGAGCCCGGCGTAGAGCAGGCTCTTGAATCCGGCATAGGTCATGGAGCCGTAGCTCCTGAGGCTTCTCCTGTCGCCGGGCTTGAGGTTGGCGTGTCCATCCCGTCCGTTGCCGGCAACCTCCGAAGCCAGAGACTCTCCACCATTGGCAGCGGTGTATACGAAGCCGCCGTCATTGCCCGCCCATTCCGCGGTATTGGTGCTGTTGAGATTCTGGCATCTGCTCACGAAGATGACGGCTCGCTGAAAGGCTGGGTCGTCCGAAGGAATGCCGGCATCATGCAGAGCGTCCAGCATGAATTGGGTATTGGAGAGATCCGGTCTTCCTCTGTTGCCATAGCCGGCGCCGCCATACCAATCTTGCTCCATGTGGAGGCCTTCACCCGAATCCCATTGATAGGTCCTGAGCTTCTCGATTCCATCCTCGACCAGTTCATCGAACTGCGGATCCTGCAGGCTTATCAACGCACTGGTGATGCTGGCGACCACATAGGTGGCCAGCGGCCCATCGATCAATCCGGTGTCCTCTTGGCGAGCCATTCGCAATCGGTCGATGGCCGGTGCCAACTGGTTCATGTCCGGGTAGCCGCTTTGGGCAATCGCCTTGATTCCAAGGCCGGTGATCGCGGCAGCGGTGGGGGATGGTCTTTCATCTGGTTCCTCAGTAGTGGTCGATCCGGATCCCCGTCCCCAGCCTCCACCCTGCTCCTGATTCGACAGAAGCCATTGCACGCCCTTGTTCATTCCCCTTCTGGCCTTCAATGCCTGCATGGGAGGCATGTTGCAGGCTTCGCCATCAACCGCCACTCTCTGGGCACTCGGGATGGTGCCGGTTGGTCGTGTTTGCTGCCACTCTCCCGGCAGAACCGTGATTCTGGATGGATCAATCCTAGGATCGATCTCGGTCTGATCGGTTTCCACGACGACATCGCTCGCCAGCGGGCCGCCATGGTGCATGCCAACAAGCAGTATTGACAGACTGAGAAGCATGAAAATGTCCTTGACAAGGTATCTACCGGAATCGTTCACCATCATCCTACCGGGCATGAACGTGTACAGTTGATGATTGCGGAGATCACAGGCATGTCTTCTGAACAATCCGATGGACGTGAACACGGGTATCCACTGGAGCACCTTGCTCGCCCCGACCTTCCATGCCTGCCAGGAACGGTGGCTGCACCGGATCGGGGAGAGGATGTTCTCGATCTGATCACGGCGGATCTATTGGCACAGGCACTCGACTGCACGCACCGTTACGGTAGTTTTCATCTTGCCTTCAGTGGAAGTGAGGGTCTGGAAGGACTCTGTCGGCGAATGATGTTCGATCCCGATCTCAGGAGATTTCCATGGGATCGAACCCATCTCTGGATCGGTGATGATCGTTGTGTGCCTCGCAATGATCCGCTCTCCTGCTATGGGCGTCTTCGCGAGTCGCTCATCATTCCAGCCGGCATTCCCATCACACAGGTTCATCCCATACCGGCCACGGACGAGTCTGCTGACGAGATCATGCATGCGCGTCTTGATTCGGAGCTGTCGTCGCGATTGCGAGGGGCCGGTCAGCTTGATTGTGTCGTGCTCGATGTCGATGGAAGTGGCCGCGTCGGTGGATTGTTTCCTGGTGAAGAGGCGGTTCTGGAAACGAACCGACACATGAGATTCACGCAATCGGATCATCCCGAAGGGGAACAGTATTGGGTCACGCTCACGCTGCCGATCATCAATGACGCCAGGATGATCCAGGTGCTGGTGCAGGGAGAGGCGGCCGGTCTTGCCATGAGACGACAGGCCGTTGATCCAAGGGAAGCCATGCAGTTTCCCGCAGCCGGTTTGAAGTCGTCCGAACGAATGCTCAAGTGGTACTTCGATCGCGAGGCCGCGTCATCGCAGTCTTGAATCGCCGGCGTCTCGGCTCTCCAGGAAATCCTCCAGAACCACACAGGCGGCCAACGCATCCCTAAGGCGTTTCTTGGCGATGTGGGTTCGTCCAGATCGAGCCATGCGACGATTCGCTTCATCCGAGCTGAGCCTTTCGTCCTGGAAATGAACAGGCAATCCGGTTGCCTGCTGGAGCTCGTTTCCGAAATCGCGACAGAGTTTAGCTCGGTCGCCTTCCGTTCCATCCATGTTCAACGGCAGGCCCACGACAAGTTCCGCCGGGCCATGAACGCCGACGGCTTCCCGCACGGCCTGCAGAAGAGCGGGACCTCTGGGAATCTCGAGAACCTCGACCGGCATGGCCGTGCCGGTGCCTTCGTCGCCGATGGCAACGCCGGTTCGCTTGTCTCCGAGGTCGATGGACATGATCAACATGGTTCAGCGAAGGGTGTCCGGTGCGGCATTCGCCAGATCCTTGACTCGCTGGGCTTCGCTCGCGGGGCAGATCATGGTGACACGGTCGGTGTGAATGATCACCATGTCATGGCAACCAACGGTTGCGATGACATGATCGGGATCCTCGCTGACGGCAAGGACATTGTGCGAGTCGACATGAATGGAGGTCGCATTGCTTCGACAGCCGTCCGTGTCCGGTGAGAGGGTCTCTCCGTAGGAGGTCCAGCTTCCCACATCCAGCCACTGGATATCCATCGGCACGGTGCAGACCGGTCGAGCGTCGTCCTTCGATGCCGGTTCCATGATGGCGTAGTCGACGCTGATCTTTGGCAGGGTTGGATAGATCCTCTGGAGCACCGAAGATCGATCCGGTCCATTCCAGGCATCGGCAATGGCATGAAGTCCTTGTGCGGCTTCGGGCAGATAGGCTTCCAGTGCATTCATGAACCCGGCAGCGGAGAAGATAAACATGCCGCTGTTCCAGAGGAAGTTGCCTGATTCGAGATAGCTCCGGGCGGTCGACTCATCCGGTTTTTCAACGAACTGAACCGTCTGTCTGGCGTCGTTGCCACCGATGTGCTCGCCCAATTCGACATATCCATAGCCGGTGGCGGGGTAGGTGGGTGTTATCCCGAAGGTGATCAATCGTTCGGGGTCCTCTCTGACCAGATCGAAACCCGTCTGCAATGCCTTGCGAAAACGATCCTGAGGTTCGATGAGGTGGTCGGCCGTCAGGACCGCAAAGCAGGCGTCGGGATCCTGCTGCAGCAAGACGGCTGCTGTCAGCCCGATCGCATTCACGGTATCCCGGCCTTCGGGCTCTCCGAGGATCTGCTCGTCACTGAAGGCGTCGAGTCGTCCGCGAATCGGTTCACGGAACGCTTCGCCGGTGCAGATGAGACGTCGTTCGGTCGGGACGACACCGTCCAATCGATTGGCGGCGATCTCCAGCAGGCATTGACCACCTATGAAGGGGATCAGCTGCTTGGGTTGTTCTTTCCGGCTCATCGGCCAGAGACGAGTGCCGGCGCCTCCTGCCATGATCATTGCGTATTCCATGGGAGCTCCTGATTGCCCTCGCTACCTGATGGTTTCTCTCAGCCGGAAAACGGCCGAGAGCAGGGCGTCGGGGGTGGTGATCGTTGGTTCGACGGCCAGTGCCCGCTGGGCGAGTGACTGTGCTTCGCTGCGGCTTTCGCCAAGCGTCGTCAGCATGGAAACCGTGTCGTTGATGAGTGATGTCGTGGCGTCGTCTTCCGCGACCACCTGAGGGACATCCTCGATGAAATCATCAACCTTGCCGCTGAGTTCGGCGATGATCGTCTCGGCGGTGCGTTTGCCGATTTCAGGTAGGGATGTCAGCATTGCGGCATCCTTGCCGGCGATGGCTGTAGCCACACGTTCAAACGGCAGCTGTAGGGCCCGGAGGGCCTTTCGATAGCCGATGTTCTTGACGGTCGTGAAGAGTTCGAAAAAGGCTCGATCCCGTTCGGTGGCAAATCCGACCAGTCTGGGTACGAAGGAAGATCCCTGACCATGTGATTCGTGATAGTGCAGCGTATGGAAGACGATGACCGTTCCGCACTGGCTGTTCAAGGCGGGGATATCGCACCCGGGAACAAGGACCTCGTAGACGAGGTGTTCGCATTCCAGAAGAGCCCGGCCATCATTGGCCTGAATCAGACGTCCAGCGATCCTGCTGATCATGAGCACATGGTAGCGGTCAGTCGCCTTGTCGCGCCATCAGGGCAGAAAAGGGTCGGGGTCGTCCGGCAGCGGCGGAGACTCCGATGCCACAGGCCAGCCCGAGGCTTCCTGCAGCCGCGTTTGCAGATCCTCGGTGATCCTGGCGGGATCGCTCTTGCGAGGCCAGGACATGACATCAATGAACTGGATTCGAGTTCGGCTCCGCCGCAGGATGGCACCAGCGATCGACATTGAGTCGGATGTTCCAGTTATGTGTGCCAGCAGGACAGGGGCCTCGGTTCGGCTGGCCAGTTCACCGATGCCCTGATGGAACGGCATGATCTGTTCTGGGGGCACGGCAATTCGCCCCTCGGGGAAGATGCCGACGATTTCGCCCGACCGCAGGCTCCGGATCGCCTTGATGGCGGCTCTTGCTGTTGGATTTCGCCGTTCAGTGGGGATGACACGGGTGAATCGCCAGATCATCTGGGTATCGGGCGGCATCTGATCAGTCGCCATCATCCACTCGATGAATCGCGGGAAGGCTGCTTGAATCAGGAGTGGATCGATCGGCGAACTGTGATTGCAGGCCACGATGAGGGGGCCTTTCAGACCGGAGAGGTGCTCCTCGCCGGAGATCTGGATCCGATGGAGGAGGCGGCAATACCAGCGGAGAATGATCGAGCAGAATCCGATTCCAGCATCCCCAGCCAGCTTTCGTCTCAGCCGGGGGGTAATCCAGATCTGCCAGATCGCCGCTGCCAGAAGGTAGCTGCCGGCGGAGACCAGAAGTATGTCGAGGATGCTCACAGAAAGAGCGTCCCCTCTGATTTGCCGCCTGTCAATGCAAAGTCATCCACAGCCCGATTGAGACTCCGGCCATTGTGGGTTAGCCTGTCTCAGATCCCCTCCGGATCAGTAGCCAAACCATGCCACGCCGAGAGGACATCCAGACTGTATTGCTGCTCGGATCGGGCCCGATTGTCATTGGTCAGGGCTGTGAGTTCGACTATTCCGGCACGCAGGCCTGCAAGGCCCTTCGTGAGGATGGCTTCCGAGTGGTCCTGGTCAATTCCAATCCCGCCACGATCATGACTGATCCGGGTTTCTCGGATCGGACATACATCGAACCCATAACCGCCGAAGCGGTTCGTCGCATTCTTCAGAAGGAACGGGATCAGGGAACACCGGTCGATGTCCTGCTTCCGACGCTTGGCGGACAGACCGCGTTGAATTGCGCCACTGAACTTGAAGAGAGCGGGATCCTGGACGAGTTCGACGTCGAGATGATCGGCGCGAACAGCGAGATCATCCACCGCGCGGAGGACCGTCAGGCGTTCCGTGGGATCGTCGAACAGTGCAAGCTGGACATGCCGCGTGCGGCCGTCGTGACCACGAGTGAGGAGGCGGATGAGTTTCTCGAGGAGATCGGCCTGCCGGCGATCATCCGACCGGCGTTCACACTCGGTGGCAGCGGTGGTGGTATCGCCTACAACCGTGAGGAATTCGATGATCTCGTGCGACGAGGCATATCGGCATCACGCATCAATCAGGTTCAGATCGATGAATCCGTTCTTGGTTGGAAGGAATACGAACTGGAAGTCGTTCGTGATCGCAATGACAACTGCGTTGTTGTCTGCGGCATCGAGAACATCGATGCAATGGGCGTCCATACGGGCGATTCGATCACCGTCGCACCGATCATGACCTTGTCGGATCGCGAATATCAGAAGATGCGAGACGCGGCTTTCGCGATTCTCAGGGCGGTCGGGGTCAGTACCGGCGGCGCCAACGTCCAGTTCGCGATCAATCCGGCGGATGGTCGGATGGTGGTCGTGGAGATGAACCCCCGCGTTTCCAGATCCTCGGCACTGGCTTCGAAGGCGACGGGGTTCCCTGTGGCCAGAATCGCCACGAAGCTGGCCATCGGATACACGCTGGACGAGCTTCGCAACGACATCACCGGAACCACGTCGGCCTGCTTCGAACCGTCCATCGACTATGTCGTGACGAAGATGCCCCGATGGACATTCGAGAAGTTCCCGGAGGCGGACGAGACACTCACGACCCAGATGAAATCCGTTGGCGAAGCCATGAGCATCGGTCGCACATTCAAGGAGAGTTTCCAGAAGGCCATCCGCTCCATGGAGGTCAAGCGATTTGGATACGGCCTTGATGAACAGGACCTCTGGCTGGCGGCCAGGCGTGGAGAAGAGGATGCCGTCTGGCCTCTGGAGGAGGACACCGTCACCCGAAAACTGAGTGTTCCATGTCAGGGTCGTCTGTACTACGTCCGCTACGCCATCAAGATGGGTTGGGAACTCGATCGCATCCATGAATTGACGGGAATCGATCACTGGTTCCTCGAGCAGTTCAGGCAGCTGGTGGCATTCGAAGATGAACTGACACGATGGAACAGGCTCGAGGATGTGCCTGTCGAAACACTGGCGAAGGCAAAGGCGTATGGCTACTCGGATCCGCAGCTGGCCTGCCTGTATCTGGGCGAAGTCTCGACCAGCAGCATTCTTTCGGTCCGGGCTCATCGCCAGTCGAACGGTATTCGGCCGGTGTTCAAGCTGGTCGATACCTGTGCTGCCGAGTTCGAGGCAATCACGCCGTACTACTACTCGACCTACGAGACGCCGTTCACCCGAAATGGTCAGCCGGTCATCGACGACGAGATACGAATCAGCGATCGGCCCAAGATCGTCATTCTCGGCGGAGGCCCCAACAGGATCGGTCAGGGCATCGAGTTCGACTACTGCTGTTGCCAGGCGGCATTTGCCTGTGAGGACATGGATTTCGAATCGGTGATGATCAACTCCAATCCGGAGACGGTGAGCACCGACTACGACACGAGTGATCTGCTCTTCTTCGAGCCACTCACACTCGAGGACACGCTGGACATCCTTGAACGTCTGAACGGGGGCGGCACCGAGGTTCCGGATCGGACAGGAGGAGTTGTCGGCGTCATCGTGCAGTTCGGGGGGCAGACGCCCTTGAACCTTGCCCACGGCCTGGCCGCTGCGGGGGTGCCGATCATAGGCACGGGGCTGGAATCCATCGATGCCGCGGAGGACAGGGATCGTTTCAAGCGGATTCTCCAGGAACTGGATCTACGGCAGCCCGACAACGGCATAGCCCACTCCCTTGGACAGGCCCGCGAGATCGCGGAAACAATCGGCTATCCGGTTCTGGTTCGTCCCAGTTACGTTCTGGGAGGACGTGGGATGGAAATCTGTTTCGACGAGGAATCCCTCGACAACTACATGAGGACCGCCGTCGATGTCTCCGAACTGAGGAATGCGCCCGTGCTCATCGATCGATTCCTCTCGGAGGCGATTGAGGTGGATGTCGACGTCGTGGCCGATTTCACTCCGAATCAGGCCACTTCCAGCAAGCAGCTGACCCTGAGTACGGATCAGCCCAGAGCGGTTGTCTGCGGGGTGATGGAACATATCGAGCAGGCGGGTGTGCATTCGGGTGATTCGGCATGCACGTTGCCGCCGGCGTCATTGAGACCTGGCATACGGGATCGGATCTGTGAAACGGCTCGCAAACTCGCGGCCCATCTCCCCGTTCGTGGGCTCATGAACATCCAGATGGCCATCAAGGACGAGGACATCTTCGTTATCGAGGTCAACCCCCGGGCTTCCCGGACGGTGCCGTACGTCGCGAAGGCCACTGGCCAGCCCTGGTCACGGATCGCCGCTAGGGTCATGATGGGCGCGTCCCTTGACGAGCTCGATGTGGAGGAGAAGCTGGACCATGAGTTCACGGCCGTGAAGGAACCCGTCTTCCCCTTCGAGAAATTCCCCGGAGTCGATGTGGTACTCGGTCCGGAAATGCGATCGACTGGCGAGGTCATGGGGCTGGACCGCTCCTCCTCGATGGCGCTCGCGAAGTCCAAAATGGCTGCGGGGCTGCCATTGCCCACGTCGGGTCGCGTGTTCCTCAGCGTTCGGGATTCCGACAAGTCCACCTGCATCGAGGTTGCCAGATCCTTGGTTTCGATGGGATTCACCGTCTGCACTACGGTGGGAACCAGAGACATGCTGCTCAGTCATAGTGTCGAGACCGATCTGATCAGGAAGATTTCGGAAGGGGTACGGCCGAACATCCTCGACCTTCTTGCCAATGGGGAAATCGATCTCATCATCAATACTCCGACCAGAACGGGCTCGGATACGGATGAAGGCAGGTTGCGGGCAATGGCCGTGCTGAACAGGGTGCCTATGATCACGACAGGTACCGGCGCTCTGGCGGCGGTCAGTGCCATCAGCGCCCTTCGGGCGGGCAGCTGGACGGTCAATGCGCTTCAGGACGCCTTCCCGGAAATGGCGATGGCATCATCCCATTAGGCGGATGATTTGAGTGTCCTCGATAGCCTCTCCCGGCTACACTGACACTCCTATGGACATTCCCTCCTGGATTCCTGAACTCATGGATCTGCATCCCTGGGTCCCGCAGCTCATAGCGTCCGTGGTCGTGATACTTGTGGTTCTTCACCTGTGTCTCGGGGCGGCTGCCTATCTCATTCTGCTGGAACGCAAGGTTTGCTCATGGGTTCAGGATCGGATCGGACCCAATCGTGTTGGGCCCATGGGACTTCTGCAGCCGCTTGCTGACGGGCTCAAGCTCTTCGTCAAGGAGGAGTTCATGCCAAAGGGCGTCGATCGGACGCTCTTCATACTGGCACCGGTGATCACGGTCATACCGGCAATGATCGGGTTCGTCGTGATTCCATGGGCTGGCTATCTGGATATAGGTGGCGGCCAGACGGTCTCCATAATGGGTGCCGACATCAACATCGGTGTGATCTACCTCGTGGCAACCGGATCACTGGGTGTCTACGGAGTGGGGCTTGGCGGCTGGGCTTCCAACAACAAGTTCTCGTTCCTCGGAGGCCTTCGGGCGACCGCCCAGATGATCTCGTATGAAATCCCCATGGGGCTGGCTCTTCTCTGTGTGGTGTTGGCGGCAGGAACGCTTCTTCCTCAAGAGATCGTCGCTCAGCAGCTTGGTGGCCAGTGGAATCTGGTGCAGCAGCCACTGGCCGCGATCATCTTCTTCATATGCCTGCTGGCAGAGGCGAATCGGGCTCCATTCGATCTGGCTGAAGCTGAGCAGGAGCTGGTCGGCGGTTGGCATACCGAGTATTCCTCGATGAAATGGGCCCTTTTCTTCATGGGCGAGTACATCCATCTAGTCGTCGGCGCGGCCTTCTTCACCACGCTTTTCCTTGGTGGCTGGTCGATCAATCCTGTGACTGGATGGGATCTACCCCAGACTGGCGGCATCTTCCTGATCCTGCTTCAGTTCGGCATTGTTCTGGGCAAATGCTTCCTTCTGATCTTCTTCGGCATGATGATTCGCTGGACCTTGCCGCGGTTCCGTTTCGACCAGCTCATGAAGCTGGCCTGGGAAGGAATGATTCCAATCAGCCTCGGCCTACTTCTCATGACCTCGCTCTTTGTGTATCTGGGTTGGACGCCCTACCTGTGGGCCGGCTCGCTTGTGGCCATTTTCGTGCTATTCCTGCTGCAGTCCTTGATGCCTTCGCAATCCAAGGTGAATCGCCGTATTGGTCTTGTGGGCAGTCGTTTCAGTCCTGCAGAGGACGAGTCCGGTGCCGGACTCGCCGGCACGAACTGATCGCCATTTACAAAAGTGACAGACGCCGATCGTGTCGGAGCATCGATCGACGTCTGCATGTTGACATGTTTTCGGACGTTTGCCTGAAACGTCTTGCTTGAGTGTAAACATACATTCAACATCTGCTCAAGTATCCACTTCATATTTGCAACATGAAAATGGTTTTCTCATGCATGTGACACGACCGGCAGACACGCGACATCGTTTCTGAACGACCATCTCGGAATGATCTGGCGTCTTCTGAACAGGCGGTTGTCATGTGTTCTGGATGAGTTGACATCAATGGCTCATATGTCGCGACCATTCGGATCTTCGTGACGTTTTCGGCTGCCTGATGGACAGCAGTCGGCTACTGACCTTATATATAGGTATGGATGCCAAGCATTCGTAGGCCGAGCACCAGGAGTCGCCACTCAAAATGGGTTGTCTTAAGTTCATCTTTCAGGCTTTCATGGGTTTGCTGACGCTTTGGCTGGTTCATAAAGGTCGATTTAGAGGCGATTACTGGCGATGGCGGTCGGAAACCGCCTTTGGCAGCAAGGCACATCGAAAGCCCAGCCGATGGGGCAAGATCCGGGCAATCCTTGCCTTTGCGGTCTGGTCCTGGCAAATGAGGCGTATCTGAGGACGGGTTTTCCAGCAGGCGTCACATCCTCTGGCAAAAAACAAAAAAGAGTCATCCACTCAGAGACCTTTGAATGCGATTTTATGAGGCATTTTCAGGTTTCTTTCACGGCTGGCAGCTGAATAATCGCCCTTAAAGACCCATTAAGAGGGTTCAGGTGGATTAGCTGTCACATGTCATTAGATTCATATTTCCATGAGTTTGTTCGTAAATCATTGATTCAGAGTCATTTAAAGGGGTTCAAGGGGGGGGGTCAGTGGGATCGAGGCTAGAAAATGCTCGATTCGACCCTCTGGAGTAGCGTCGGAGGCTCAAGTGGGTATCATCTCGCCTTCAACAAATCGGCCTAGGTTGGCCGATAGGCGAAGATCCCACTTGTGCCGGGCCGTGTTGGCTCGGGTTTTCGCAAGCGTGGCACGAACAGAGAGAGCGCAGCGGCTGATCTTTGGCCAACGCGTTCGAGAGATTAGGAGTGTCGACAGATGAGTCTGACGACTAAGGTAGGTCTCCTTACAGGAGCCACTGCAACGATGCTGACGGGTGCTGTATTTGCAGCTACACCGTCCTCTGATATCAGCAGCTCGAATCTGCAGGCCCGGCTTGAAGCCGCTGAAGCCAAGATCGCGCAGCTTTCATCCCAACAGGACGCCGATTGGCTGACTGAACAGCGTTCCGAAGAAATTCGTGAGATCGTCCAGGACGTTCTTGCTGATGCGGATACGCGTGCAAGTCTCCAGGGGTCCAACATGTCCGCTGGCTATGACAACGGATTTGTTATCTCAAGCTCCGACGGCAAGTGGAAGCTCCGTATCAACGGACTCCTCCAGAACCGCTGGATCCTGAGCAACAACCGTACGCCAAACACGCCGCTTTCCGGCCCTGCTTTGGCAGCCCAGCTTCGAAATACCACTGCTAACCCAGCTGGTTCCTTCGTACCTTCACAGAACTACGCCAACAACCCAACAGCAGCAGCTAACACAGTTGTTCCTGTCGTCGCATCCCAGGGATGGGACCAGACTGGTGCAGCCGGTACTCCATACGCCAACGTTGTTGATCCACGGAGCAACACCGGGGCTCTGGATGCAGTACCTGTGAACCCAGGTGTTGGACAGTATGTCACTACTCCAGCGGGAACACTCGCCCTTGCCCCAGGTGCTACAAGCGCCGGCTTCGGCTTCCCGTTCCAGTATGGCAACCGTACCAATGACGGCTTCGAGACCACTCGTGCCGCCATCAACCTGTCCGGCCTCGTCGCACAGGATTACTACTACAACATGCGACTCAACTGGTCGCCATACAACACCACCAACGAAGGTGTCGCTACTCAGCTCTCCGCTGCTGGCTTCCCTGAGCGTGGTGTTGCAGCTGCAACTCCGAACCCAGGTATCTCCGAAGGCGTCCTCGAATGGGCCTACGGCGGCATCAAGTTCAACGACGAGTTCAGCGTTCAGATCGGACGTCAGAAGTACGACGTCATGCGTGGCTTCATGGTCAACGCGGAATACCAGCAGGCAATCGAGCGTTCGCTCTACACCTACTTCTGGGGCACCACCAACCTGACCAACGGTATCAAGGTCAAGTGGGACTCAGACATGTTCCGTGCAAACGCCATGTACTCCAACGCTTCCCAGTCCTTCGCTCAGGA
>MDTD01054621.1_pt1 | contig 16837 bp, 11 predicted proteins | sample 811221 | NCBI WGS metagenome assembly MDTD01 (sample SAMN05326646, study PRJNA326480) | marine metagenome | isolation source: seawater | place: Pacific Ocean: South West | collected 2011 | reverse complement strand
CGTGAAGAGCTTGTCGAACCGTCCTGGCTACGTTCCATGGGGGAGGTGTTGGGTGAAGGCTGATTGGAAAGTCAGGCTGACCTCACGCCGGACTCTCGGACGTGTGATCAGGTTTGAGCTCCTGGTGGCACTAATTTTTGGCATTGCGGGGCTTGCCATGCTGTTTGTGCCTCAGCCCGAGTCAACACCCGGGCGCGCCTTGGCGGCGGGCCCTGCGGCACTCGCTGCAAAAGACGATCGCTTTGTCTATCCTTTTCCGGTGATCACGCCATTGACGGGCTCGAGAGCCAATCTTTATGAATTTGGTGCGGTAAGGCGCGATGATGTGGCTCTTATGGAACTTGAGCCGGAAATGCCTGAGGAAGAGCCGGTCGAAGTTGAGGAGGTGGTTGAGGTTGAGCCGCCACCTCCCCCTCCGCCTCCCCTGCCTGATCTGGATGGACTTGAACTGATTGGAACGCTTGCGGGCTCTGCCGGCGAATCTATTGCGGTGGTGCGGGACGACAACATCGGCAGTACGCTTTATGTTAAAACGGGTGACGAATTGAACGGGTCAGTGGTGATCGATATCTCTGCGACCTCAGTGAGGGTGAGGCTGGGCGAGGAAGAAGACGAGTTGACTACCACCAGTTTTCTGATGAACTAGTAAATCGCGATGAACGAGATAAACCCATACTGGATTACGGGCCGTGCTGAAGTGCCGAAAGCAGTGCTGGGCTTGGTGTTCGGGTTCGTAATGCTGATTTTTTCGGTGGCCTCGTATGCTCAGACGGGCCTTATCGAGTCCAGCACGAACGGGCTGACTTCATCGGCTGCATCGGGGGGTGTCAGCAGCAGTAGTGCCGCCCAGCAGACAGACCCTGAAGAACCTCTTTTTACGATCAATTTTCGGGACGCCGACATATTTGAAGTGCTGGAGGCGTATTCCAAATTACTGAATGTCAATGTAGTGCCAGGGGAGGGTGTGTCGGGTATCGTTACGGTGATCTCGCCTGGGCCTATCTCTCGAACGCAGGCGGTCAATCTCCTGCATTCGATACTGAAGCATCGTGGTTTCGCGGTCATTGAGAATGATGGCTACATCAGTATCGTTCAGGATGCGATCGCCGAGATGAGTGGTCTTCCCATCTACTATCCTGAGATGCCCGATGACCAGGTTGCGGTCTTGGCGATTCGTCCCAAGCACATCGATGAAGAAACTCTAGCCGAAACGCTTGCGGCAATGGGGTTGCTTCGGCCAGTGTCTACGAATCGTGACGCCGGAGTCGTCCTGGTTACTGCAGCAGCGTCAAAGTTGCGCTCAATTCTCAAGTTGGTTGATGAACTTGATATAGCGCAGCGCGCGCCAATTACTCGAACGTATCCTCTGCAGTACGCAGCGGCCCCAAAACTTGGGCCGGTTATTGCCGGGTTCGTTGCACAACTGGCGGGTCAGGAAGCTCCGGAAAGCGTATCTGATGGAGAGGGCGCTCTGCTTTCAGGCAGTGTCATGGTAGAAGAGCGGACCAACAGCCTCATTATTACCGCAGAGGAGAAGTACCACCAAGCCGTGGTCAGCATGCTGGTGGAGCTTGATAAGCGCAGCCCACAGATACTGCTCGAAGCGAAGGTAGTGGAGATTACGCTCGATCAGAATAGTCGGATGGGTCTACAGTGGCAACAGTTGTTGAATGTATTGCCGATGGCCGCACTGACCTTTTCCGACCCTGCCACTTTCGCAACGGGTTCGACGGTCGTTGACAATGCCCAGAATGTGCTTTCGGGAAGCCTTGGCGGAATCAATTATGCTCTTTTGGACCCAAAGAATTATTCATTGATGGTCAATCTCCTGGCGAGTGACTCCGACGCCAGAGTCTTGGCGTCGCCGCATTTGATGGCTTCAAACAATATGGAAGCCAACCTTCGAATTGGTGACGAGATTCCCGTTCTTAAAGAAACCCGCTTGGATACCAACAATCAGCCCATTGAGACCTACGATCGCGAAAAAGTTGGCCTCGAGGTTAAATTGAAGCCGACGATTGCGAGCAATCGGGACGTTACTCTAGATCTTGAGATTTCAAACAGTAACGTCATTGCGGGCGCGGGAGGTTCGGGGAATAACCAGCACACCATTACTGAACGCTTGGTCAAGACGCATGTGATCATCAAGGATAAGCATACACTTGTGATCAGTGGCCTTATTCGCGACGACGTTTCAGGCGGCAATAGCGGTGTCCCTGAACTTAAAGATTTGCCGGGAGTGGGGCCCTTGTTCGGTTCTCAGCAGAAACAGAAAAAATCGACTGAGCTGCTGATACTGATTACGCCGTACGTCATTCTCTCGGAACAAGAGGCCATTCAGGTCGGAACTGACCAGTTGCTAAAACACCCCGGGGCAGCGACCGCAGGCGCTCTTGATCATATCGAGATGGAGTTTGATCTCTAGGGCGTCGCCGCTCCACCTCCTGAATCCTCAATCCCGTGCAGGTCAGCATCGCTCAGTCTCTCTCCCAGTCCCGTCTGATGGCGGGCCTGCCCGCTGAAGTCATGGATAGCTTGGCAGAGCGCTTTGATGATGCCCATGATGTTCCCGCCGGTGAGGTCTTCAAGAAGGCGGGTGATGCTGCAGATACCGCCTATCTCGTACGATCGGGCAATGTCCAGGTTTCAGAAAGCCGAGGGCTGGCGGATGGAGCGTACGCGTACACCATAGGACAGGGTGAAATCGTTGGCGTACCCGCGTTACTTGATGGGGGTGAGGATGACGCGGAGTTTCGTGCGGCAGAAGACACAACGCTGGCATCTCTCGGCCGATCACAGTTTGACGATTGGCTCGCATCTTACGAGGAGTATCGTTCCGCTCTGGTACTGAATGCGGGCCTTGACCAGCAGTATCACCTGCTGCGAAAGACGCAACTTTTCAACGAACTGAATGCGATCGATCTTTTTGCGCTGGTCCGTGAACTCGCGTCATGCTTTGAACGCCATAACTCAGGCGATTTTCTTTTTTATGAAAACGATACTGCAAAGTGTGCCTTTCTTGTTGCCAGCGGTGAATTCAGAATTATCAAGGAAAGTGCGCAGGATACGGTCGTCGCAACGTTGGGCCCAGGGGCATTAACGGGAACTGCAGGCCTGCTGCAGTACGGGAAGTACAACGCTGCAATGCGGGTCGCGACGCCGGGGGAGTGTTGGCGTCTTGATGCGGCACAACTCAAGCGCTTGCGTGCCCGCAGCCGCAAGATTGATGATCGCATAAGTCGGGAACTGTCTTTGCCGCGCCTGGAAAATGACGGCTTGTTGTTCCAGCCCAACAGCGATGAAGGCGCACGGCTAATTCTCGAACTGCTTCGGGAAAGCCCGGTAAATCTATGGCGGCGTTTTCGCTACAACCACCAGGAGCCGCGGGCCGTGCTAAAAATTCTGGAGGAGGTCACCGGAATCGATCCACTCTATCCAACCGATGATCTTCTGATTGATTCCGATCTGCCCCGGCGTTTTCCGCCCGATTTTGCCCGCATGCATAACCTGCTGCCGGTTTTCTATGACGCCCAGGGGGTTCAAGTGCTTACGGTAACCCCCTTTTTGGGAACGTTAGCGAGTGAGTGTGCGACGTTGTTAGGCGCCCCTGTGCGGTTGCGCCTGACTGAGCCCGATTTCCTTGAGCGACTGATAGAAACGACGTACCAGAACCTCGGTGAGGCAGATGAAGAAGAAAGCGATAGCGATGTTGATGATGATTGGCAGAAGCTGGAGCAGCTGGATGATATCGAGGAACAGGCACAGGCGGCTCCTGTCATAAAGCTCGTCAACAGCATCTTCTCCGAAGCCATCAGTCGAGGGGTGTCGGATATTCATCTTGATGCTGGAGAGTCCCGGCTGGATGTGCGTTACCGGATCGACGGGGTTCTACAGGTGGTCAACAGTGTGCCCAGACAGTATCAGCCGGCTGTCATCAGCCGGATCAAGATTCTGGCGGATCTTGATATCGCAGAGAGACGCCTGCCTCAGGATGGGCGCATTGCGCTGCGGATCGAAGGACGCAGTTTCGATCTGCGTGTGGCCACGGTCCCTACAGTGCATGGGGAGAGCGTTGTCATGCGCATCCTGGACAAGTCGAGCATTCGGGTGAGTCTTGAAGACCTGCGGATGGGACCAACCATTGGCCCGCAATGGCAGGAATTGATCCGCCGGGCTAACGGCATTGTTCTGGTGACGGGGCCAACAGGTTCAGGCAAAACCACAACCCTTTATGCCACTATCAACGAGATCAGCTCGCCCGAAGTAAACGTCATAACTGTAGAGGATCCAGTCGAATACCAGTTGGAGGGGATAAAGCAGATCCAGGTAAACGCCAAGATTGATCTGACCTTCGCTGCGGTGCTGAGGAGCATCTTGCGTTTGGATCCTGACGTCATCCTTGTTGGAGAGATTCGTGACCAGGAAACCGCCGAGATTGCAGCGCAATCGGCACTGACAGGCCACCTCGTCTTCTCGACTCTGCATACGAACGATACTGCCACCGCAGTAACGCGACTCATCGATATGGGGGTCGATCCTTATCTTGTCGCCTCCACCGTCATTGGAGTTTTTGCCCAACGTCTGGTGCGCAGACTCTGCACCGAATGCCGTGTCCAGAATGCAGAGGAGCAGTGGCATGCCCCAGGCTGCCGGCACTGCGACTACAGCGGGTTCAAGGGGCGTCTCGGCATCTATGAGTTGTTGTTAATCAACGACGATACTCGCAAACTGATTATGGAGGGGCGCAGCTCTGCGGAAATCCAACAGCATGCCCGCGATAACGGGATGAGTATTCTCCTTGACGATGGCCTCGCGAAAGTTGAAGAGGGCCTAACGACGCGGGATGAAGTATTCCGCGTCGGTCACTAGTGGCGTCATTTCAATATACCGGCACGCGAGAAGGCAAGTCCTTTTCGGGTGTGATTGAGGCGGACGATCGCCGTCAGGCGATCACCCTTCTTGCTAGACAGGGTGTTCAACTGCAAGAACTTGCCGAACACACACAAGAGAGCAGTGGTTCTGGCAGCGGCTTGTCGTTACGCCTGGGCGGTAGCAAAAAGATCAAGCCCCGGGACATAACGATCCTGACCCGCCAGCTGGCAACGTTGCTAGAGGCCGGGTTTCCTCTCGCTCGGGCACTGGAGTTTGTCTCCCGCCAGGAAAGTACGGGCCCCATGAGCGAGATGGTTTCGGATCTGAGCGCGTCTATTCAGCAGGGCCAGGACTTTTCTAACGCGCTCTCGGAGTATCCCAAGTACTTCGGCAACATCTTTTTGAGTATGGTGCGTGCCGGAGAAACCGGCGGTATCCTGGATGCAATGTTGGTGCGCCTCGCGGAGATGCGGGAAGCTGACGAGGCGCTTGCAGATCGGTTTAAAAGCGCAATGACCTATCCCGCCCTGATGATGGGTGCAATGGTGATCGCGCTCGGCGTGATGTTTGCGTATGTCGTGCCGCAGTTTGCAACGATGTTCGAGGATATGGGCAGAGCATTGCCCGGGCCGACGCAGATTCTGCTGAACGTGGGTGATTTTGCATCCACCTGGTGGCCCGCTGTGGTGGCGGGTGTCGTCGTGGCCGGTGCGGGGTTCAAGGCCTGGGTAAAAACCGAAAGCGGCGCTTTTCAATGGGACCGTACCCGACTTGAAATGCCTGTGCTTGGCAACTTCATGGCCCAGTTTGCCATTGCGCGCCTTGCACGCACGGCAGGGACATTGCTTGAATCGGGTGTTAATCTTATCGACGCATTTGCTTCTGCGGGCGATGTTTCCGGCAATCGATACATCAGCCACATCATGCAGCGGGCCCTTGCCGACGTTCGTCATGGTAAGCCTCTGGCGGTGGCGTTGGCCGATGCGCCGGTGATCCCAAGCCTGCTGCGCGAAATGATCGCCCTTGGGGAGGAATCCGGTCAGGTAGGTCCTATGATGAAACGCGTGGCGGAAGTTTATGACCGACAGACCCGCGAGACAGTTTCCGGGATTACCTCAATCATAGAGCCTTTTATGGTGCTCTTTATGGGTGGAGTCGTCGGCATGGTGGTCATCGCTCTGTTGTTGCCGATCTTTGAGATGAGCACTGGAGGCGTCTAGTGAGTTGGACAACAAGAATCATCAATCTGGAGGTTTAAGACAATGCAGAAAGTGATTTTATGGTTAGCGGACACAATGGGATTCACTGTGGATCAGGCTGCGGATCTCGTGGTTATCAGTCTGGGAGTGTTTGCCGGTTCGTTCGTCGCTTTATGCCTTTTCGGTATTATCTACGGGATCATCTCGAGCACCCGTTACTGACGCTGTGGCTACTTTATCGGAATCATTATCCGCCAGGGCCTTTTGATGTGACGGGGGTCACATGTCGCTGCACTGGCATGGCTTATCGTAAAAGTACCAAAAGCGATGCACTCTAGAGTCCGGATATGGCGCAGCACCGAAGTCTGATTCTTAATAACATTCCCTTATGCATTGCACGCTCGGTTAAATTCTGAACCGTGAATCATAGTGAAAAGATATGGGAGGCTAGTGGAATGAATACCTTGAAATTCAAGATTAGGAGACTGGGAAGTCTTCTCGTGCTCTTCTTGGTGATACCGTGTTCATCTTTTGCTTCAGAGTACTGCACCGATTTATCCTACTTTGGCGACTACGGTGCGATGTCTTTTGCCGTGACGACTGACGATGATGCGGATACCGCGGTCGTGGAGATTATTGCGGGCTACGCAAAGGGTTGGCGCTTTGAGGGCTCATGGGACGGAGAGAGTGGCGTTGGCTCCGGTTCGGTCATGATGAGTGAAGATCCCCTGGTGGGTACGGTGGGCTTTGACTTCGATATCGTATCCGCCGGTTCTGCGACTGAGATAACCGGTACCGTTGAGGCGGAAGACGGATCCCGGGCGACTTTGTTCACTGGATTCGAGGGCGCCTGCACGGCGGCAGAAGCCCCTCTTGAAGGTGATTACTGTCTCAAGGTTGGCAATGAAAATATTTCTATGAGCGTCGTCAGGGAAACGAGCGGCACCGGTCGGATCGTTGGCAATCTCGCGTCACCAACGGGAATTTTGCGTCCGTTCAACGCTATGCGTGACAGCGCGACAGGGCTTATCTTGGAAAAGACAGTTGGTGCCGAGCAATTCAAACTAGAGTTTTCGGCGGGGATTATCACGGGAGAGTTCACCTATCGGGGTCGCAGTTTTGATGCGTACGGCATCCGTAATCCCGCACCGACGGCTACTGGCTGTCGAGGGATCAAGATCTATTCGGGCGGTACCGGCGATTTTTACTATGCGACTCCGACCATCGTTGGGCATCATGCTTATGTGGGTACGGGCGGAGGTACCAGTCATCCTTTGGCAACCGATAATTATTTTGCCAAGGTGGATCTTCGGGATATGCGTGAGGTTTGGCGCTATGAGCTTGGTACTGATGAAGTTCGTGGTGGTGCTGTTCTTGATCGTAGGGGAAACGTATATTTTGTTATTGAAGCGGATCGCAATCTCACTTTTGTGGATGGTTTTCCCGAAGGTAGTCACGAGGCATCATCTCTTAAGCTCATCAAGATTACGAATCCTTCTCGGGGTGCGCCGACGCTTGAGTGGGAATATGAAATTACGGCGGCTGGCGAAACGCATGATTTAGGACACTTGACGCCTGCCATTTCCAAACGGGGAATTCTTTATGTGGGCGGTGACATGATGCACGCGGTCAAGCCCGACGGCAGTGAGTTGTGGACCTATGCTCCGGATACTACTGGCAACCTTCAGATATACACTGCCCCGCTGGTAGATAGAAGAGCAGTGTTCTTTAGTGTTACCGACACAGCCTCGGCCCATGAAGCGGATGGGCTCTATGCAGTCGATGCATTGTCAGGCGCTGAACCAATCCTCTGGAGCTATACACCTGAAGCACCCGTTGACCCATCCGATGGCTACTCCGAAGAAGAGCCAGCGCCTGAAACGTATTCAAGCCCGCAGTTCAATTTGGATAGAACAAAGATTTATGCGGCTTTGCGAGACCGGATCTACTGTTTTGATCGGAGAGGGAATGCCTGCTCAACAGCTTGGGATGATGGCTGTGAGATACCGGGTCTTGCAGGAGCGATTCGTGCCGCGCCTTTGATCGACGCGGCAGGCGATATCTATATCGGTACCAAAGACAATGAAGACAGCAAGCTCTATAAGATTGATGGCAGTTGTCCGACATCGCCCGTGATCTGGGAGACAGATACCAATGCCGATGTGTATACAACCGGAGTAATTCTTGACACCGGAATCATTGTGATCGGCACCGAACCCGACTTTGATGCGGGAATCCTGAAGGCCTATTCGACGACTGGAAGCACTGCGATCATGGAGGGATACATGGATCTTGATGCCGATATGACCTGGGGTTCACTCCGGATGCATAAGGGGCGCCTGATTGGTGTCGCCAATGTTGCGACCCCGATTCTCGGCGGATTTATGTTCTCAATTGATACCGCAGGTGCCCGTTACCAGTCCGGCGCACAGAACCCCACCTTCCGCGGAAATAATTTATCGACGGGGAGATAGTCCTTTAAGTAATGGGTCACGGTCGACAAACAGAGGGTCTTTCAAGAACCCCGATCGCGACTTTTGATTCCTGCGCAAATAGAGCCCTTAACGGCCCTATTTTTTTTGACGACTCGTCATAGCTCGTTTGAGGGACTTTAATTCTGAGTTTGTTTCTCTGGTGGAGGCGTGTATGGCGTTTCTCCCCAAAAGACGCGAGTTTTGGTGTCAAGTAATTTCACTTCTTGTTTAACGATAGTGACGATGCTCCTTGAGACGCCTGGGGATACTCCGAGAATCCGCGCCGCATTGGAGTGGACCTTGCGATAAGCATTACTAGATCGTCTTCTTCGGTCATAACGATCGCCATAGGCAATCATTTGTGCGGTATCGTAGAGAAGGACCCTCGCGATCGAATCTCCCCCGCTGCTAATCATGTACTGTTCTAGATCTGCTTTGCGATGATCAAAAGCCATGAACTCTTCAATATAGTTTCTTGGCACTGCCGACGCGATAGCACGTTCGTAGAGCCATTTCATCTGACCTTGGGAGATACTCCCACGTTGGACATGGGAGACGAGAGTAAGTAGAGCGTAGACGTAACTGTTATTCGCGTTGATATCGAGATATTCGACATTAAGGCCGTACTCTTGTGGATGGATGCCCGCCTCTAGTTTGCCCTCAATTGTCATGTGGCCAGTAGTGGCCCATTCAACCGATTTTGATGAGAGTGACGACGAGAACGTTGAAGTTTGACCTACTGCAGCGGAGATGCCAAAGAGGCTGCTCACGATGATTAAAAAAAAGAAATGTGAACGCGAGAGCTGAGCTCGTTTCATGCTTTGACCTCCCCTTAAAGTAAGTTGGCTTGATTTTGGCTATAACTACCTCAAAAAGAGTAGCATATTTAGAGAAGTGTGATTTGCCGGAATCGAATACTGAAATATTGTCCAAATCTGGCCAACTTACACTCATGGCAGAATCGATGGTGACAGATTAATCAATTTAGGTCAGGCAGAAGTCTGTTCATGGAAGATTCGAAACCAAAAAAACCGCGACGGCTTGCCATTTCTTGGCAGGGTCTGCTGCCGCTTGGCTTGCTCGCGTTGGCGTTGGCTTTTCGGCTCGCTGAGCCGTCACTTCTGACCGATATCCGGCTCGCGGTGTTTGACCAGTATCAGGCGCTTAAGCCACGAGAGAGGACCCCAGTTCCGATACAACTGGTGGATATCGATGAGCAGAGTCTCAAGCAGCTTGGGCAATGGCCGTGGCCACGGAATCAACTCGCTCGACTGGTGGATGCCATTAACGATGCCGGTGCTGCTGCAATCGTTATTGATGTTCTGCTTTCCGAGCCGGATCGGCTCTCACCGTCCGCTCTGGCGGAGATGATTCCCGATTGGCCCGAATATCAAAGTGCCCGCGAGGTGATCCTCGGGCGTACTGGCCACGATGAGCAGCTTGCTCAGTCTCTCGCCCGCGCGAACAGTGTGCTGGGCTTTGCGCTTTATGACAAAATCGTGGGCGAAATGCCCGGACTCAAGGCCGGTCTTGTTCAGGCAGGAGATCCGCCCGATCCGTTTTTACCTGCCTTTGCTGGTGGGATATCAGCACTGCCGATGCTGACGCAAGCGGCAGACGGTTATGGCGCCCTTAGTTTGGTCCCGGATCCCGATGGTGTCGTGCGGCGCGCCTCAATTTTGGTGTCAGTTGCCGGGAGAGTATTGCCCACGCTTGATGCTGAAGCTCTGCGGGTTGCACAGGCAGCTTCGACCTATATCGTAAAGTCCACCAACGCTAGCGGTGAGCAGTCGTTTGGAGCGCGTGGCGGCGTTGTTGGAATCAAGATCGGTGGCTTGACAGTGCCTACTGATGAGCAAGGCCGGATTTGGATCCGTTACTCGAACCAGCCTTTTGACGCCATCGGTGGGTCGGATCTTCTCACAGGGGCTTTCGATCCTGAGGCAGTTGCGGGAAAGATTGTTCTGCTGGGTTCAAGTGCTGCCGGATTGTCGCGACCTCAGCCGGTTCCGGTCCTTGGGGTTGTGCCGGCGCTTGAGATCCGGGCTCAGATTCTGGAGACACTAATCAGCGGAGACTTCCTTTACCAGCCTGATTGGGCAAAGGGCGCGGAAGTATTAGCGTTGCTTTTGTTTGGCCTGCTGCTTGTCTGGTTATTGCCACGCTGGGGAGCACTGTGGTGCGCGGTCATCGCGCTCGGTGCAATCGCGGCAGCACTGGGAACGTCTTGGACGCTGTTTTCCCAGTACAACACTTTGATAGCCCCGTTTTATTTTGTGTTTGTGATTGTGCTGCTTTATTTGACACAGTCGCTCCAGGTTTACCTTGCAAGTGAAAAAGAGAAAAAAGAAGTGCGCGGTGCGTTTGGACGGTATCTGTCGCCGGTCCTCGTGGAGCAGCTTGCTAATGATCCCGACAAGTTGAAACTTGGAGGCGAGACACGGCACATCAGCGCACTTTTTTGCGATATCCGGGGATTTACGAACCTGTCTGAACAACTCGCGCCCGAAGAACTTACTGCGCTGCTGAACCGGTTTCTGACTCCGCTGACTGATGTGATCCTGAACGAGCAGGGAACGATCGACAAGTACATGGGCGACTGCATTATGGCGTTCTGGAATGCGCCAGTGGATGTCCCTGAGCATGAGTATCGGGCGTGTTCTGCGGCGCTGAAAATGCTCTACGCATTGACGGATCTCAATCAGGCTTTGCGGCGTGAAGCTGAAGAATCGGGCACCAACATACAAGAGCTTCGAATCGGTATCGGTATCAATTCTGGTAAGGCCCTTGCGGGCAATCTCGGCTCAGAGCAGCGTTTCGATTATTCAATACTTGGCGACAGCGTCAACCTGGCATCACGGCTTGAGGGTCAATCCAAAACATACGGGGTGGAAATTCTGATGAGCGAGGCAACCCGAGCTCCGGTTCAGGATCTCGCCTTCCTTGAGCTCGATCTTGTGCAGGTTGTGGGCAAGAGCGAGCCTGTGCGAATCTTCACTCTAGTGGGCGATGCGTCGCTTGCCCGCAGTGAAGTGTTCCTTGAAGCGGAGAGCACACAAAAACACATGTTGGAACACTACCGCGCGAGGCGATGGCAGGAGGCGCTTGAGTTGATTGGACAACTCGAGCAACTCGGCCTGGAGCGTTTTACAGGCTATCTCTCGATGATGCGACAGCGCATCGAGGCATTTAGAGCCTCCCCTCCCGGGGAGGACTGGGACGGAGTCGAACGCCGGCTGGTGAAATAAACCGTTTGGTTAAGACACTAGCGCTGCGATCCGGCGAACACCCCGGCTGCATGATAGTCGTGACCGGTGACTTTAAAATGTCCGCCGATATCAGGGGGCGCGTTGCCGCGAGTCGCGTTGCCGAAGAAATATCCGCCCGCCTGCAGTGTTCTGGTGCCCGAAGAACCTGTTACATCGAAGACCGTGTTGTTGGGGGTGAGCCCTGAAGCGCCCGAGTAATGGCTGCCGTCAAAGTCAGCGCTGAAGTCCTGCACCTGGTACGCGCTTACCCCAAATTGCACGCGGGCATCAAAACTGCCCGTTTGCTCCTGAAGCACGCCACCGCCCGCTACCGCACCGACGAGCCCACCGGAATACGTAGCCGTCTTACCGGCCGCCTCAGCAAGATCTGATGCTGTCGCAGCAGCACCCGAGATCCAATGCTGGATTTCGGAGATGGAGTTCCCGGAATCTGTTATTGAGGTCGTTTTGCGGTGCCAATTCAAGAAGCGGCAGTCTTTGCAAAGCGGTATCTGGCCTCCCACGAGTCGCATGGAGGATTTTCCCTGGCCAATACTGGAAGTCATGGCGAAATCGGCCCCTGCATCAAAGATGCCGGTCGCGACGAGGGGTCTTGGCTCATCGGTCATTGACTTAGAAATCCGGGCTCTAACCGCGACGATAGAGCAGACCCCCTCAACACAGGAAATGGTGTGGGTCGCGGTAGTTTCATAGGAAGATGACGAATGGGATTCACTCTCAGACATGTATGAAGACGAACGGGATTCACTCTCAGACACTGAGGATGTAGATTTCGTAGACGAGGGCGACACCGTCGTTACGGGTGCAGGCTCAATTTTAGTCGTGGCGGAAGGCGATACCGTCGTTGTCGGTATGGTGGATCGTTTGCACCCGGTTGCCGCGTCACAGCTGGTGGTTTCGGTTTTAACCTCAATGATTCGAATGGTTGGCTTCGGACCCGGTGCGCTTCCTGCCGATACTTCGGATGCGGTGGGACAATAGCCATCTCGATCAGGGTCACATCGGATATCACTGACGGCAGAAGCAAAGTAGGCCGGCTTTTCTGCATCAGTATCGCCGGTAAAGGTATATTCGGTGGAGGAGGGTTTCCACCCGCCGGTTGGCGCTGTAACGGACGTGCCGTCCTCGGTTCGAACCCCTGGGGCTCTGGTTGTGTCGTCGACAGCTTTTGTTAGTTCTGTGATTCCTGCTGTTGGCTCAGAACGAGCGCGGACCGGACTGCCGCCAATGGGAGATCCAATCGGAGGCGCGTAGGCCGAGACATCTTTGCTGAAATCGAGGGTCAGTGAATTGATCTCAAGTTTTAACGCCGTTGGTGCCACCGGCGGAGCAGGGATGCTGACCGTCGTTGCGGGCAGCGCAGGAGCCACTGGCAGGGGCGGTAACCCGGTTGCCGGCAAAGTGTCCGGAGCGACGTAGACCGCGCCCTCGGGGTCTACGGGTAGAGGGGGTAATGGTGCAGTTCCCGGAGCAATAATTGTTATTTCTCCCTCAGCGCCCCCAGGCAGGGGTGGCAGATCTGTTGCGGGAATGTCGGCCGCAAAACCTGCCTCGGGTAGTGGTGGAGCACTAACTTCGCCAGGCTCTCCTGGCGGACGCGGCGTGAAATCTTCTGCTCCCTCAGGTGGCTGCAGCGGCGCAACGGCCTCACCAGCGACAAATCCCTCGCCTGGCTCGCCCGGACCCATTGGTTTGGCCCCGGGCTCCGGGAGTGTCTGATCATTACCGGGCGAGGGCCCCTCGGGGTTCTCTTGATCCGCGACAAAGTCGGATCCTTCTGGGGGAGGTTGGTTTGGATCGGTCTCGGCTTGGGCAAGACGGGGCTCTGGCGCACCCTCTTCTTCTGATGGTTTTTCTCCTGGCTCGGGCTCCGGTGTCATATTTGCCTGATCGCTTTCCGCGGTGCCGGGTTCTTCTCCAGAGTCCTCCGGCTGTGTCCGAGCGGCCGGCTGATTAGAAGTGCCAGATTGTTCATCAGCAGCATCAGCCGCAGGCGGCTCTGCCGATTTCTCCACTGATTCATTGTCCCGCGCGAGTTCCTTGGAATTGATTTTCCGCTTAACGGGCGCTTCAGTTTGCCCTGAGGCCACACTCAACGCTGTTCCTGTCTGAGATGTGCTTGTCGTCAAGCCAGAGGCAGAGGTCACCTTTAACTGGGTGCCAAAGATCAGCGTCGCTTGCAGTTCCGTGGACGATACTTTTACCTGGGCAATCCCACCCCGCACGCTGACGGTGGCCGAGGGTGAGTTGAAAACGATAGGCTGATTCTTTGAGATCTTTCCCCCGACCAGTCGAAAGACACCTTTGCTGATACTTACAACCATGTCTCCGGTGCCGGTGGCCGGGTCATAGACGTATTCATCGATGATCATGTCCGAGTTTGCGCCAACGGTCAAAGAGGTCCCATCCCGAAAAAGGAGCTGCGCTCTACCAGCTTCGTCGGTGGAAATCTTCTCGTTGAAAAAAACATCCACACCCGTTTCAAGATCACGCGCGGGAGAGACCGGCGGTTTACCTTTTGCGTCGATAACGGACGCTGCGGTGACACCGATCTCCACCTCATCGCTGGCTACAACTGAACCAAAAGGCAGCGCCAGCAGCACCAGGGTTATCAGCGATATCGGTGAAAAATTCTTAACTCTCATTTTGTCTTCGCCTAAGTCTGCTAGAACTGACCCAGCACGCTAAGGCTTGAGAACCAGTTTTCGTTGGCATAGTTCGGCAAATTAGAATCCACATGAGCATAGCCCGCGGTCGTCATAAGATTCAGGTTGACGGTCAGGGGAATAACTAGGGACGCACTCGTACGCAGCGTCTCATCTTTACGCACCACACTCGCATCCACGCCCGGGTTAGCCTCGTCATAGGACTTATCATAAAGGCCCGCAGTCGCTGACAGCATCCAGGGGGAAGGGCTGAACGTTAGCAGTTTTCCTAGAATGTGCTGAACAACAGCCTGGACACCATACTCCCAGTGCGCGGAAGACTTTTCGTCGGTATCTTCATTGAAGGCACTCAGATTGATAGTGCCGATGGTGAGATCAGAGATGCCAAAGGTTCTGCCGCCAAAGACACGCAAGCGGGGACCCTTAAGCCCCACCTCGGCGGCCTGGCTATAGTCGCGATCAACATAGCGGGTACCCACGGTCCAACTGCTGCTCGTAGAGGTTCTCAAGGCAAGATCAAGTCCGCCGCCGATTCCTTCAAAACTGTCTTTACCCCCAAGCGCCATATCATTCACCACAACATAGGGGCGAAGATCCAGCGCGCTTCCGGGCTTTGGGGTAAAGATAACGCGGGGACCCGCCTGCAATTCAAAAAGGGTGGTATCGATCTGTGACTGCTTATCTTGCCAACTGCTATAGGCAGAGACACCGGCTTCAAGCGTTGTGCTGGGTTCGGTCTCGAAGTCATACACATAGTTGAACTGGCCGGCGAGCGAGATATCCCAGTCCGCCTGACGGGTGTATTGCTTATCAAGAACAGCACTACCGCCAAACAGTCGGATGTTCTGCGTCATCGGGCCGCCATTGGCGTTGGATTGGTAGCGTACGCCAGCCACCACCGTACCATTAAAGCGGTGTGGCGAGGTTAACGCGTCGATCTGTGTGATCAGTTCTTGTGCGCTCTGCTTAACATCATCGGGGACTTCCTCATGCGCCACCACCGCGTTGAGATAGGTAAGGGCCATGGCGTAGGAGCCAAGCTGAAAATACAAAGTGCCCAACTGCATCCGCACCTGGGGTAGATCGGGCTCGATGATGAGCATGCGCTCAAGGGCAGCGACAGCGCCCTCTAGATCGCCTACCGCAATCGCGAGTTCGGCAAAACGGAAAGTCTTATCAAGATTTCCGACATCTTCATACATCTCAAGAAACGCGGCGTCGTATTGCTCGTCGATCGTGAGTTCCTGAGAATGGGCGACAGAAACCGGGCCCAAGAGCACACAGAGGAATATAACTAAGGCTGGCCAGAGGCTGTGCGCTTTTCGTGAAACACACTCAAAAAAGGCGCTGCAGGAGATTTTCATGAATACGATTCTAAGCAACTTTCCGGCAAGGGGGGACATCAGATTAATATGTAATGATAAATCACTGAAAAATTATTGTTATCCCAACTTGAAGTAGTTTCCAGAGTATTTTTCCACCACTAGGGCGTAATCTTTACTGGGCGCTCAATTTGACTCTCGATCACTCAGCTACCTGTTTCAATACTGAAAAAGAGATTCGCCACATGTAGCGGACAACGGTGATGGGTAGCTCGGGTTGGGAGTATCAGGACAAGGCCCCAAGCGGGATTTCGAAGTCGGGCGTGGTCCCCGGAGAAGGATTTGCCGACCAGACGAACGCCAGCGGAAAGTGAGTGCAGTTCAGGGCGCTTCTGATCAGCACCGATTAATGTTTGCCTACAAAAACCCCGTTCGCAGAGTAATTGCCTCCGGTGATACTGAAACTCCCGCCCATTTCCGGGGGCGGGGCGCCCGGGGTCGCCGGGGTGCCGCCGAAGTAACCGCTGGCATTCAGGGTGAGATCGGATACGTTGCCACGCCCTGAAAGCGCTCCGGCCGTTACCCCAAAGGGCTGGCTGTTGGGTGTCGCAGCGCTGCTGCCCGAGAAGCCATGCCAGTCAAAATCGGCATCGAAGTTGGTAACCCGGTAGTGACTGACTCCGAAATCAACCCGGGAGCTGAAATACCCCGTTCTTTCCCTTAATGCGCCGCTTTCGGCAACACTGCCGATCATGCCGCCCTGATAAGTGGCGGTTTTGCCGGCGGCCGCTGCAAGGTCTTTTGCTGTGGCGCTTGCTCCCTGCACCCAGTAATGAAGGCCGATGGCCTCACCTGAGACATATAACGGCTGGCGGTCCCAGTGGAGGAACCGGCAGTCACGGCAAAGGGCTGAAGAGGATCCTGAACTGACCACCGTGCCGATGGGCTCACCAAAAGCGTAGGCATCGGCACGCAAGGTGGCTCCGGTGCCATCATCAAGCAGGGCGATGGCGGTGGATCTTGATGCCGTGCAGT
>MDTD01121050.1_pt1 | contig 16838 bp, 17 predicted proteins | sample 811221 | NCBI WGS metagenome assembly MDTD01 (sample SAMN05326646, study PRJNA326480) | marine metagenome | isolation source: seawater | place: Pacific Ocean: South West | collected 2011 | reverse complement strand
TTTATTTATTGGTCTTGTTACAGGAATATTTTTGCATCAGTATGTGCAGCTTCTAGATACTGTGCGCCTTGATATTGGTCCACTGGTTAATTTTTTGGCGTATCACTCCTCAAAATTTTACATGGAACAGCATTCTGGAAATTCTCGGTGGGCTATGCAGATTTTTAATTTACCCTGGCTTTTCTTACCAATTCTTATCGAATCTAGTCTTAGATATAGAGGGTTGCAAAGAATTGTACAAGGCCTTCTGACTAGCATATTGATATTGATCACAATCTGGTTAGCGCAATTGAATTTAAATGCTTCAGTGCGAATAGATGGTGCTCAAAAAGAAAATCTATTATTTCATCTCGAATATCGCCGTGATCAACTCACTGCTCTTTTGAAGCAGAATAGACTAGATAGCCTTAGTTATCTAGCTGGCTATAATAAGGCTGTTAACCAACAGCGTAAAATTGAGTTTGCGACTAAGCTAAATACGTTGAAATTTGAGACAAAACGCAATAGGGCGCAGTTGGATTACCTCTTGGATAGGATTAGAAAATTGGAATCCATGATTGATCAATAATTGCCTTATTTCTTCAGAAATCTTGCGGGTATCTTAGGTTTTTTACTTTTCTTGTTGAAAGTTTTGATTATAGTTCCTACTTCAATTGTACCTTCATAGGCCGGATTTATCTTGGCTTGGCAGCCTAGTCGAATGAATTCGGGATAGCGAAATTTGTCTAGAATTCTCTGTTCCGCAGTAGATTTTTCGCTGAAAGCTTCTGTTCCTTCTAAGATTCTAAATTTGCATGTGGAGCATCTTACTTCGGCTCCACATCGATGAGTCATTTGGATATCATTTGAGAGTGCTAAAGATAGAACAGAGGTCTCCTCTTCAACTTCGACTGTTAAATTTTCTTTAGAAAAATGAACCGTGGCCATGTATTAATCGTCCTTAAATTTAAGCTGAGAAGTATAACACGGGTAAAGGATTCCAACTATAGAAGTCATACTGGATTAAAGTTTCAGTTTATGGTGCAATGGTTTTATGAATGAACAACAATGGATTCAATTATTGACGGACCGACGTATTGGTTCAGAAAAATCTTCAGATGATGATTTCCGTTCACCTTTTCAGCGTGATATAGATCGTATAATTTTCAGTAGTTCCTTTCGACGACTACAGGACAAAACTCAAGTTTTTCCTCTAGCTCGTAATGATTACATTAGAACTAGACTTACGCATTCTATGGAAGTTAGTAGTGTGGGACGAAGCTTAGGTTTACTAGTAGGTAGAGAGTTAAGTAAGCGTTACAAATTGCCAGTAGACTCCAATTCAATTGCTGAAATTGTTGGTGCAGCTTGTTTGGCTCATGATATTGGAAACCCACCTTTTGGCCATGCTGGTGAAGATACGATCAGGCATTGGTTTTTGGACCCGCGCAGAGGTAAGAAGTATCTTGATAAACTGCAAGAGGAGGAGGCTGAAGAGTTTATTAATTTTGAGGGAAATGCTCAGGGCTTTCGTGTGCTTACACGACTACAGAGGCATACTCGTGACAATAATACGATGGGGGGCTTACAGTTAACCTACGCTACACTTGGAGCTTTTCTGAAATACCCTCGTCCAGCTAAAATCACCGGGAATAGTGAATCTCGTCGTAGTCAAAAGAAATACAATTATTTTAGAACTGAAAAAGATCAATTTCAAAAGGTTGTAGAAGCATTGAATTTAAGCGGTTTTCAGCCAGATTGTTATCAGAGGCATCCTTTGGTGTTTCTGATGGAAGCTGCTGACGATATTTCTTATAACATAGCTGATATGCAGGATGGCTATCGATTAGGCCTAATCACATATGACGAAGTTTTCGACTTCTTCAAGCACTTATTGGGCGATAATCAGGAAAATATCTTGAATGAAATTTCACGCTTAACTGACCGAAGAGATCGTATTGAAACTCTTGGTGGGAAAGTAATTGGTTCTCTTGTTCGAGAAGCTGCCAATATATTTTTAGAAAACGAAAAATCCATACTCGATGGCAGTTTTGATCAATCTTTAATGGAGGCTATCCCTTCTCATGATTGTATTAAGAGAATGAGTTCCTTTGCTTTTGAAAATATTTATTCATCGGAGCCTGTTATTGAAGTGAAGGTGGGTGGATTCGAAGTAATTCAAGGATTATTAGATCTCTTTATTCCGGCAGTTTTTGATGGATCTGACAGGACTCATTATGATTTTAAACGACTTGAATTAGTGGTTCGATTAGTCCCCAAACAATTCATGGGCAAATTAGAAAAGCCTCATGAAAATCCTTATATTAGACTTCATCAAATTCTTGATTTTGTGTCGGGTATGACAGATTCTTATGCCCTTGCTTTGTATCGAAAACTGTATGGATTAAATCTCTAAAACCTATTCGATTTTATCACTAGGTGAACTATGGTAACCGAAAAGCGAACCTGCTAAACCACCCAGAATGTGTCCAAATTGGCTGACGTTATCATTTTGGAAAGACATGATCAATTCTTGACCGAAATACAGAACTGCTATCAACACGAAGGTTAGCGGGATTTCTCCTTCTCTTATGCCACTAAACGAGCTGAGTAGAATAAACATGAAAACGATTCCGGAGGCTCCTAACAAACCAGATGTAAACAAGAAAGTATTTAATATTCCCGTGATTACTGCTGTGATAAGCATCATAAGCAGTAGAGGCCCAGAACCATACTTTTCCTCCAGTAGAGGTCCCAAGAGCAGAATCATGGAAAAATTTCCAACTAAGTGCTGCCAGCTTCCATGGCCAATTATGTGGCTCCATATCCTTACATAACTTAGTGGATCGGAGAAGTCAAAAGTAGGGTATAAAGTGAATAAAATACTTGTAGATTGCCCACCGGTCATCTGACTTAATAGCATTGCACCGATGCATAGGAAGGTGAAAGTTAAGACTACGGGACTGTTATATCGAATTTTCATGAAACTTCTTTAGTCCTTATCATTCATCGTAAAAATCATCTTGATCCTGAGAATCTTGAAAAAGCTCCGCGGCGCGTTCGCTGGCTCTTCTAATTCTTCGAATAGAGCCCGCGGGATACTCCTCAGTCCAATGAACTTCTTTGAACTGGCCTTTGGCATCTTCATAACTAACCATTAGGGTTATTCTGTGTGTTATCGTTTTGGAGTTTCCATTCCAATCCTCCTCAACTTCTTCTTCTGTTTCAGCCTCCCAATCATAATTTTCAATATTTTCGAGAGGAATATACTCTAGAGCATGATTTGGGCGTTTTATTTGAATCCCTCTTTCATAAAATGAAATAGCACTCATAGATAATTGCATAGCTTGGAAAGCAAAATATATCCCGCAAAGGCTTACTATTCCGCCCAAAATCTTAAATAACATGAAATTGGAGATAAAATAGAAAAGCAATGCTATTGCAAGGGTAGTCAATGACACCCCTGCCTGCTTTTTCCAGCTAGGTTTAATTACTTCATAACTACGACCTTTATCACTCATACCAGCTCCCCTGCATTGTTAAAGGCAGAATCTTTATGAACAGTTTTAGACTTCAACTCATTTGCACTTTGTAGAATCTCTTTTATTGTAATACTTTCATGTTCCTTTGACTGGGCTTCCTGATTTTGGAGTATTTTACGAATTACTTCACCGTTCTTACCTAATTTTTCACTTATGTGTTCAGGTTCCACTTTGACCCCTAAATCTCTACATAATTGTCTGAAACTTACGAACTCTAGATCTCGATTTAGTATGAATTTGCCATCTTGTGTTTTAACAAGATAGCGAGACTTTCTTAAGCGTTCAATGGCTTCATGAATCACTGCATGGCGCATAGGGATCGAACGGATTAGGCTAGCAGATGTTTCGTAAGAATCTGGATTTCTTGAGGCTAAATATAACCTTTGCACAACGGCAATTCCTGCCATTAAAATTCTGGTAATTAGCAAGTTTGTAGTGGGCTTAATGTCCTCTTCTGTTAGTGTAGAATATTCTGGCAGAGTTGAAACGATTTCAGCTCCTAAGAGCGCGGCGGCCCATGTTAGATAAAGCCAGATTAAAAAAATTGGTACGGTTGCGAGGGTTCCGTAAAGTACTTGATAAAAAGGAAATGTGGTTACATAGTATTCGAAACCTAATTTAAGTAGTTCGAAAATTAAAGTTGTAAATGTTGCCCCTACAAGAGCATGTTTCCAGCGCACAAAGGTATTCGGTATAATCGTGTAGAGTAGGAAGAAAGCGATTATTTCCATCAATGATGGGAAGGCTCTTAAAAATAATGAGTTTGCCTCTACTGCTCCTGGAATATTAAGGATCTGTGCTTTTGCGAAAAGATAGCTGGATACTGACAAACTAGTTCCCAACAATAAAGGGCCCATGGTTAAGGTGGACCAGAAAGTCAAAATATTTGAAAGGAAGGTCCGCTTGGTGGCTGAACTCCAGATATAATCAAAACTATTCTGAATTGTCAGTAGCAACAGCACAGATGTTACCGTTAGCGAAATGACCCCAAAAGCTGTGGAATGGGTAGCATTTCCAATGAAGCGCGTGAAGTAGTCACCGACAGTTGCGCTAGCTGTGGGTACAAAAATATTAAAGATCACTTCATGAATCTTTTCTTCCATGCCTTGAAAGGTTGGAAACATTGAGAGAACGGCGAAAGCCAGAGCGAGAACCGGAGCAATTGCTAATAAGGTGGTATAGCTTAACCCTGCCGCCCGTATGAAGCAGCCATCATTCATAAAACGTTTCGATACGACAACACAAAATAATCGAAGTTGAGCCAAGCGCATGAAAGACATTGTAGCATTCCTGTGAAGATTTCTAATTTGATTTTGCACGACTGGCTAAATACTTTAGCCATCGAGTTTTACGACGATCGTACATGCGTAGTTCTGCGCGAGCTACAGCCACTTCGTATGGCGATAAAGATTCCTCAGCTGAGGTCTCCAAAATTTCATGGATTGTCTCTTTAATTTTTAAGAGCTCCTTATAAACTGATTCAGGGTCGTAGCTTTGCCGATATATCAATTGATTAGATTCCGCATCCCTACCAACCTCCTGTATAGCATTCAAGAGTCCACCACAATTGCTCATGAAGTCTGGAATCCAAAGAATGCCATTTTCATGCAAGAGTACCGCATCTTTGTCTTGGTTTAACTGATGATTAGCAGCTCCACAAATAATTTTACATTGGAAATCTTTGATACGTTTATCAGATATTAACCCACCTGTTGCACAAGGTACGATAGCATGGCATTCAAAGTGATGTGCTGAGCGCATTTGTTGTCTATTTCGCGCTATAATTTTCATGCCGTAGATTTCTTCCATTATTTTGCAGGCATTCTCATCAATATCAGCTCCATAAAGATCTACGCCCTCTTTCACGAGATAATCTGTTAAAGCTAGACCACATTTTCCCAGTCCTATGATTAAAACCTTTTTACCTTTTAATGAGACATCTTTACCTTTTTCAATGAAGTCCGTAGCGGCCTTAAGTGCATGATAAACCCCAAAAGCAGTAAATGGTGTAGGTTCACCACTTCCGTTATAACTACCAGGTTCCTCATTTTTTCCTTCAATACAAACAAAATCTGATTCTTTGACGTTGCAGATTACATGCGAAGTTTGGCGTTGTACGATATGCATATTCTGCATACTAGAATTCAAGTCAGGTGCCAGAATAAGCTGGCCATCATATTCCTGTATAATTTTGCCTACATGTTCTAATAGAGGAAAAATAGCCTCTTTATTGTAAAAAGTCTCGTGCGGTCTAGCATGGTCTAATACAAGCTGTGCGCCTCCAAAATTTAAATTATTTATACTGGCTTTTCGAGCTACAGAGCGAGATATCATTACTGAGTCCTCAATCATATCCTCCTCTGTTTCGTAATCATCAATTCTTAAGCCGGCAATTGCTGGACCAAGATCTATGGAATAAATGCATAACACTGCTTTGCAAACCAGCTCGCTTTTCTCAACGTGCTCGTAAATAATAATCAGGTCCTCATGGCCCATCTGAGCTAAAATTAAATCGGATAGCAGCAAAAATCCATAGATCGGATTCTCATCTAGGGGTAATAGTTCCCATTCATTGGCTTGTTTGTGCATCATATAAGCAGTTGAATTTTTGATACGCAAACGACGAATGCCATTATCTCGCATGTATTGAAAAACTTTCGAAGAACTCATATTTTACCGGCACCCTCCTGCCGCTTATTCCATTTTACGGTTTCTTCTTCCAAACGTCCCAAAAAATGAAAAAAAACTTCTCTATTTGTTGAAATCCAGTCTCTGTTCGCCTCTTCAGATTTCAAGTCCAAGATGTACACACGGCGTAAAACTTCCTTGTGAACAAAATCCTTCTTCAAAATACTTTTAGGGTCCACATACTTCCATAGTAGTTCCATCAAATACAGCTGCATTATCTGATCTCTAAGTTCAATGGTTAAAACTAACATTTGATTTTCTGGAATTTTACCACGCCAGTAGGAACCATGGGGGGCTATCAATTTGACCTGAGATTCATGAAACCATCTGATTTCAGCTGGAATTATCTCAGCATTACCAGTGTAGTCATGCAATAGCTTAAGAATACTAGGTAGTCGTTTACGATCATAAGCTGTTTGTTGAGTAATATATTTTAGGTCTTGGTCTACGTTAGCTAGGTTATTGCAGTGTTTTTGAAAAGAGTTATAGCTTTCCTGAGCTATGAACTCGGCTTCCTCGTGAAGCAATTGTGGATCAGGTAACGTTTCCACTGGAGCACCTTCTTTTAAGCCTTTACCAAAGAGAAAGCTTGGTTCTGAAGTACTTTCTAAAGAAGCTGCATCAGAAATCATCTTTTCACCGAATTCCTCTCGACTTACAGCCATTTGTTGATAAAGAAATCTCGAAAACTGGGTGATTACCTTGTCTTCGTTACCGTATTCGCATTGAACTAGATTTTTAAACTCAACTTCTAGGTTACGATTGTATGCAAAACTTAACAATCCTGAATTAGCTAGAGCAAAACTGGCAAAGAAATAGAGATCACGTGATTGGTCAATCCAGCCCATCCTAATAAGCCGAAGTATTAAAGTTGCTAATAGAACCAAAGGTGGAAACTTATCTGGATTTTCAGACTGCCATTCGAAGATCTTAAGTAACTTAATTTCTGACCCTGGATTATCTCGATCGCCACAAATTTCTGGAAACTCTTGAAATCGAGGGATCGTAAAATCTCGGATAGCTTTAAGCAGCAATACCCACTTTGGTTCAGCTTGCGGATGAAAATTGTAGAGTTCCTCAAAAAGTCTAAATTCACCGGCATGGGAAATGATGGTGCTTGCGGAGATTGCAGAGCTTAAGTCTTTCTTTAGAAAGCTGCCAAATGCTTTTTCTGGAAGTGTAATCTCAAGACTTAAAAAATACTCTTGCATTAAAAAGGAGTGATAATCACACAATTTCTGGGTAGTCTTAATTGGAATGATTTCGTCTAATAACTTGAGCAATTCAGATTTGTATTTTTGTGCACTCATTCATCAAAACATCGGTCAAGGTGGGCTGTCTCTCCACCTATTGCTATCAATGAGTATAATGTAGATATGGTAGAGGGTAAATTTTTCACTTACAAAGTTTTACGACGTCATGGTGGCTTCTATTATTGTGAGCATCCAGACGGAGGAGAAATTGAATGTAAGTTAAAAGGTAGTTTTAAAAAGGGTCGTAGAACAACTAATTTGGTAGTTGTGGGCGATAACGTCAAGCTTGAATTCTTTCCTGGTCAAGAACGAAAGGCTTTATTACTCGAGGTATGCGAACGTCAAAGTGTGATGCGACGGGCCAAAGGTTATAAGCGTGGTTATGGTGGTCGCAGTGAACGGGAAGCTCAAGCTCTGATTGCTAATCTTGATCAAGTTTTATTAACCATACCTGTAAAAGAACCAGATTTTCATCCTTTGCTTCTGGATCGTTTTTTATGCATTGTTGAATTTATGGAGATCATACCTATTGTTCTCTTAAATAAGTGGGATTTACTAGACAGTTCTGAGTTAAAAGACTTTCAAAATATTCAAAAATGTTACGAAAAAAGTGGTTTTCAGGTCCTAGCTTTAAGTTTAAAGTCTGGTAAGAATATGAGTGAATTTGAATCTATTCTCAAAGGAAAAACGTCTTTTCTAATGGGGCCTAGTGGTGCAGGAAAGTCTTCTCTAATTAATAGTATTTGTCCTCAACTCGATATTCGACTCGGTGAATGGTCTGATCGCTGCAAAACTGGTCCTCAGACAACAACGGCAACTCAGATTTATCCAATTGGTGAAAAAACTTACATTTCGGATACTGCAGGTTTCTCGCAGGTGTATTTAAATCATATTTTTTGGGAGGAACTTAGATTCTGCTATCCAGAGTATCGAAACCTAAAATGTAAATATCAGGACTGTCTGCATCAGAGTGAGGATGATTGTTTAGTTAGAGAATTAGTCCGTCAAGATACGTTGGATGCCGGACGTTACGATCGTTATTTGAAATTGCTCGAGGAGTGTACGAAGGAGCAGCCTTGGGCCTAACGCGGATTTTTATGTTTTATCTTGTCTGACTTGATGGGAGGTATTACGCCCTCTTCTAAGAAATAAACAGTTTTGAAGAGGTCGTCACGGCTGTTGTAATAACCATCGTCGCCCGATAAATCTGGTAATTTGCAAGAACCCTCTTTTGTGTTGAGAGATCTTGTATTTGGAGAGTAAGTGACCCCAGTCGGAAGGCTATCTAAACGTAAGTGGTATCTTTTCTTTGATTGATTTATCCACGATTTTATCGTCTCGGGACATGTTTTAGATATCCAATGAAAATGTAAGTCATCGCTACTGTGGAAGCGTTCATCAGGTCCTGCGGAAACTAGAATCCCGGAATTAGTTCGCATGTAAAATGATTTACCCCAACCATCTACAGGAAATCCCGTATTTTTTTTGGGAAGTACGAAAGGAAGACTTTTCTGTATGTTACTAAGATAGTGCCATTGCTGAAAATATTTGTAAGCTAATCTTGGTGTGGTATTGGATGCATTTTTTTTCAGTGCATAAGACTTGATTAAGCCTGTAACGGTAGTCAACAGGATCATAACAAATAAGAGACGCATGACCATTCCATAGTCAAGTCTTCCACGATTAAGCATAACTGAAGTTTAGAAAAAAATTAATGAATTCTCAACGGAGAAAGTTCTAGAAAATACTCCAATGGAATTTCTACTGTGTGCTTACCTTTACGATTAGCGAAGCGAAACGAGACTATACGGTCTACAGGATTTTGCGTCATTTTACTTTCTGACTTCATGGTTGGCTTACTCCTGTGATGCCCAATCTTTGCCTTTTGAGAGACTTCAATTTGAGATTGCTTCTGTCTCTTTGTTTCGGTTGAGAATTTTGAATACTAAGAGCTTGTCTTCTAGCCTTGAAAGTTTGTTCCTTAACTATCTTGTTGCTCGATATTAGGGAGACTACTAATGCTAAAACACCGATCATAATTAATGTTACAGGTCCCTGTTTCATAGTTTGATTGCCCCTTCTTATTAATACAACGGAGCAAAAAGGTATTTTTATTAGTGTTTTTGTGTATTCTCATTGCACATTAGCAATTTTTCCAAGGTTGAGCTTGCCAATCATTTATGCGGGCTTCAAGGCATCCTGTTAAGTTTATTTTAGATCCAATACAGAGATCATTGGCTGGTGTACCGGGGGGGCATTCACTTATTGGTCTAATTATCATTTGAGATTTTATTAATGAGAGGGATTTCTTACTTAACTTGCCATCTTTATTAGAAAGGAATAGAGCGTGTAGGCGTTTCCAATGGGGGTGATATAAATCAAGTAGTCCGTCTTTTTGTCTACGAAAAAATTTATGATCTACGAAATTTAGTGAGTTTGGCTTGGCAATCTTTGTTTTGATTGGAATACCGTTAAATCTGACTTGCCAATCGCTAAAATTGGGAGGTAATTGTACCTTCAATAAATTTTTCTCGCGGATGATTCTCCAATATTTGGGAATGATTACCTTTTGATTTAATTCTTTCAACTTAGGAGACCAGTGCTTAAACGACTCCTTTGGGCCTAAAACTCTTTCTAGTTTGTTTGCCAACTTGGAGTGTTCAATTTGAAGCAAATTTTCGTCGTTTTTGGTGAAAGCAGATCGACTCCAATTAGCGCTTCCACTTAATATCCACTTTCCGTCGATTACAGCTGCCTTATGATGCCAATGTCCGGCACTATCATCGCTCCAGTGTTCGAGGTTAAAATCTCTCAGGATCTGAGCAAGAGATTTGTTCTTGTGCGCCACTCGACTTCCTATTCCGAGATTATCCATCACAATATGTATTTGGACACCAGTAGATCTTTTAATTCTTAATAGATCAAGAATGTCTGGATCTGTGAAAAAGAATAATCCAATTACAATCTTATGTTTGGCTCGCTGTAATGTGCTTATGATTACATCTTTGAGCGGATCTTGCGGTGCAAAAAAAACTCGAGCCTGTCCACCGTTTATTTTTATCCAACGATAATCCCAGTGGCTACTTTTATGAGATTGAGAACTGCCATTCCATATTTGTTGAAACTCACGCGTATACTGCTTTACTAAGTTAGTAGATCGTAACCAAAAAGCATGGTTAAAATTTCGATTTGTTCCACGCAAAGTAGGATTCCATGAGCCTGTGAAAATCTGATCTTCACCAATAATAGAAAATTTATGATGAGATTCTCCATTACCCTTTGAACGGACAGATTTATCAGTTCTGACGGAAATTCCGGCTTTAAGCAAACGTTTTAATGTTGTTAGATGATCAGATGGATCGTCTCGTAATTTATCTTTTAGTAGGTAATCCTCTTCTAAAATAATTTGGATGCGATGCGGACCAATCCAGTAAGCTAACTCTTCTATGGCATCGATTATTTGAGGTTGGTTCATTTGATAAAAGTAAATTTTGAGGGAGTTTTCTGGGTTAAAGTACATTTGTTGGATAAAGCATATAAACCCCGAGGCTAGATTTCCTGAATTTGGAGGACTATTAGAAAATAGTAAATTTTCTTGCTCTAATGCCGCGGGTGGATTAAGTAGTAAATGAAATGCGTGGAAAAAGTAACGAGCAGTATTGTAATCGGAAGTTTTGAACCAATGATCTAATAAATTAATACAGTGATTTATGTATTTTTGCAGTGAAGCTTTTGCGAAAATCTTAGAGTTTAGCAGATCTTTAAAATATTTTGCCTGACCAAGATTTAATTTCCATTCTTCAGAGCGTAGTTGATCGAGTATTTGTTTGGCAGCAAGTATTTGGGAACTGCTAGATGCTCCGAAATAGGTCTTTATATTCTGATTAACAAGCTCTATGTCTGTTAAAAATTCAATTGGCGATAGTGAGTTCCACTGCTGTTGCTTGTTTTTAAGATAACTTAGGTAAGTGGTGCTTAAAGAAGAATTTGAACTCAATTGACTGTAGCTGCAGTAGACGCATAGAAACGAGACCAGAATCGATCTTTGGAACCATTTCAAATATAACGAAGTTGAAATATACATTTGATGTTTCGTAAGTTCCTTTTTAGAAAATTATTTGTCCCTCTAAATGGATTATTTAGGTAACAAATCTTGAACAATAGAACAGTTTACTGCATATTCAGAGACTCATTTTATTTTTCTATGGATATTTAGCAAATGGTCACAAGTAAAGATAAGCAATTAGAACTTCAAATAGAAGGAATGCAGGTGCTTGCGCGTAAGCTCGAACCTTTTCTGCCAAGATTGACTCCGGTGGTACTACATCGGTATTCTTCTACCGAAAAACTATTGCTGGAGTCATTACTTTTTCGAGCCATGCGTTTTTCCGTAATTCCTGGCAATGAAGCAGTTTTGTCCCAATGTATTAGGGCTATCCCTTCTCACTTTTCTATTCCCGAACAAATTGAGTTCAGTGAACCGTATGTTTTTACACCGCTTGTGGGTGAGATATTAAGTTGTCTTTGGCATGTTGGAGATCCAAGTGTAATTACAGAGGCTTTAGGGACTGCGTTGTACCAGCTAAAAATATTAAGCGAGCATGATCATTTAATATTTGCGAGTCGTTTGAAGTTGGATTTTGGCTACTCTAAGGCTACCTACATGCAACATCCATACAAGGTGGATTACGCAAATTTATCCTCCGAAGCAGGAGCATTTAAGTATACCTTTGATATAAGCAAGGCGGAATTTTAAGGAATCATTATGAGTGTTGATCAAGAATTATTGGAGATAATTTGCTGTCCGGATACGCATCAAGATTTAAGTGTAATCTCAACTGAGCAGTTGAGTATCCTTAACAGTGCGCAACAGGAGGGTGCGTTGCACCATCGTGGCGGTGCTTCCGTTGATTACACCTTATCTGGGGGATTAATCACACAAGACTGCAAAGTGGTTTACCCTATTCGGGAAGGAATACCGGTATTGCTTTCGGAAGAAGCAATCCTTATCAATGAAGAATTTAAGGATCAGTTTTTTAAGGATTCTTGAGTGCTAATTGTTGATGATAGGATTTGTATTGATCATTAGACGGTTCAATGCTTAAAGCCTTTTGAAGAAAAATATCTCGATCTTCTGGCCTATCGAGCTGATCCATTATTTGCGACAATTCAAAGTAGGCTCTGGCGTTCTTGGGATCATCCTGTACAGTTTGAGTCAGATAAAGTACGGCTTCCACGGGATAATCTAAAGCTCGAGAAACGACTGCCATTGGAAAACTTAACCAAGGTCGGTTGGCTTGTATCAATTTTTTACCAAGTGGATAGGCAAAAAGATAATCTTTAAGCTTAACAAGCCATAGAAACCTGCCAGTTTGATGGTCTATGAAACGTTGATCTAGGTTTTCCAATCTTTTTTGCAGTACCTGAGCATCCTTGAAACGTCCCAATTTTTTCATGGCTGTAGCACGAATGTATAACGCATAGGGATCCGTTTCTGGTAGTGTCGTTTCAAGAGCGGCCTCTATCTCGCCACTTTCTAATAGGTAAAAGCTACGAGTTAACTGCGTTTTATAGTCGTTGGGATGATGTACAAGGATTCTGTTAAGTTCTCGCAAGATATCATCAAACAAGCTCATTGATTGCAGCGCGACCCTCAAAGAGTTACTGATAGCACGATTTTGGGGATATCTCTTTACTTCCAATCTAAGAATTGGAAGAGCTCTTTGATAATTTCTATTCTCAACCAACTCCATGCCTTTTGTAGGTAGAACAGCATCTTGTTCTCTAGCAGGTTTTTTCTTGGTTTTATTTGAGGGAGAGTTTTTTGGCTGCAATGCTTTCAATGCGGTCTCAGAATGTTTAAATCCAATAGATAATTCTTCGAGCTTGGACTTTTCCTTATCTCTACTATGATCAGTAGCGAGAGCTTCCGTTGAGGAGATAGTTTTCTCAGTACTTGAAGAAAGATTATTCTCTTGGGTGGTAGCAATCTTATCGGGCGAAGACTTCTGGGGTATTTCTTCAGCTGAGGGACTGGATATTTCGTCTTTAATTTGAGGGTCAGCAAGTTCATTGATCCGTGTATCTTCAGGGCTGAATTCGACGAAATTAATTTGATTTAATTTAGCGATCATTTCGGTCTTAGATTGTGGGTTCGAAAGGGCTGGAGTAGTAGAAATAACCTCCTGCTCAGTCGAATCCTGACTAGTCCGAATTGTTATAGTTTTTTCAGACTTTGTTTCGATTAATTTAGCAGCAGCTACGGCTTGCATTTCCTTATTTTTCTTAGCCCGCGCTATGTCAATTTGTCCCTTAGCGTAACGCAATAATCTTTCGACCCATGGAATTGTTTGCATGCCGCTTGATGTCAAATCTTTTACGGCCAACTCATATTCTTCCAAATGCACGAGTGTGTTTCCTCGGTTACGGAGTGCCTGACGATTTTCGGGTTGGAGTTGCAGCAATTTGTCATATAACATTTTCGCTTGTTTCCATTGCTTCATTTTCTCCAATAAGTTTCCCGTTTCCAGAAGCGCTAATGGATCTTCTGGTCGCAGCGCCAAATAACGGTCAAAATGAAGTAAGGAATTTACATAATCTCCATTAGATTTGGTGATCATACCTGCAGTGAGCTCTGCTTTAAGAAAGTCGGGATGATTCTGGAGAAGGACTTTGCAATTGGTCAAAGCTTTTTGGCTAGCCCCCGAGTCATGCAATATACGAATATATTCTAAGTGGACTTCAGGTTTGTGGGTTTTTAACTCAAGACTGGCATAGATTGCCATCGCTTCTTCATACTGTTTCATACGCTTGAGAAGTCGGGCGAGTTGCAGACTAATCTTTTGTATTCTTGTAGAATTACTTGATATGTCTGACTGAAGCAGAGTTTGTCTATATGCTTCCTCAGCTACTTCATATTCGCCCTTTTCAATCGATTTCTTTGCAGCAGTTAAAAGCCCCATAGTGAGTTTGGATAGAGAATAGTTTTCTTCTGTTTTTAATGAATTTGATACATTAATTTCTGTATTATTGTTTAGATTAAATTCTGTCTGTTGCTTACTATGGGTGCTAGCTAAGGTGTTTTTTTGAGATTCTTCAACCGCTAAAGGTTTTGAAACTGCGGCTAGTTCTGCGGATAAGACTGAAGATGAAGCCAAAACCTTTGTTTGAGATGCAGATTTATTTATTGGAATACTTTGGGCCGAGATTAAGTTCAACGAGAAAAAGAGTAAAGTGAATAACAAAAATCGCCCAATAATTCCACTTTTTGATATTAAAACCATGTTGATGCCGATTCTAAGGCATTTTCGAGTAAAAAAAAAGTTTCTTGTTATTAAGTTTTAGAAAGCTTAAAAAAAATCTTCTAATTGAAGCAATATTCATTCAAAATAAGGGGATGTCTATTAAAAGAGTTTTTTGTTTGATTTTGGCATTTCTGTTATTTGGAACTGGAGAAGCGGCAAAAATCGGAATGTTTTTCGGTAATTTTGATCCGATTCATCGTATTCATGACAAAATTATTCAGCAAAGTATTTCCCAGTTGAATCTCGATAGACTTTATGTAATCCCTTATTTTGAAACCGATAAATTGGATGGTGAGAATTACCTGGTAAGAACTCAGTTACTGAGGCGTGCCATCACTGAAATTCCTAAAATGGAACTTTTTGGCAGCCGGCGAGTGGCCGAAATAGGTCGCAAAACAAATTTATTGAATAAATCAGTTGGATTTTTTGAGCAATTGGTTATTGACGAGATACGCTACAGTGAAGGTTGGGATCAAGAATTCTTTCTGATTGTAGGTACCGACGAATTTCTACGAATCGTTTCTGCCCAGAAATTCCCCAAAAGTGGGGATCCATTGAATCTTGTGGTTATTAAGCGTAAAGGTTTTGATCAAACTGTACCCAGGCATTTGATTCCTCTTCTTGGGACTCGATTATTTTTGCTAGATTTTGCGGCTCCTAGAATTAGTAGTACACAACTGAGGGACGAGTTGGCTCATGGTTGTTTATCCAGTTCCCATTTTCTACATGACAAGGTATTAGAAAGTATAGTTAAGCGAGGATTTTACGGATATCATGCTGAAGGCAAGTGATTACGAAGCCCCATTTTCTCTGTGAAATCTAACCAATCGGGCTCTGTAAGAATATTATTTAATTCATCCAATAGATTGCCAATGGGACGAGAGTGTTTAAGGCATCCTTTGAGATAAATTTTTGCTTTTTTATGGAGTATCGATTTGGCTTGTGTAAATTGGATTTCATTAAGAGTGCCGGCATTCATTAACTTGAGTAGTGCGTATATTCTAAATCTGTCCATAGCGGAATATTTTTGAGAAAGTTGATCCGCATGACCCCCTGTTTTGTAAATACAAGCTTCAGGAACATAACTCACATCAAATTTTGAGGTAATTCGTATCCATAGATCATAATCTTCGCAAGCGGGTAGTTGCTCGTCAAATGTGCCAACGGACTCAAATACCGAGCGATGGATTAATATACTGGAAGGACTCATGGCGCACAGAGGTAAATTTTTTTCGAAAGTGTTTCCACCAAACTTTTCATGATGTTTGCATTGATTGACTCTTTTGCCATTACGAATCCATATTTCTTCAGTATGGCAAACTAGACGCTTCTCTTTTTCCAGTAGCCTCATCTGATGGCTAAGTTTTTTGGGCATCCAGTGATCATCAGAATCAAGAAAAGCAATCCAAGAATGTTTTGAGTATTTAAGGCCAAGATTTCGTGCAGCGCTGACTCCTGCATTTTCCTGTCTCAGCACCCGTATATTATGAATGTGCTGGTAACGTCTTAATATGCCGGGGGTGTTATCATTCGATCCATCATTCACAACTATAATTTCCATTTTATGTATTGGATAATCCTGATCGAGAACGGAGTTCAAACATTTTTCTATAGTGTTTGCACGGTTGAAGGTGGGTATAATAATGCTAATTGAATTTGTTAGCACTTTGACCAATCCATGGGGCTTTTATTTAGAAACCTTTTCAGTCCGTCTTGGCCTTGTGGGCTGACCCTAGCTTGTGCAATATGTTTGCAGACAAAATCACGACTTTGCTCTACTGATTGATCAACTATGCCGTTGATTAGTTGTTTGCATCTTTTGATGGCATCTGGGCTTGAGTTGACGATTTCTTCACAGCTAGAATCAATTATTTGGTCTAGTTCGCTTTCAGACCGTACCACTCCATTTAAGAGTCCAATCTTTAAGGCGGTTTGTGCATCAAAGCGCTCACCAGTCAAAAAAAATCTTCTACAGTTATTTAAGCCAATTTTATCTCTTACAAAAGGTGAAATTACTGCTGGTACAAGGCCTAATTTTACTTCAGTAAATCCGAATTTAGCGTTTTGGACTC
>MDTD01155506.1_pt1 | contig 16842 bp, 15 predicted proteins | sample 811221 | NCBI WGS metagenome assembly MDTD01 (sample SAMN05326646, study PRJNA326480) | marine metagenome | isolation source: seawater | place: Pacific Ocean: South West | collected 2011 | reverse complement strand
AGAATTACTTAAATCAGGATAAGTTTCGGCTGATAACACTTATTTCGTTATGTTTTGGGGGTGTTTATTTGATGTTTCGATCGATCTATCTACTCTGATATATTGCATAATTAATTTTAACTTATGCACCTTAACCGACATTTTATTATCCCTTTTAAATTCTTAAATCTTAGGCTATACGGTCTCTTAAGTTTCCCAACATGGTAACATAAAATTAACCCAATTTAGGGTTTTAGAGGAGTAAGATATAATGGTAAAACCGCTAATGGCGCGAGCTACGGCTGTATGGTTGGTCGACAATACAACTTTATCATTCAAACAAATAGGTGATTTTGTGAGCATGCATGAACTTGAGATCCAGGGAATTGCAGATGGTGACGTAGCACTGGGTGTTAAAGGTTTTGATCCTGTTTCAAACAACCAATTGGATTTGGATGAAATCAAGAAGGGTGAGGGCGACCCCTTACACAAGCTTAAGTTAAAATTTAACCCAGCGGCTGTCGGTGAGGAAAAGCGACGTGGCCCGAGGTATACCCCACTTTCAAAACGTCAGGATAGGCCAGCATCAATTTATTGGCTTGTTAAATTTCATCCTGAATTATCTGATGGACAAATAAGCAAATTGATAGGAACAACAAAGCCCACTATTCAGGCCATTCGAACTCGTACGCATTGGAATATTTCAAATATTCAACCAATAGATCCTGTTGCTTTGGGTTTATGTAAACAGTCAGAGCTAGATGCAGCGGTTCAAAAAGCAGCAGATAAGAAAATCACTGCGGGTGACGTTATGAACGATGACGAACGAAGAAAGCTAGTTAGTACTGAACAATCTCTGGAGATGGATGTGGAAGAAAAAGTATCTAATCTAGCCGATAGTGTGGAAAATTTTTCAGTAGGTAAAGACGGCGACCAGGATCAATCTAATGGAACTCAGAATTATGAAGATGCAGACAGTTTCTTCAACTTGCCAGATGCAGAAAGTAAGCCCAAAAACGATAACTAAAATTTGTTCCTGTTTCAAAAAGGTTCATATCCGTCCTCTAGCATGTAAAGCAGCTGAAATAGTTCCCTCATCTAAATAATCTAACTCACCTCCCATCGGAACTCCCCTTGCGAGCGACGTGACTGAAACTCTGTTTTCGATTTGTTCAGCAATATAGTGCGCTGTAGTTTGTCCTTCCAGCGTAGCATTCAGAGCTAAAATTACTTCATGGACTTCTTCAGTATCTAAGCGCTTTGTTAATTTTGGAATCTTTAATTCATTGGGCCCAATACCATCTAGTGCAGACAATGTTCCTCCAAGCACGTGGTATCGCCCTTTAAATACAGAAGTTCTTTCCATTGCCCATAAATCTGAAACATCTTCAACAATGCATATTTGCCCATTCATGCGCTTTTGATCTTGGCAAATTTCACATATCTCAGAAGTCCCAATATTTCCACAATTTAGACACTCACGCGCTTCCTCAAAAACTTTAGCCATCTGCTTTGACAAGGGATTAAACAAGGTACTTTTTTTGCGTATTAGATGCAAAACAGCACGCCTTGCAGAGCGAGGACCTAATCCAGGCAATTTGGCGACAAGATCGATCAAGATCTCAATTTCTTTCGTTCTAGAAGTGTTCACTGTGTTCCTCAGATTACAATCTGAAATTTTATAAGATTTAAAATGGTAACTTCATTCCAGCTGGGAGGCCCAATGCTTCAGTTATTTTTTCTAACTCTTTTTTTGACCGATCAGAAGCTTTTGCTTGTGCGTCTTTAATTGCGGCCAGTATTAGATCTTCCACAATCTCTTTTTCATCCCCATTAAAAATGGAAGGATCAATTTCTAAACCCGTTAATTCGCCTTTTGCTGTTGCCGTCGCTGTAACTAAACCAGCACCAGACTCTCCAATTACCTCAATGAGAGCTAAATCTTCTTGCATGCGAGCCATTTTTTCTTGTGTTTCCTGAGCCGCTTTCATCATTTTGCCCATGTCTCCAAGCCCGCTAAGTCCTTTAAACATCTTAAAACCTTTCAATAAATTTTTCTTTAATCTTCTTCAAATGGGTCCCATTCACCCTCAACCTCTTCAAGTGCTTGAATTGCTGCCTCCTCCTCTAATTTTTTCCTTGAAATTACATTAACAATCTTAGCATCAGGAAATTGAACTAGAGCTTCTTGCACAAAAGGGTGAGCATATGCTTCACTTTCTAAGTCGCTTGCATTTCTTTCCTTTTTTTCGACAATCGTTTGGGCTTCACCATCTTGGACGACGCCTACAGCCCAGCGCATCCCTGTCCATTCTTTGAGTCTATTGCTCAATCGTTGAGCTAAATTTGCAGGAGCAGAATCGGTTGGAGTAAATTCTATATATCCTGGGCGATACGAAACTAAACGCAATCCATTTTCTATATCGATTAATAACTTAACATCTCTTTTTTGTTTAATTAATTCTATTACATGCTCAAATTTGATATAATTAATTATTCCAACGTCTTCATCAGCAGCTGGAGCAATTTTTAAGTTGGTGGCATTATTATGGTTTGTTGTAGCTAATTCGTTATTAGCTAAGCTGGCATTCAACGGTTTTTGAGATTTTTCAAAGTTTTTTTTGTTAGTAGTAGCCCGTAACTTACTCTCTATTGTTTTAATTAGATCTTCTGTCGGGGGTAAGTCAGCGGCATGCGTAAGCCTTATAATTATCATTTCAGCAGCCATTATTGGGCTTGTGGCTACAGGAATTTCACCAAGAGATTTTACTAACATTTGCCACATTCTCGTAAGCGCGCGCATAGATAGCATTTTTGACAACTCTATTCCGCGCGTTCGCTCATCAGGCGTTATTGTAGGGTCTTCATTAATGTCAGGCGTAATTTTTGTAATCGATATCCAGTGTGTAATTTCTGCGAGGTCTTTGAGAATTACAATTGGGTCTGCTCCATTTGAGTATTGCGAATTCAGCTCATTAAGGGCTGCTGCGGCATCACCTTGCATTATCATTTTGAAAAGATCTAATACTCTTCCTCGGTCAGCCATCCCAAGCATTGCTCTAACAAGTTTCGCATCGCTGCTGCCACCACCATGACTTATTGCTTGATCTAGAAGAGATGTTGCGTCTCTTGCTGAACCCTCTGCTGCTCTGGTTATCATGCGAAAAGCATCCTCAGAGACATTTACACCCTCAGATTTTGCAATTTTTTGAAGAAGAGCAATCATCTCCACCGGCTCAATCCTTCTTAAGTCAAAGCGTTGACATCGTGAAAGAACAGTTATTGGTACTTTACGGATTTCAGTGGTTGCAAAGATAAATTTTACATGGTTTGGAGGTTCTTCAAGAGTCTTTAACAATGCATTGAATGCATTGTTAGATAGCATGTGAACTTCGTCAATTATATATACTTTAAAGCGGCCAGAGGATGCTTTGTAATAAATACTTTCAATTATTTCGCGGATGTCATCCACTCCGGTTCGACTTGCCGCGTCCATTTCCAAAACATCAACATGATTTCCCTCAATTATCGCAACACAGTTCGAACATTTGCCACACGGCTCTACCGTAGGCCCGCCCTTTTGATCTACACCTACGCAATTTAACCCTTTGGCAATTATTCTTGCAGTGGTTGTTTTTCCAGTGCCTCTAATGCCAGTTAGAATGAACGCTTGTGCAATCCTTTTGGCTTCGAATGCATTTTCAAGCGTTTGGACCATTGCTGTTTGCCCAACCAAGTCTTTAAATGTCTCTGGCCGGTATTTTCGGGCAAGGACCTTGTATGAGTTCATTTCATTTTTTTTGTTCATCAATATTTATCTAGTAGACACACTGAATATTTACTAGCCTTAGTATACTGCAATATTTAGTATCCTAAACTGTAAATTGAAATAGAGATATTAAAATTAGTGTTTGAGATAGTTAAAATTAAAATAGAAACCGGTTTTGTTGGCTTATGCCCAATGCCAGGAAAGTTTTCCTCATTTGATGAGGATTTTTTACGATTGGTAAAGGCATCGCCTAAAGTGGTTGTTACATGTGCGACCCAGTCTGAAATGATTGCCTGTTCAGCCACTAGGCTTCCGGAAAAATTATCTGACTCAGACATAAGATGGTTTCACATCGGCATAGATGACTTTCAAGTACCAGATGAATTTAGCGAAGACCAATGGAGTTCTCTTTTGCCAATTTTAAAAGAAACCATTTTTGGTGGTGGAGGTGTAATTTTTAATTGCGTGGGGGGTTGTGGTAGATCTGGAATGTTTTTGATGCGGCTACTTTTAGAAATGGGTTGGAGTCGTGATGGTGCTTTAGAGCGTTTGAGAAAATTTCGACCTTGCGCAATTGAAACCGAACAGCAATTGTCGTGGGCTTTTGGGGTCGGCTAAAAAAGTAAATCTGAGTTTACTAAAGAATGGATATTGGTGAGAGATTGATATCGACCCGAGTAAAACTCGTTACGGCTGCTTCCTTCCGGACCTGACCGGGTTGGCGAGATACACGCCCGCATCAACCCCTCAGAATTTATTTAAATGCTTTAATGTGTACTTGCAAGTTGACTCTAATATTGATTTTTAGGGAGTATACTAGAAGTGATGGGGATAGTTACGTTTGAGAAATGCCGAAACAGTTACGTTTGGGGGTTCCGGCTTTAATCGAGCAAGTGAACTTCGTGGCTCTGATAAAGCCTTACCCCGTAATGGCGACTTATTTGTTATACATTGGCGTGGTAAATTTGCAGTGGACTTAAAAAATGCCTGTGAGATTGCGCTGGTGCGATATCCTAACAAGATTATCTCAGATGAAAAAATACTTTTTCTTGGTAGAGATAATGATATTGCATACTTTGCTACAGATATATCGGAGTGGGAGCCAAGGGACCAAGACAAAATAGATGGCTCGTTTTTTGATGGGAGTCAGCAGTTTCATGAATTTCTTGGTGAACATCTTCCGTTTTGGGAACTTAGAAGATTTATGCACTTAGTTTCGAGCAAATCTGCTGAATTAGCTGCTACTGCAAAATCTCTATTTCACTGGCAAAATACTTCTAGCTTCTGTTCTAAATGTGGACATAAGGTTTCACTTATTGCTTCTGGCTGGCAAATTAATTGTAAAAATTGTGGCAGTTCCTCTTTTCCGCGCATTGACCCCGTTGTTATCATGCTAATTGCAAGTGGTCCCCAGGTCTTGTTAGGTCGGTCTATTGGATGGCCAGATGGCATGTACTCTCTGCTAGCTGGATTTATGGAACCTGGGGAAACTTTGGAAGCATCGGTTCGTCGGGAGACTTTTGAAGAATCCGGAATTAAAGTGGGCAGTGTAAAATATCTTGCGTCGCAACCTTGGTCTTTTCCAACGTCTTTAATGTTTGGGTGTTATGGAGAAGCAGAGTCGTCGGAAATCATAATAGATCACTCTGAAATGGAAGATATTAAATGGGTCAATAAAAGAGATCTTCATATAGCCATGGCAGGTTTAAAAGATCTCTTCACACCTGCAAGACCTGGTTCAATTGCACATTTTCTACTCTTAAATTGGCTAGCTGACACATTGGGGGAAAATTAAACAATGTGAGGCTATGAAAAATTGACGCTTTAAAAAAGTCTAAAGGTTCATTTTAAACGCGTTCAGAACTGGCTGGATAGACTCCAAGAATTTTGATTGATTGAGTGAAATATGATAACTCATCCATCGCAAGTTTTACGTTTTTGTCATCAGGATGACCCTCAATATCTGCATAAAATTGTGTAGCAGAAAAGGATCCGCCTACCATATAGCTTTCCAATTTTGTCATATTGACGCCATTAGTGGCAAAACCACCCATCGCTTTATACAAAGCAGCTGGAATATTCCTAACCTGAAAAATGAATGTTGTCATCATCTTTGTATCACCACGTCTTGTGTTGTCAGGGCTGGATGACATTAAGAGGAACCTTGTGGTGTTGTGGTCTGAATCTTCGATGTCTTCTGCGATAACCTCAAGATCATAGATTTCTGCAGCCAACTTACTCGCCAAAACGCCAACCCCTTTAGTTTTTGACTCTTTAAGGGCTGCAGCTGCACCAGCGCTATCTAAAGCTCTAATCCCGTGAATGTTGTTTTCCTTTAAAAATGCAGATGCTTGCGGTAATAAAACTAAGTGGGCCTCTGCTGATTTAATATCTTCTAGCCGCTCCCCCGGTAAGCTTAATAGGTTAATTTTTACTCTTGTAAAAACTTCGTCAATTATATGAAGGCCTGAACCGGGAAGCAATCTGTGTATATCGGCAACTCTCCCATAGGTAGTATTCTCTACTGGAAGCATGGCTAAATCTGCCACATTATTATTTACAGCACTTATAACTTCCTCAAAGGATTTGCAGGGTAAAGCCTTGCAATTTGGTCGCGCTGACATACACGCTTCGTGAGAATAGGCTCCAAGTTCGCCCTGAAATGCTATGGTTTTCATAATTTACCCCAAAATTTGCCCCAAAAGGGCGTTTCGTCGCGGATCAATACCTTGCATAACCGGTATCGATAAGGATAGAAAGACGACAACTATCATATTTGGACCGTGTGTTATGCTTGATACAATGACCTTTACGAAAATAATTGGCAGCTTTTGTGGCGCACTTTTAATTTATTTACTCGGAAATTGGGCTGCTGAAAGCTTCTATCACGTGGGCGATCATGGGCATGGAGAGAAACATGCTTATGGTTATGCTATTGAAGTGGAGGAGGATGACATTGTTGATGACCTGGAAGATCAGGAAGATCAGATTGACTTTGCTGCTCTAATGGAAGTTGCGGATGTATCTAAAGGTGCAAAGGTTTGGGGCAAATGCAAAGCATGTCATAAGCTAGAGGACGGTGCTAATGCAACCGGACCTCACCTTTACGCCGTTGTTGATCGAGAGGTTGGATCTGTAAGTGGATACAACTACTCTGGTGCTCTGGTGAAGGTCACAGATGTTTGGGATATAGATAGCTTGAATGGTTTTTTAGAAAATCCCAAAATTTATGCTCCTGGGACCAAAATGGGCTTTGCGGGTCTCAAAAAGCCCGACGATCGAGCAAATTTGATCGCCTATTTAGACAGTGTGGGCGACTAGCAGCCTCGAAATCGGCGAGATCATTGGTGGTAAATAGCTTTTCTTGCTGTTAATAAAAACCATCTTGAGTATGGTCAAAGGCCACCTCAATCTTACATAATGTGTGAAAAGGGGTCTAATATGATGAAATCTTCGCAAAATAATTATTTAGCTAAAATCAGAAACTGGGGGGTCGCATTTGTCTGTTTGATTTTTTGCGTTTCATTGATAACCAAAGGAACTGCTCTGAATGCAGACCAAGAAACCATAAAAACACACGGATTTAATTTTTTTGGTGAGCTTAAATATCCGGATGATTTTAAACATCTAGACTATGTAAATCCAAACGCCCCAAAAGGTGGAGAAATATCAATCTGGGGGTTTGGTACTTTTGACTCGATGAACCCTTATTCTAGGAAGGGTCGGGCCGCGTCTTTGTCTTCGGCTCCTTTTGAGTCTTTATTGGTTGAGACTGGTGATGAAATAGGCTCCTCATATGGTTTGCTTGCTGAAAGCATCGAGTACCCAGCAGATCAAAAATGGGTAATTTTCCAACTTCGCAAAGAGGCAACGTTCTCTGATGGAACTCCCCTTACTGCAGATGATGTGGCATTTACTTATAACCTGTTCTTAGAGCAAGGTTTGCCCAGTTACAGAGCTGTTTTGGCAGAAATAGTTCAAGGTGTTAAAGTTCTTGGGCCCCATACCATCAAGTACACATTTTCAGAAAAAGCATCAAAAAGAGACGCGATACCAATCGTTGGTGGTTTGCCAGTTAAATCTCAGGCTTGGTTTGAAAAAAGTCAAGCGAGGCTCGATGAGTCGCGAATGGAGCCTGCAATCGGATCAGGTCCTTACGTCCTAGATAGCTTTGAAATAAATCGATGGGTAAAATATAGAAGAAACACTGATTATTGGGGTGCGAGTTTGCCAATCAATATGGGTCGCTCAAATTTTGATGAGATCAGAGTCGAATACTTCGCGGATACTAATGCTGCTTTTGAAGCATTTAAGTCTGGAGCCTACACGATGCGGGTTGAAAATTCATCGAAAAGTTGGGCAACAGCGTACGATTTTCCAGCATTGAGCGATGGGCATGTGGTAAAAAAATTAATGCCTGATGGCGGTATAGCGAACGGACAAAGCTTTGTCATGAATCTCCGAAGGGAAAAATTTTCTGATATTCGAGTTAGAAAGGCTATATCTTATCTATTCAACTTTGAATGGTCCCGTGAATCTTTGTTTTACGGACAGTACGCTAGAATTAATTCATTTTGGGAAAACTCAGATTTAGCAGCTACTGGGCTACCCTCTAGTGAGGAAATGATGCTTTTATCGCCGTTGGAAAATGACTTGCCAAGCGGCGTTCTCACTCAGGATGTGGTGATGGCGCCGGTATCTGGAACAAAACCAACGGATAGAGCCAACCTCCGTAAAGCAAATGCTTTATTAGACGAAGCTGGTTGGCGCGTTGGTAAAGATGGATTTAGAAGAAATGCTAGCGGCGATACTTTGAAAATTGAAGTAATTGAGGATAGTGCTGCATTTGATAGGATAGTGCTTCCCTTCGTAGAAAACATGAAAGCAGCTGGGATCGATGCTGAATATGACAGAATAGATCCTGCTCAGTATACAGATAGAACTCGTAATTATGACTTTGATATTATCACTGATCAATTTCCGATGTCATATGAACCCTCCTCTGGGCTCAAGCAATACTTTGGGTCCGAAACAGCCGATGATTCTGTTTTCAATTCAATGGGTTTAAAATCTTCAGCCGTTGATGCACTTATTGATCATGTGGTTGCCGCAGAAAACAAAAGTGACTTAAAAGTGGCAGTAAAAGCTCTTGATCGAACACTTAGAGCATATAATTTTTGGATACCGCAATGGTATAACGATCAGCATCGCGTTGCTTACTGGGATATGTATGAACATCCAGATGAAATTGCACCTTACGACTTGGGATACTTAGACTATTGGTGGTACAATGAAAGTAAGGCAAAAGCACTTAAAGATGCTGGTTTTCTGCGCTGATAAACTACAATGACAGCATATATCATGCGTCGACTCTTACTCGTAATTCCAACCTTGTTTGGGATTATGGTTATAAATTTTGCACTTACCCAATTTGTACCAGGGGGCCCAATAGAGCAAATAATTGCAAACTATGAGGGAAATGGTGATGTTTTTGAGGGTATCGCTGGAGGAGGTCAAGAAGTTGCTCAGAACTTTGAGCAAGATGAAAAGTATACTGGTGCGAGGGGCTTGCCACCTGAGTTCATAGCAGAATTAGAAAAAGAGTTTGGTTTCGATAAGCCACCACTGACCCGATTTTTGTTTATGATGTGGAATTATCTGCGCTTCGATTTTGGCGAAAGTTATTTCAGATCGATATCCGTGATTGACTTAGTTATTGAAAAGATGCCGGTATCCATTTCATTAGGCCTTTGGTCAACATTAATTGCATATCTGATTTCAATACCGTTAGGGATTAGAAAAGCCGTCCACGATGGCTCGAAGTTTGATACTTGGACGAGTGTACTTATTGTATTTGCATATGCAATTCCAGGTTTTTTGTTTGCAATCTTATTACTCGTATTATTTGCCGGTGGGTCTTATTTTCAGATTTTTCCTCTCAGAGGTCTTACTTCAGAGAATTTTTCTGAGCTTGGATTATTTTCAAAAATTATAGATTATCTTTGGCATATTTCTTTACCAGTTCTAGCGTCCTCGATTTCAGCATTTGCCACCCTAACTCTTCTGACAAAGAATAGCTTTTTGGATGAGATCCAAAAGAATTATGTGATAACGGCTCGATCCAAGGGGGTGAGTGAAAAACGAGTTCTTTATGGGCATGTTTTTCGTAACGCTATGTTAATTGTAATAGCTGGGTTTCCTGCTGTTTTTATAGGAGTTTTTTTTACAGGTTCCCTTATAATAGAGACTATTTTTTCGCTAGACGGTCTCGGCAGGATGGGTTTCGAGGCTGCCATTGCCCGGGATTATCCAGTAATATTTGGAACCCTTTTTATTTTTGGTCTGATGGGACTAGTAGTCGGTATAATTTCCGACTTAATGTATGTGTTTATAGATCCCCGTATTGATTTTGAAATCAGAGAGGGTTAGCATTTGTTGAGCACTCCAATCACCAAAAGAAGATGGCGAAACTTTAGAGCCAACAACCGAGCGTTTTGGTCACTGATCATCTTTTGTGTTATATTTACTCTATCCATTTTTGCTGAGTTCATTGCCAATGATAAGCCAATCTTCGTCAGTTACAGAGGTGATATACATATGCCTATCTTTAAATTCTATCCTGAGACTAGGTTTGGTGGAGATTTCAAAACAGAGGCAGCTTACAAGGAAATAGAAGTAGAGTGTTTAATTTTATCCGGTGGACTTTCTGAGTGTTTTTCGGAACCTGAAGCTATAGTTGAAGCTATTATTTTAGGTGAGATTGATCACGCAGAGTTTTATCGTGGTTGGATGACCTGGCCCTTAATCCCATATTCTTTTGACACATCTGTTGATATTCCTGGAGCGGCACCACTACCGCCTAGTAAATCAAATTTATTAGGGACCGATGACGTGAAGAGAGATGTTCTGGCACGTGTAATATATGGGTTTCGTGTATCAATAATGTTTACTTTGTTAGTCACAATAGCTTCAAGTCTCTTGGGTATTTTTGCAGGCGCTGTTCAAGGATATTTTGGAGGAAGAACAGATTTAATTTTCCAAAGGTTTATAGAGATTTGGGGTGCTGTACCCTCATTATACGTAATCATAATATTATTTGCTATTCTAGGCAGAAGTTTTTGGTTGCTTGTTTTGTTAACCGTTCTTTTTGGTTGGATGGGTCTTGTTGGTGTTGTTCGAGCTGAATTTTTACGTGCTAGAAATTTAGAATATGTAACTGCTGCGAAAGCTTTGGGTGTAAATAATTTTATAATTATGTTTCGGCATATGCTGCCAAATGCAATGGTGGCTACTTTAACTTTGATGCCCTTTATTGTTACCGGAACGATTGCTACTCTAGCTTCATTGGATTTTTTGGGTTTTGGATTGCCCGCCTCTGCTCCGTCTTTGGGAGAATTGACTTTGCAAGCGAAACAAAACCTGCAGGCTCCATGGCTCGGCTTTACGGCCTTTTTTACATTTGCAATAATGTTGGCATTGCTTGTTTTTATTTTTGAAGGTGTCCGCGACGCTTTTGATCCTAGGAAGACCTTCAAATGAACTCTCTGTTATCTGTAAATAATCTTGGGGTTAAATTTCATAGTGATGGATCAGAGGTCATTGCTGTCGATGGAATTGATTTTGAAATTAATAAGGGAGAGGTCTTAGCCTTAGTTGGAGAAAGTGGATCTGGCAAATCAGTTTCGGCGCTCTCAATACTTTCGCTGCTGCCGAATAATGCGAATGTTTCTGGCTCGATTAGACTTCAAGGTAAGGAATTAGTAGGTATTAGTCATAAAGATCTCAAAAGTGTTCGCGGAAGCGAAGTTAGTTTCATTTTTCAAGAACCTATGACATCTTTGAATCCACTTCACACCATTGAGAAGCAGCTGCGTGAAGCTGTTGAACTGCACAGCGCAGTGCATTTTAGTGAAATTAGCGAGTATATTGTTGAGTTGTTGACGCGAGTCGGAATAGATAGCCCAAGACACAGGCTTAATACTTATCCTCACCAGCTTTCTGGTGGCCAACGTCAGCGTGTAATGATCGCAATGGCACTCGCAAATAATCCGAAAATCTTGATTGCTGATGAGCCAACAACAGCTTTGGATGTTACTATTGAGGCGCAAATATTAGATTTGCTTGTTGAATTGAAAAAAGATACCCAGATGGGAATTCTGTTTATTACGCATGATCTTGGTTTAGTTAAAAGACTAGCAAACCGAGTTTGCGTAATGAAAAATGGAAAAATCGTTGAAGATGGTTTAGTATCAGAGGTTTTTGAAAAACCAAACCATCCATACACTAGAAAACTTCTTTTCGCTAATACGTCGGTCAGTCCTGATCCGGTGGATGAAAACGCTGACGTAGTTGCAGAAGTTTCTTCTTTGAAGGTTTGGTTTCCCATCCAAAGAGGTCTTCTTAAACGTACAGTAGGTTTTATAAAAGCTGTTAATGAGGCTAATTTAACTGTCAAAGAGGGAGAGACTATAGGCGTCGTTGGTGAGAGTGGATCTGGCAAGTCTACGCTTGCACTCGCATTGATGCGCTTAATTAAATATGAAGGTTCGGTTTATTTTAATGGCCGGAATTTAAATAAATTCTCTCTCAAAGAGCTTAGGAAACTGAGGAAAGATATCCAAATCGTTTTTCAAGATCCATATGGATCATTATCGCCTCGAATGACATGTGATCAAATAATATCAGAAGGTGTAAAAGTTCATTTCCCTTCTTCACAAGATACGGAAAATTTGGTTTCAGAAACCATGGTAGAAGTTGGGTTAGATCCTAGAACAAGGCATCGCTATCCGCATGAATTCTCAGGAGGTCAAAGACAACGCATAGCAATTGCCAGAGCTATGGCTTTGAAGCCAAAATTAGTAGTTTTGGATGAACCCACCTCAGCTTTAGATAGAACTGTACAAGTTCAAATTGTTGATTTGCTTAAGTCTCTGCAAAAAAAACATAAAATGGCATATATTTTTATTAGCCATGATCTAAAGGTTATAAGGTCAATGTCACATCGTATTATTGTTATGAAAGACGGTAATATTGTTGAAACGGGTGAAGCAGAGCAAGTTTATAATAATCCACAAAGCTCTTATACGAAAAACTTGTTAAAATCAGCTCATTAAAACTTTAAACATCTCTCTACTTTAAAAGTTTATTAGCATTTCGATTTATCCAGATGGATTTATTACGTCGCACGTTATTTGTCGGTTAGCTAACTTGCGACAGGCCTGTTCAGCCGTAACTTGTGAAACACCATAAAAGTTTGCTTCAAAACCAAGTTTTGTTTTTACAACTTTACGCAACGAACCACCCAATGTTGGCATTTCTGCAAGTGCAGTTTTGATTAGCATTTTTTCTGCTGCATATCTCGTGCCAAAGCGACCGACATTAACACCCCAAACTTTGTGTTCATCTGATGAATTGTGGCTCACAAGCCTTGCTTGCTTGAGCATATTTGTTTCTTTTGTGAGTGAGGAAGATATTGTGTCAGAAGATTTAGAGTCGAGAATTGCATGGTGGATTTGTGCCGTATCCACATTTTCTGCTTGTTCTGAAGCCAGCATTAGCATTTTAATTGTTTTCTCGATCCCATCTGAGAGATCTATGGATACTCCGATTGCAGTATTTGAACCCGGTCGTGGTTCGGGAAATAAACTTTTCCGAACTACTCCAGAAGATCTTGTAATCTTTTTCGCATCTATATTTGCCGTTGAATAATTAGGTAGGTTTGGTTTCTGTAAAGAGATACTACTTGGCGCCTTTTTGAAGCCTAGGTCCATCAACTTCGCCACTTGCTTATTTCGTGTCGCAATACTTCTACCGCCAAATACAGTTGTAATTATTCTTTCACTGCCCCTCTCAGCAGATGCGGTAAGGGTGTAACCAGCTGCACTGGTAAATCCTGTTTTAATTCCATCAGCGCCCCTGTAATTATCTAAAAATCGGCTATTTGTGTGACGAACCTGTTTAATACCAGCATGACCTGTACGCCGAGAGAATAAGTTATAGTATTCTGGGTAATCATAAAATACATGTCTTCCAAGGATTGTCATGTCCCTTGCAGTAGAAAGATGGCCCTTTTGGGTAAGGCCATGAGCGTTCTTGAAAGTTGTTCGATTCATGCCAAGGGCTTTTGCAGTTCTGTTCATCCGCCTTGCAAAAGCAGCTTCACTTCCCTCTATTGCTTCTCCAATAGCCGTAGCAGCGTCATTAGCTGATTTGATTGCAGCGGCTCTAATCAAATATCTGAGTCTGATACGTTGGCCCGCTTTGAGGCCAAGCTTGGAGGGTGGTTCAGATGCAGCTTTCTTGGAAATTTTAACCTTAGCATCTAGGCTTATTTCTCCATTCTCAACTGCTTCAAATGCAACATATAGTGTCATCATCTTAGTTAATGATGCAGGATGTAATCGTTGATCTGCATTCTCAGCATGCAAAATGCTACCGTCTCGCGCATCCATAACCATTGCAGCGTAGGTAGCCGCCATGGCTGGTTGTAATGCCAAAGCCACTATTGAAATTAATAGTATACTGGATATGCCTGACCAAGCGGATTCTAAAAGCCGTTTTGTGAGATTCACTACCAATGTTCTGCCTCATACTGCCAGTTTTCTGGTCAGCTTTTTTGAAAACAATCAACAATATTAAACTAACTTTGTCAAATAAAGTATTAATTTTACTAATCTTTTTGCTTTATTAAGCTGTGAAATTACAAGATCTAGTAATAATAACTATTTACGGTACTATATATGTAATATTTTATAAAAATTTAATTTGAAATTGAGAAAGAGCCCAGTTACTTAAATTTATTTCTTTGAAGGTTAGTAAAGGTCTTTTCAAGTTACACCGGCACGTTATATATATTGGTGTAGTATAATAACACGTTGGGATAAGATGCCGGTTTTCCCCTACCAAATGGCAGGTGAGTTTGATGAAGATAGCAAACAAGGTGTAGCGCTAGAAACTCGCACTAAGACTAAGCGCCCACCACTGTACAAAGTACTTCTGTTAAATGATGACTTCACACCAATGGAATTTGTTGTGATAGTTTTAGAGCGTTTTTTTGATAAAAACCATAATCAAGCATTTGAGATTATGTTGACAGTTCATAAAAAAGGAATGGCTGTTGTAGGTATATTTAGTCATGAAATAGCAGAAACGAAAGTTGCGCAGGTAATGGATTTTTCGAGGCGTAATCAACATCCTTTGCAATGCACAATGGAGAAAGAGTGATTCTGTCGACGTGCTTTAGCAAGAGTTATGCATGTTTATTAAGCGCTTGTCTGTTCTAAAAAATGTCTTCCCAGACCTTTTTGAAGCAAATAAAACGGTCTGTTTTATTAATCCCCACCATTTGACTGACTTAGATCATTTCAATAATAAAAATACGGTTGTTTTAACAGATGATATAAGATTGTATTCTCCTCTTTTGCGCGCAGGTTACAACTGTACACCGGCAATAAATTGTAATGTAGATATTTCGATAATTCTTCTGCCAAAGTCTAAAGAGCTTGCGAAAGAACTAATAATTTTTGGTCTTATGAAGGCTAAGGGAGGATATATTATCATAGATGGAGATAAAAAAAATGGAATTGTTTCCATTTTCAAAGAACTCGAAAAAATATTTTCCTTCGAAATTAAGCTTTCAAAGGCTCATGGGAAGATTGCAGCTTTTAGGAATGTCCGTGGAATCCTACCTCCAACGTGGCACTCAAATAAATTTCATAAAATTAACAACGATTTTGTTACCGTTCCAGGGGTTTTTTCTTGGGATCATGTTGATGCAGCTTCAGAGTTGTTGAGAAGCTATTTACCTAATAATTTAAAAGGTTCTGGCGCAGATCTTGGTGCAGGTTGGGGTTTCCTTACAAAATTTTTATCCAAATCAGACTCAGTTGATCATATTTATGCGATAGATACTTCTAAACGAGCTCTAGAATGTGCTGCAAAAAACTGTAAGACATCGAAAGTAAAATTCGTTTGGGAGGATGTGCACAAATGGAAAGCGCCGAAACCCTTAGATTTCATCGTCATGAACCCCCCTTTCCATTCAAATGGTAAAGTAGATATAAAATTAGGCGAAATGTTTATAATTTCGGCTGCTAGGAATCTGAGTACGAATGGCAATTTATACATGGTTTCGAACAGGCACCTTCCTTACGAACGTATACTTTGTGAACATTTTGCTGCTTTTAGGGAAATTGGGGGTGATAATAAGTTTAAGGTACTTCTGGCTGAAAAACCTCTCGCAGTATCGAGAAAAAAAACTTAAGCTTATGTAACTTGTAGAGGAGAAGATATGTCCTTTTCTGTAGAAGGCAAAACGACCATAGTAACCGGAGCTGCTAATGGGATTGGCTTAGCAATAGCAAAGCACTTTGCCGATGAGGGTGCGAATGTAATGTTCGCCGATATGGATGATGAAAGTCTAAAGAAGGAATTGGGTGAAGACTGTGAAAGTGGCAACGTCCGTTACTTTTCTGGGGATTTGCGAGAAAGACTGACAATAGCTAACCTTCTTTCTGCCACAATCGACGCTTTTGAACGCATCGATATTCTGATCAACGCGTCAAGACAAGTTACGCTTTCAGATCCACTTGATTTGGAAGATGAAACAATTTCTTTAATGTGGCAACAAAACGTATTGAATAGTTTTAGATTATCTCAATATGTGGCTAAAAGAATGATCAAGCAATCGGAAGAAGATATAGAAGCTGACGGTATTATTGGTACAATTGTAAACTTGTCATCAATTGCCTCAACTTTAGCGCAACCAAGGCTTTTGGGATACTCAATATCAACAGCAGCAATGGATCAGATGACACGCTCTCTTGCTGTGGCACTAGCTCCTAACCGCATAAGAGTAAACTCTTTAGCGATTGGTTCAATTATGTCTGCAAGTTTACAGAATAGTCTTAAAGATGCAGAGGATCTTCGTCAAGATATAGAGGCACACACCCCAATGGGCCGTATTGCGTCTGCTTCTGAAATTGTTGAAACTGTCCAGTATTTGGCCGCACCAGCTTCTGGTTTTGTAACAGGTCAAATAATAACAGTTGATGGAGGTCGATGCCTTCTAGATCCTGTATCTTCACCTTTTCATT
>MDTD01112748.1_pt1 | contig 16843 bp, 21 predicted proteins | sample 811221 | NCBI WGS metagenome assembly MDTD01 (sample SAMN05326646, study PRJNA326480) | marine metagenome | isolation source: seawater | place: Pacific Ocean: South West | collected 2011 | reverse complement strand
TAAATGTTTTATTGAAAAAACCTGAGACACAGGCTAATAATAATCTCTCAGATGTCGTCACAATCGATAAAACTTTACAATCTGCTAGCTAATCATAAGTTATTCAATAAATCTGTTAAGTTCGGCTTAAAGAGAATTAGACACGCTTTAAAATTATTAGATCATCCTGAAAGAAAACTAAATAATGTCATTAATATTCTTGGAGAGTCAGGAAAATTCACAACATTATGGACACTTAAAAGTTTTATAGAAGCTAATAATCAGACAGTATCAACTTTCATCTCTCCATCACTCCAAGATATAAAAGAAAGATTTTATATTAAAAATAGATATTTAACTTATAAAGAAATCAAATATTCCATAAAAAAAATCGAAAAACTAAAGATACCTTTAAGCGTGTTTGAGGTGCTATTTCTAATCTATGTAATTAATGCGTCCAAAAAAAATGTTGATTATTCACTTTGTGAAGTTGGAGCTCTTTTTCGATTAGATGCGACTAACGTATTTGACTTCCCTCTTGCTCAAGTTGTTACCAATATTAATCTCCAGCATAAAATATTTCTTAAAAAGAAAACTTTAATTGAAATAATTCAAGAGGATGTTGGTTATTTAAGTAACTTTACAAATATTTATATAGGTAAACAGACACCCTATGTATTAAAAAAGGTTAAAGAACATTTGAGTAAAAATAAAAGTAAAATTCATTACCCAAATTCTTGGAAGGTTTCTAAAAAAAATGAATTCTATTATTATCATGAAAAAAAAATAAAAATTAAACTTGATGCTAAAAATGTGCATTCAAAAGGAATGTTTGAGAATATATCTCATGCTATAAAAATAGCATTAGATTTAAAGATCAGTAAAAAAGTGATTGAAAAAACTTTGCCTAAATTATCTTTTCCTGGAAGGTTCAATTACTTAAAAAAAGGTAAAATAAAAAAATTATTACACAGAAATGAAATGATTATGATTGATGGTGCACACTCACCAGCAGATTCAACTAATTTATACAATTATCTTAAAACTGTTAAATTGCCTAAATATGGTATTTGGGCTATGACCAAAAATAAAGAGCCTGATTTATTTATTAAACAATTCAAAAATATATTTGAAAAGATTGTTACAATGCCAATTGATGAAGAAATTAGCACCGAGCCAGCAATTAAGTTAAATAAGATTGCTCTTAAAAATAAACTCAATTCTGAAGTAAGCAATGGTCTTATGGAGGCTTTAAAAAAGATAACTAGCAAGAAAAAAAAACTAATAGTTTGTTTTGGCAGTTTATACAATTGTGGAAATATTTTGAATAAAAACTAAATATTCTCTTTTATCCAAGAAACAATATTCGATTTTGTAGTAGCGCCTACCTTGGTAGCTTTAAGTTTTCCTCCGGAAAATAAAAGCATCGTTGGTATTCCTCTTATTCCGTAGGTAGTTGGTGTGTTTGGATTCTCGTCAATGTTATGTTTTGCAATAACAACCTGATCTTTCATTTCGTCGGAAATTTCTTCAAGTACTGGTCCGATTTGTTTACACGGACCGCACCACTCAGCCCAAAAATCAACTATTACCGGTTTCTCTGCTTTTATCACCTCTAATTCAAAATTTGAATCTGTTACAGCTTTTGTACCCATAGAGAATTATTTATTTATTTTTTAATTTAAAGTCAACTATGCAGAAGTGTAAATTTTTTCTAAATCTTCAACGTATGCGTTAATCTCATCTAAAATAATCAGTTTGTCAGGCTGATCCTCTTTTTCAAATTTAGCCCTTAGAGTATCGATTTCAGAATAAGTTCTTGGAATTGTATTCCATTTTTCATTGTTAGTACTTAAAAGTTTTTTTGCGGTATCTTTATGAATTAAATTATAATCTGATTTAGTTAACATTTCTGGTTTTTCAATATATAAGAGTTTTTTTCCAAAATATTTTAATCTTTCATCCTTAAACTTTGAAATCACAGATAATTTTTTGTCCCAATCTGCCTTATGAAATTCAGGCATAATTTTATTATCTTCATCCGTAGTAAATTTTGCATAAATACTTTCTTCATTAAGAAGATCTTCTTGGGATTTAAATTGTTTTTTATCCTCAACTTCTAAGGCTTTGATAACAGTTATCTTTTCTGCAAATTCTTTGCTTTTTTTAATAATTTTCGCTCTTTCCTCTAATTTTGCTAAACCTATCATTTTATAATCATCAAATTTTTCAGCGTACGATGAGTTCATTAATATTGGGTGTTTATTATGACGTATTGTTCTTAAAAATTTAGGTTGTTTTTTCATTGCTTCAGTTAAATCTTTTATAGACATTTTTATATAAATATTTGGATCATGTTTTAAATCAAAACACAAAGACCATTTGTACTCTGGATGTTGACAAACAAATGTTTGAACGAAAGGTCTGCTTTTTCCATAAAAATATTCATTTGTACAAAATAGACTCTCTTTTTTAATTAAATCTAATGTCTGGTTTTTTTCTAAAGTTAACAAACTAGCTTTCCAAACATTAGGTGCTTTTTTCGCAATTAATTTAGCTATACCTATGGTAGCAACTACATCTCCGATTGCGCTATGAGCATCGCCATGTTCTATTCCGTTTAATGGTGCCATCTGGTCTAATTTATAAACTGCGTTTCCTTTTTCATTAATTGAATTTTTTAAAGTATTTGGATAATAAAAATTAGCAGCTCTCGCTAAACCCAACATATCTCCCCTTTTATTTCCGTTTGTGCTTGTAATATAAGGGTATTCTAAGGTTTGAAATAGTGTATTTCTTAAGAATTCTTCATCAAATTCTATTGAATTAAATCCAATATATGTAGCTTTTCCCCAACGATTTAACGTATCAATAAACTGCCTGATCATCTGATAGTGGGAAAGATTTGAGTTAGTAAGCATTTTAGGAGAGGACTTATTGACTATTAGAGCCATTGCCTCTGGAATTATGCCTAAATTTAGTCTGCATCTAGCATCAAAACGATCTAATTCTTCGAGATTATCATTAGTTAATACTGCACCTATTTGAATTATCTGTCCCCAAAATTTATTTGAAGAGCTCGTTTCAAAATCATAAAAAACAAAGTTAGCCATAATTTTCTAGCCTATCGTTTTCCATTTTTATTTTAAAATTTTTATTTTTTCTTTATTGTCAGAAATATTTTCTGTAACTTGATCTGGGTTTTTAATATTACCGAGTGTATTCATTATAGATCTAGCGTCTCTTCCAAAGCTATCAGTGGTTGTCATTGCTTGTTCTAATTTTTTTCTAAGGTCTTTAATTCCCTCAAAATGTTTTTCAAATCTTGAACTTATATTTCTTAGATCGCTATAAATTTGAGTTGCATGTTGCTGAACTTTCAAGGTCTGAAATCCTAGATGATATGATTGTAAAAGAGCAGATAATGTATTGGGTCCTGAAATCGTTACTTTATACTTAGTTCTTAACTCTTGAAGAAGTAATTCTTTTGTTTTTGGATCTCTATAACTTGAGATTTCGGAAAATAATCCTTCGGTAGGGACGTAGATAATTGCAAAATCTGTACTTTTTGGTGGAGCAATATATTTTGCATTCACTGTCTTAGCTTTTAACCTAAAGGCTGCTGCTAAATCTTTTCTAGCTTCTGCTTGAGCATCTTTATCATTTGCATTGTAAGCATCATCTATCGCTTTATATTTTTCTACTGGCCAATGACTATCTATTGGAAGTAAAACATCTTGCAATTTTATGGCAAATTCTACCGTTTCGGATGTATCCTCCCTCATTTTTGCATTAGCAATAAATTGTGAAGTAGGTAGCAAATCTTTTAGTAAGGCACCAAGTCCAAATTCAGCAAGTGTGCCATATGTTTTTACTCCACTTAAAATTTTACTAAAATTATCTTGGCTTTTATTCAAATCCCTTACCTGTTGATTAAATACTGAAACTTTCTCATCTACCTTTGTTAAGGCGCCCGTCATATCTCTGGCTATTTCTTTACTCATTGAACCAAAAGACTCACTAAAAGAATTTTTTAATGAATTTACCTCATCTTTAAAAATTTGATTTGTTGCTTCTGTGCTTGTGTTTTTTTTTCTAGTTAATAAATAAATTGCACAGATGTTAATTGCGATTAATATTGTAATTAAAAATATTAAAATTGATTCCATTTTAATTATTTTTATAATTTATAAAATGGTTTGGCTATCTTTTTATTTTCTTTAAGGGGTAAGATTGTCCTACCCCTACAAAAGTTAAATATTCTCAGGCGTTTTCTTTAAATGCTTAAGTATTTTTCCAGTATTAGAGCCGGCTTTAATTTTATAGCCTGAAGTTCCATTGGCATTTACTTCAACTGCTTTTCTGGACTTTTGCATTTTGTTAATTAGTTCAGCCTGTGATTTATTTCGGCTGAATTCATTTAACAACTTAGAATGTCTATCCATAGACCCTCCTATATTATTTATTCAACCTACTTTTAACTCATGTAGATGAGCCACTTTCTGACCATGTGGATGGTTTTATTACATTAATATAATATAGTGTGGATAGCAATATAATTTTTAAGGATGAAAAATAGTACTTTTGGAATATTGATAGTTTTAGCAGGAGTTTTAACAATATTCGTTCAACATGAAAGCTCCTGGATAGTATCGGCATTACTCATTGGTGGTGGCACCGGTATGTTTTTATGGCGGGATAAAAAAGAAAATAATAATGAGAAAAATTGATAAATTTTTTTTCTTAGATGGTTTAGTCGGTTCTTTAATTTTTTATTATTTTGTAAGAAAAATTCAAAATTATTATGAAGTTGATATATCAATAGATGGTTACGGTTTAGCTGGTGCAGCATGGTATGGTATTGGATTAGGGTTTATTTTTGGCATAAAATTTATCAGGTTGAAAGAAATAATAGCTTTCTTTAAAAAAAAATAAGATTATAAAAGAACAATGACCAAGATTTTTATCGCATTTGGACACCATAATACAAAAAATTCCTTTAACGCAGCTGTAAGAGATAATTTTATTGATGAGGCCAAAAAAAAAGGCCACGAAATTGATTTAGTAAATTTATTCGATGAAAAAGAGCAGCTACCATTTTATAATCAAAATATTAACCCACCGCCTAAATTAGTTTTAGATTATAGAAAGAGATTAGAGGCCTGTTCTGTCATGATGTTAATAGGTTCATGTCATAATTTAAGGTTAAATTCTATTTTAGAAAATTGGATAGATTGGGTTTTGCACCCGAAGTGGTTTTTTTCATATAGATCTCTTGTACCAGGTAATAAATTTTTTAAAAATTATGGTTATCCTGTGCCTGGTGCTATGAAAGGTAAACTTGGTATTGTATCAATTAGTTATGGAGGTCCAATGGTAAGTTATTGGAATTTTTCATTCTTTGATAATATACCTTTTAGAAGAATTAAAAAATCAGTTTTTCAATTAGGAGGACTTAAAACGAAATATATTAGATTTTATTCGGTTTTGCCTGAAATGGATAGGAACATTTTTAATAAACATATGTTTAGAGTGAGGCAATTAGCAAAAAAAATCTAAAAAAAATAGAGGAAATTTATTTTTAAACAATTAATATAATATTATGGATAAATTTAAAAATTGGATGATTGAAAGTGCTAACATTATGTTTGATGACTCAAAGAACGATTTAAGAGCACTTCCTAAAACAGTAAGGCTGCAAATACTAATTGTTTTGTCCTTTATTTGGTCAACAGTTTTTAGTTTATACGTATTTAGTTTAACTAGTTTTATTTTTGGATGGGCTGGGGTAATACTAGCGCACATTGGGTTAATTATTGCGGTATACATAACTTTTAAATTTTTTCATGAAGCAAAAACTGAACAAAAGAGTGTTTTTAAAACTGGAAATTATAATCCAGCAAAAATTTTTGTAGTTTTTTTTATAATATTTTTTATTTTTATATTCACTAAAGGTGTTGAGGTTCTTACAAAATCAAATTCATACTCAATTAAATATGATGGCCCGAAAAAAAGTACTATAGAAAGAATAAAAGAATTTGTTAAATAAGATATTTTTTTGATACTAAATGTGTGGAAGATACGTCATCACTAAACCAGTCACTAAGACAATTGATTTGGTGAAAACTAATATTAAAGTTGAAGATTTAAATAATTATAATGCACATCCCACTCAAAAACTTCCAGTTATAAAGTCTTACACAAATGGAAAGGCTTTGGAAAATTATCAATGGGGAATAGTTCCTAAGTGGGCAAAAGAAAAAAGTAATTTCAGACCGCTAATAAATGCTAGACTAGAAACAATTAATGAAAAAATCTCATTCAAAAAATTAATTCAAACTTCAAGATGTATTATTTGTGCTGATGGATATTACGAGTGGAAAAGAGAAGCTGATAAAAAAACTCCATTTTATTTTTTAAGAAAAGATAATAAGATAATGTTGATGGCAGGTATTTTTGAAAATAATCAATTCTGTATTATTACAAAAAAGGCATCGAAGCAAATAAATGAAATACACGACAGAGAGCCTGTTATTATAAATATTTCTCAGGTTAATGAATTTTTGAATTTGAAAAAAAACGCTCAAGAATTTCTTGAACAAGTAAAAGAACCATCTTTAAATTATTATCAAATTTCAAAAGAAGTAAATAATCCTCTTAATAATGAAAAAAGTCTTTTAGAAATAATTTAAATAATTACTTCTTTAATATTGTAATATGTCCCATTTTTCGGCCAGATCTAGCTTCTGTTTTTAAATAATCGAAAAAAAATTCATTTTGCTTAAATTTTTTTTCTCTAAAATTTAAAATTTCTTTGCCTAAAATATTAAACATTTCAGCATTTGATATCTTTTTGTTACTTAAATACTCCAATCCACATACAGCTCTAACATGATTTTCAAATTGACAAATTTTGTAACTATTTACAGAGTGCCAGAATCCATTGTGACATCTATTAGCATACTCATTAAAAAAAAGATTGTCTTTTTCATCAATCATAAATTCTAAATTTAAAGTTCCAACGTAGTCTAATTTTTCTGCAAATTTAATAGTGATTTTTTGGGCTTCGTTAAATATTTTTTTACTAATGTTAGCTGGTATTTTTGAATGTCTAAGAATACCATTTTCATGAACATTTTCTGTCGGTTCATAAATAGAAATTTTTCCATCCTTGTATCTTGTTGCAGCTACTGAAATTTCTTGTTTAAACTTAAGAAATTTTTCTAAAATATAATCCTTTTTAAAATCTATCTTTGAGTCAATATCATTAATCGTTTTAAACCTATATTGCTGTTTGCCATCATAACCCCCCGAGACAGACTTCATTATACAATTGCCGTACAATTTGATTCCTTCTTTTAAATCATCTAAGGATTTTATTCTTTGCCAATTAACTGTTTTAATTCCAAGTTCATTTGCGAAGTTTTTTTCAAGTATTCTGTTTTGTGCAATCTTTAAAGTTTTAGGTGAAGGTAGCACCGTCTTTGTATCATTAATAATGTTAAGTATTTCGTAAGAAAGATTTTCAAAGGCATAAGTGCATAAATCTATTTTTTTTACAAAATTTTCGATAACTTTTTTGTCACTTAAATCAGCAAATATAAATTCATCACAAAAATGTTGCGCAGGTCCATTTTTATCATTTGTTAGAACTATAGTCTTTATTCCACCAATTTTTTTTGAAGATTTTATTAATTGGGTTTCTAATTGACCGCTATATAAAATCCCTAGCGCTATATCTCTTGCCATTTACTTTTGCTTTGGTCTTTTTTTTATTGACTTGGTCTGCGACTTCCTAAATCGCTCTAGATTTACTTTTATTTTTTTATCTAAATTTGAAATTATTGATGCTGCCAGTAAAGCTGCATTGGCTGCACCATTGATAGCAACAGTTGCAACTGGAATTCCTTTAGGCATTTGATTTATAGAGAGTAAACTATCTAAACCTTTTAATTTTTTAGTTTCTATAGGAACTCCTATAACTGGGAGTATAGTCAACGAAGCTATCATCCCGGGTAAGTGTGCAGACCCCCCTGCGCCAGCGATAATCACTGAATATTTCTTGGCTGCATTATTTCCAAATTCAAACATTCTGGATGGAGTTCTATGCGCTGAAATAATTTGGGTATCGTAATTGATACTAAGTTTTTTTAAAGCTATTTCACACTCTCTCATCACTGAATAATCAGAATTTGAGCCCATTACAATGGCAACTTTAATGTTTTTTTTGTCAAGTGTCACATAACAACTTACCAATTTTAAACGCAAATACAACAAACAAATATTATTTTTTCACAATTACAACATTTTTATGACAATTAATTTACAAAAAGACTATTTAAATTTATAATATGAAAATAATATCAATTTTAATTTTAACTCTTTTGTTAACAAATTGCGCTGGCGGTAATGTAAGCCAGATAAAATTTGGAAAAAAATGCACTGTCGCGGATAATAATCAGCTTCAAGAAAGTTCTTATATCTGGTTTGTTAGTGAAGATGCATTAAAAGATTTCGATAAAAGAATAAATAAAAATAATTGTTTAAACAGTTAATTTTATTTTTTATTAATAAAAAATATGGTAATAAGGGGTGATGTCCTTGCCCCTTATTATTTCTTGTTTTATAATTATAATAATCTTAATTATTTTGCCTTTAATAGTCTCTCGATTTGCTGAAAAAAAAAGTAAGAAAAGTGAATGGGACAGAATTAAAGAATATGGAAACAAAATAAATGATGAAACAAGAAAAAAACATTAAAAAAAATGGACAAATTTATAATACTTTGTTTTTTGTTAACATTTTCACACTTTTCTTTAATAGCAATGGAAAAAAAACCTTATCATCATTTACCTGATGGCACTTTTAGAAATCCGGAAGGTTCTCCTGAAAGAGACCCTAATATAAAATGGTCTTATAAGGTTTTTAATGAAGAAAGAAAAAAAATTAAAATTGAATTTCCTGACGATCATGTTGTGCCAAGAATTAAGGTTTTAGAAGACCTAAAAAATAATCAAAATAATGATTACATTGCGTGGATAGGTCATGCTACATTTCTCATTAAGTTAGGAAACACTACAATAATAACTGATCCGGTCTTTTCAAAAAATACTGGTCCTTTAATATTCGGACCTAAAAGATACATTCCACCTGCTATAAATCTTAATGAAATTCCGCCAATTAACTTATTTCTTTTGACACATAACCATTACGACCATCAAGACATGTCTACTATAAGAAACTTTCCTTACAAAAAATCAAAAGTAATTCTACCATTAAGACTTGGTAAATATTTCAGAAATTTTGATGATGTCAATGAACTTGACTGGTATCAAGAAATTAAAATTAATGAGGATATCAAGGTAACTTTATTGCCAGCTGTGCACTGGTCTAGGAGAGGGTTGTTTGATATTAATAAAACATTGTGGGGTAACTTTTTAATCGAATACAAAGGTAGAAAAATTTTATTTGCATGTGATACTGGATACGGAAATATTTATAAAGAACTTGGTAGTAAATATGGTCCAATAGATTTAACTTTTATAAATATCGGTGCATATAATTTTTATCCTATGATGCCTGTAAAGGATAAATCAATTTACCACACTAATCCAGAAGAAGCCTTACAAATCTCTCGGGACTTAAAAAGTAAAAAAATAATTGGCATGCACTGGGGAACTATCGTTTTGTCTTTAGAACCAATTATGGAACCTCCAGAAAGATTTAAAAAAAATGCCGAAAAATATGGATTTAAAAAAAATGATGCTATCATTTTTAAAATAGGTCAGGTCACACCGTTGCAGAATATAATTAATTAGTTCAATTTTTTTCTAAATTCCCTATCAATCATTGACGTAAGAGAGTCTACTAAAGAGTCTGAAAATTTAAATATTTCATTTGGCTTATACTCCGCTGAAATATTTTTTTCCGGGTTGGATTTGTCTTCTACCACCACATTTGCATATGGATTGTTATCTTTCAGATAGACTAACATTAGCCAATTATCATCTGACTCTTCGTCAGACTTTATAAAAATTTCTGAGGTTTCATAACGTCTATCAATTACTCTTAGTAGAGACATTTTTTTTGGTAACCATTTTTTATTTAATTGATACACACATGAAGCCATACTTCTATAAAAACTTTCTAAAGTGTTTTCTATTTTTTCTCTGGCTAAGTTGAATTGCCTTTCTTTTTCTAGCAATTCAACTCTAGTATCACTATCAGAGACGTCTATGCCAAGACTCTCAATTCTCTCTCTAATTTTTTGTTCTCGAATAACTTGATATTTTTGTTTTATTTTCTCTATTCTCTCTTGTACTTCGGAATAATTTTCTCTTTCTTGGTTTAATACAAATTTTTCAAGGTTTTGAATTTCTATAGCTTCTCTTTTTCTAAATTGTTCAATTTTCTTCTCCAGCTTAATTTTTTCATAAAATTTTCTTTGTCTTTCAGCTTGTTCTTTTCGCACTAGCGCTTGTTCAAATTTGATAAATTTTTTAAGGTCGTATTTTCTATGTTTTTCAAGTTTTTCCTCAGCTTTGAGATCGTCTAATCTTTTTTTAAATTCCTCATCTTTTTGTAACTTCAGTTTTTTCGCTGATTCAATTTTTTCTTTATGCATTAATTTAATTTTTTCCATTTTCTTTTTTTCTCTCTCTTCTTGTAAGACTTGCTTAAAAGTTTCAATTTTATTTGATATTTTTTGGAAAAAATTTAATAAAAATTTATCTAAGTTAAATCTAAATTTTATATTTGGCCTTAATTTATCACCCAGTCTTATTAGCTTCCTAAAGGTTTCTTTAGAATTTTTTTTTGTTTTCTTTGCCCTTTTTGTTTTAAATTTTGTAAAAGGCCTTTTTTTGGGTTTTTTTCTTGAAATCCTTTTAAAAGATTTTTTTTTTATTTTCTTTTTAAACTTTATTTTACCTTTTTTTTTGATCTTCGAGACTTTTAAAGGTTTTTTTATCTTATTTTTTTTTGTAATTTTTCTTTTTTTTTTCATTTACTTACTATTAATTAATAACAGTAAGTTAATTATAAATATAGTCTCTCGTTACTGGAACTGTGTCTAATTTTTTCGATAGCTGAAATTGATACACAACCTGATCCCCATATTTGAAGGCGGCCTCACAAGAGCTTAAATAAAACTCGAACATTCTAAAAAATTTTTCATCGAACATAGATAAAACTTTGTCTTTATTCCTTTGAAATCTTTCTTTCCAGTGTCTCAACGTATGCGCGTAATGCATTTTTAATACTTCTAAATCTGAAATTATAAGTCCAGATTTTTCTATTGGTCCAGCAACTTCGCTTAAACTTGGCGTATAGCCTCCTGGAAAAATATATTTGGTTATCCAGGGATGTGGGTCCCTAGGTGGGTTAATCGACCCAATTGTGTGTATTAGTGCTAATCCATTTTCAGTCAAAAGGTCGCTTATTTTTTTGAAAAATTTTTTGTAAAATTTTCTGCCTACATGCTCAAACATTCCCACAGATACAACTCTGTCAAATTTTTCATTTTTGATTTCTCTGTAATCTAACATTTTAAAATTTACTTGGTTGTGAAGATTGAGATCTTTTGCTTTTTTTTTGCTATACTCATATTGGTTTTTAGATAGCGTTATTCCAGTAACATTACAACGAGTACTCTTTGCTATCTCTATCGCCAATGATCCCCAGCCGCTTCCAATGTCCAGAACTTTTTGATTAGGTTTAAGATTTAATTTTTTAATAATATGATTTATTTTATTTTTTTGTCCTTCTTCTAATGAGTCATTCTCATTTTTAAAATACGCACAAGAATATTGTTTTAATGGATCTAAAAATAAAAAGTATAATTCGTCTGAAATATCATAATGATGAGCAACGTTCATTTTTGACTTTTTAATAAAATTAAAATTAGTTATATAACGATATGATCCTCGTAATTTATTTAAAATTATACTAAATTTATTGAGTTCATTCCTTCCAATGTTTTCTAAAGCTAAATTCAAAAAACTTGTTAAATCTCCATTTTTAAAAACAATTGTTCCATTAGTATACCCCTCTCCAAAATAAAGATCAGGATGAAAAAGAAGTTTATAATTTAATGATTTGTCCTTAAGTTTTATTTTAATTAAATTTGAGTTTTCTTTTTTTCCAATTAAATACTCTTTGCCATTGGAGTCTTCTAAAATAAAACCTCCCTTTTTAAACAGTTTATTTAAAAATCTTGCTAATTGCATTTAAGCCGCCTTGTTTTTTTCTATCATAAAATTCATTTTTTTTAACGAATCTACTAAAATTTTTAGATCTTTCTCGCTCAAAAGAGTTAATGGAGGTAAAAGATTTGTATAATTTTTATCATTAATTGACATAAAACTATGTAGGGCAGATATTAAATTAAACTTATCAAACATTTGTCTTGCTAGTACAAGCTCATTGTTAAAACTAGATTTCTTTCCTGATTCAAAATCATCAAATACCTTTCTTGCAAGATAATGAGTAACATTGGTAACTGCTGATATGCACCCTGCACAACCAAGATTTAGTCCTTTGAGAAGTTTTTCCTCAGACCCTGGAAATATTAAAAAATTTTTTATTTTTAATTTTTCATACAAATTATAACTTGAATCTTTACATCCAATAATATTTTTAGGAAATTTATTGACTAATTTTTTTACAAAATCTATTTCAAACCTAAAGCCACTCAATTTTTCAAAATTATATAATATTATTTTTGATTTTGGACATTTTAAAACTATTTGAGAATAAAAATTCATTACGCCATCTTCTGTGTTATTTTTGTAATAAGCTGGTGGCATTATTAAAAAAGTATTAAATCCATATTCCATTGCATAATCAACAATATTAATAGTATCATTTAACGAGTTACATCCGGTTCCAATAAAAAATTTGTTTTTATTTTTATTTGATGAAATTTGAGATATTAATTCTTTCTTTTCAGAAAGAGTAATTAATTGGCTTTGACCTGTAGAGCCAAAGAAGAAAACACCATGCAAACCTTTTTTAATAATGTATTCAGCATGACTTATTGTTTTTTTAACGTTAAGACTGTAATCATCATTTAGTACGCTTAAACTAGCGGCATAAACTCCTTTTTTAATCATAATATTACCTTTTTTTTAAACTAAGTTATAATATTCAATATCAAAATGAAAGTTCTTGTTATTCAACAAAGATACGGCATAGGCGATATGGTAATTTTTTTACCTTACTTAAAAGCTATAAGTAAAAAAATTGGCGGGTCTATAACGCTTTTGGCTAAAGAAAGCTCTAAGGCAAAAGATCTATTCGCAGAGGATAATTTTTTGGAGGAAATTATAACGTTAGAAAAATCAAAAGACGGAATTCAAGGATTCTTTCGACTTGTCAAGGAAGTAAAGTCAAAAAATTTTGATAAAGTTTTCATTTTTAACGGTTCACTGAGGTATAAAATATTATCAAAACTTGCTGGTATAAAATCTGTTTATCAATATCCATTGTTTATATCAAAAGATGTTATATTTGAAACTGCAAAAAAATTTGTTGAAAAAAACTTAGAAATAAATGTTGAAACTCAACCAAATATTTTTTTAAAGCCAGAAACTACAAAATTAGCCAGGGATAAATATAATATGAAAGAAAATGAAAAACATTTAATATTAGGAGTTTCTGCCTCTGGACCGACTAAGAGATGGCCAATAAATAATTTTATAAAACTTGCTCAACAACTTTATGAAACTTATCCTTGTAGGTTTTATATTGCCTTAGGTAAAAATGATGAAGATTTAAATGATAAAGTTTTAAATTCAAGTATAGGTAAACATTGTGTTTCATTAAAAAATCTCTCAATAAAAGAAATGTTACCTATAATTAAAAATTCAAACCTTTATGTTGGAAATGATACAGGCTTTATGCACATAAGTTCTGCTTTAGGAGTTAAGTGCTTAGGAATTTTCGTAGACTCTCCAGCTTATAGTTACAGTACATACTCTAGAAATATAAATGTTATAGTCCCAGAAGGTGAAACATTAAAAAGTACTACCCACGACACACTAGGTAAAGATAAAATTTCTTTTGAAAAAGTGCTAAATTTTTCAAAAAAATTGTTGGTTTAAGAAAAATCAGTTCGAAGAATTTTTTCTTTTGCTTCATTAACTAATTGACTTAGTCTCTCAGTATTGACATCCCTATTCATATCTGGATGTATTTTTTTTTGTAATTTAGCAGCTGCTTTTTCAATTTCTTGTTTGGAACATCCTTTTTTAAGACCTAATAATTTATAACATTCATCTAAAGATACACTTGAGGATCCCTGTGTTTCTCGTCCGAGTCCACTTTGAAATTTTCCTGAATTTCTTAAATACTGTATTAATCTCCAAAGTTGAATGGCTTGTAAAGCTGTGAGTCCTTTTATCTTAAGTCCTGATAATAGGATTAATAAAAAGGGAATAGAAAATATAAACTTTCCGCCTATAGCTAAAATAGTTCCTAATAAAATTGAGATTAAAATTGCTGTTCTTTTTAAAAATTGAGCGATTTTTTTAGTGCTAGTCTTTGCAAACCAATTTAAAAATAAATAAACAATGACAAAACTGACAATACCAAATAAAAATAGATTCATATAATTTCTTAGTATGAATATACCAAAATTAAAAAAAATCGAGAGTGTTAAAAAATACCACGGTATTGAGCTAAAAGATGAGTATTCTTGGGTTGATCAGACTAATATTTTGGAGGTATTAAAAAATCCAGCACATTTAGATCCAAATGTTAAAAAGTATATCGACGAGAATAATAGTTTTACAAGTCGCTATTTCTTGGATGTAAAAAATCTGCAAAAAAATCTTTTTAAAGAGATTAAAGGGAAAATTAAATTAAAAGATACGACGCTTAAATATAAAGACAAAAAATATTATTATTGGTCTAAAACAGAAAAAGATGATAATTACGGCAAAAGAGTTCGCCAATTAATCGATGGATCTAAATCTGAAGAAATCTATTTTGATGGAGATATAGAAAAAAAGAAATCAGGCTCAGAATACTTTGGCTTGGGAAGCATTGCTGTGTCACATTGCGATGATTATATGGCTTACTCTTTAGATCTTAAGGGTTCAGAATACTATACAATTTATTTACGAAATTTAAACACAAATAAAAATCATCAAGATTTAATTGAGAATACGAGTGGCAGCATAGTTTGGTCTCTAGATAGTAAAAGTTTTTATTACTCACAATTAGATAAATTTCATAGGCCAAGGAAAATATTTAAACACATAATTGGGGACGAGATTGATAATGACCAATTAATATTTGAGGAAAAAGATGAAACATTTACATGCTCAATAGGGCTTACCTCTGATGAAAAATTTTTTATTATTTCAACATCTGATCATATAACTACAGAGGAGTACTTTTTTCCATCAGATGCTGAAAGTATTAAGCCAGTATTATTTCAAAAAAGAAAAAAAGACGTTCGGTACTCCATAGACTCTTGGAAAGGTTTTTTTTATATCCACACAAATGAAGATGCTAGAGATTATAAAATTCTAAAGTGCAAAATAAACGATATCAAAAATTTACAAGTTTTTATTTCAGCAAAAAAAGAGACTGTTATCGGTGGTTTAGAATTCCTTGATGAATACATTATTAGAGGAGAAAAATCAGATGCTATTTCAAAGCTTTATGTAAGAAATATCAAAACAAATACAGAAGAAGAAATAAAAATATCTGATGAAGCTGTAGGTGTTCCAGGTTTTTCTTTAATGCAAAAAAATACTTCTACTTCAAAGATTAGAGTAAGTTGGGAAAGTATGGCTACCCCTGCAAAAATATTTGAATACGATATAATTTCCAAACAAAAAAAATTAGTAAAAGAAACTGAAATTCCCTCTGGTCACGATCCGAATAAATATATTGTTGAAAGAATAAAGGCGAAATCACACGATGGGCGAATGATACCAATAAGTATATTAAGACTAAAAGATAAAAAACAAGACGGCAAATCAAAACTGCTTTTGTATGCATATGGGGCATACAAACATAGTGTGCCACCATCATTTAGTAGCTCGAGGTTTTGTTTGGTAGATAGAGGCATAACATTTGCTATAGCACATGTCAGAGGTGGGGGAGACTTAGGAGATGTTTGGCATACTGAAGCAAAAAAAAAATTAAAAAAAAATACCTTTTTTGATTACATAGCATGCGCAAATCATTTAATTGATCAAAGATATACTTTTAAAGGGGGAATATGTTTTTATGGTGGTTCTGCAGGAGGTTTAACAGGAGGTGCTGTAGCTAACATGGCGCCCGAATTATTCTTCTCCATGTTATTACTAGTTCCTTTTGTTGATGTTATGACCACAATGCTTAATGAAGAGTTGCCATTAACTCCAGCTGAATGGGAACTTTGGGGAAATCCAAAAAAATTTAAAGAATATTTTGAGTACATATTGTCTTATGCTCCATACAATAATCTCTCTAAAAAAGATTATCCCTCTATGTTAATCACAACTTCATTATTTGATAATCGTGTCCTTTATTCTGAACCAGTGAAATATGTTGCTAAACTTAGGGATGTTAAAACTGACAATAACAATCAATTATTGAAATGCAAAGTTGAGGCTTCAGGTCATGGTGGCATGAGTGGGAGAGATAACGCTATTACAGAATTAGCTGAGGAATACTCATTTATTTTAAAAACAGCAAAAATTTTGAAATAGTCGCCTTGAAAAATTATAATCAAACACCATATATAAATTGTTAGTCGCCATTTGGGATTAACAATTAACCTTGCTAACAAAGGAGGATATATGACAAGTAAGGATCTATCGATCTTTAATTCACTTAGACCTTTTAGCATTGGATTTGATGACATGTT
>MDTD01192072.1_pt1 | contig 16844 bp, 16 predicted proteins | sample 811221 | NCBI WGS metagenome assembly MDTD01 (sample SAMN05326646, study PRJNA326480) | marine metagenome | isolation source: seawater | place: Pacific Ocean: South West | collected 2011 | reverse complement strand
CTATTTCTGTTTTCTTTGGCATTTATTTTTATGAGTATGTAATATAAAGAAAATTAATTCACTATAAATTTATGGCCTAATTTAGATTATTTATGAACATATTATCTTCAGCCTCAATTTTCAGTTTTTTCACACTAATCAGCAGAATCTTAGGTTACATAAGAGATATTTTAATAGCTTTCTTTTTAGGAACGTCAATTTTTGCAGATGCCTTTTTCGTGGCTTTTCGATTGCCTAACACTTTCAGGCGACTTTTTGCTGAAGGTACGTTTAATGCTGCCTTTATCCCAAGTTACACATCAGCGAGACTAGAAAGTAAAAAAAAGGGTAAAATATTTGCTGATGATGTTTTAAGTCTTCTTTTATTTATTTTAATTTTTATTGTTACACTTGCTGAAATATTTACACCTTTTTTAGTTTATTTAATCGCACCAGGTTTTTTTGCTGAGAATGAAAAGTTTAATTTAGCTGTAGAATTTTCTAGAATTACATTTCCTTTTTTATTATTTGTCAGCTTGTCTTCTTTTTTTTCAGGTATCTTAAATTCTAATAATAAGTTTGCAGCTGCTGCTGCAGCTCCGATCATATTGAATGTTATATTAATAGCTAGTATTTTAATTTCATATTTTCAAAAATTTAATATCGCAAAACAACTCTCTTATGGAGTTACATTTGCCGGGGTAATTCAATTATTTTTTATAATTTATTTTGCTTTTAAATTTTATAAACCAAAAATAAATCTTGCATTTAAAATTACTAGTAAGGTAAAATTTTTTTTTAAAAAACTCTTACCAAGTATATTCTCATCAGGAGTTACGCAAATTAATATTTTAGTAGGCACTATAATAGCTTCATTTCAATCAGGCGCAGTTTCTTACCTGTATTACGCTGATAGAGTCTATCAAATTAACTTAGCTATTGCTGGAATAGCCGTAGGCACAGTTTCATTGCCCGTTCTATCAAAAGCTTTTAAAAGAAAAAATTTTTTTAAAGTTTCTAACATACAAAACAAATCTATTGAATTATGTTTATTGCTATCTTTACCAGCCAGTGTAGGTTTAATCATTGCATCAGAGGAAATAATAAATGGGTTATTTGGTTATGGCTCTTTTACGGTAGAAGATGTTCAAAAGACATCAGCAGCTTTATCATTTTTTGCTTACGGAGTAGTAGCATTTGCATTAGTAAAAATTTTATCAAATTTTTTTTTCGCAAGAGATAATACAAAAACTCCATTTTATATTTCTTGTTTTATAGTATTTCTAAACGTCATGATCAGCATTAGTTTTTTTAATAAATTAGGTTTTCTAATTATTCCAATTGCTACTTCTATTTCAACTTGGGTTGGTGTTGTTATATTTTTATATTTCTTAAAGAAATACAATTTTTTACTTCTAAAAAAGAAACTATTTTACAATTCTTTAAAAATATTTATTTCTTCAATAATTATGACTGTTGTCCTCGTATTTTTATTAGAAAAATTTTCTATTTATCTTGATTATACATACCTTTATAAGTCAATTTATTTACTAGTTATTGTAGGTTTCGTGGCAACCATTTATTTGTTATCTTGTTATTTATTAGGTTTGCTAAATTTTAATAATTATAAAACAAATTAATTAAATGATAAAAGAAAAATTAGTATTCTCAGGAGTTCAGCCAACTGGCAATTTACATTTAGGAAATTACCTTGGGGCATTAAAACATTTTGTTAGTCTTCAAAAAGAAATGAAGTGTATTTACTGCGTAGTTGATTTACATGCGATCACTGTTTTTCAGCAACCCCAGGAATTACGCAATAATGTTTTAGAGACTATAGCTAGTTTTTTAGCATCAGGTCTTGATCCGAATAAAAGTATAATATTTAATCAATCCTCAGTTTCTGGACATGCAGAACTTGCATGGATTTTAAATTGTGTTTCTAGGATGGGTTGGTTAAACCGTATGACACAATTTAAAGATAAAGCTGGTTCTGATAAAGAAAAGGCCAGTGTAGGGCTTTATATATATCCAAATTTGATGGCTGCAGATATTCTTCTTTATAAGGCAACGCACGTGCCTGTTGGAGCAGATCAAAAACAACATTTGGAACTTTCGAGAGATATTGCGCAAAAGTTTAATAAAGATTTTAATTGCAAAGATTTTTTTCCTTTACCAGAACCACTTATTACAAAAAATGTTTCTAGAATAATGAGCTTACGAGACGGGAATAAAAAAATGAGTAAATCTGAGGAGTCGGACTTCTCAAGGATAAATTTAAAAGACAGTGCAGATGAAATTATTAAAAAGATCAAAAAAGCAAAATCTGACTCTGATCAAATACCTGACAATATGAAAATTTTAGAAAAAAAACCGGAGGCATTAAATTTAATAAATATTTACTCTGAATTATCAAAAAATAATATAAATAATGTTTTAAATGAGATGTCTGGAAAAGAGTATTCTTTCTTAAAAACAAAATTAGCAGAAGTTTTAATAAGTGAAATAACCCCTATTGGAAAGGAAATTAAAAAAATTTTAGATGATAAAGCTCATCTCGAGCAAATTTTAAAAAAAGGCAAGGAAAAAGCTAGTATTATCGCTGAGGAAAACCTAAAAAATATACGTGAAAAAGTGGGATTGATATAATATAAATTTCTCATGATACAAACTGAAAGTACACCAAATCCAAACTCGCTTAAGTTCCTCTCTGAGAAAGTGATTTCATCGGTTGGTACAGAAGAGTTTCAAAAAGAGAATTCAAAAAACTTACAGAATTCTTTTATAAAAGAGCTATTAGAATTCAAGGGCGTTGAGTTAGTCCTGCTCTCTAAAAATTTTTTGTCCGTCAAAAAAACTGAAAATGTTTCATGGAACGAGCTCAAACCCATGATTATTTCACACTTAAATCATTATTTTGAAAATAATAAAGAACCAATTTTAAGAGAAAATAAAAAATCAACGAACTCTGCAGAAAAGAATGACACTATTCAAAAAATATTAGAGGTATTAGATACAAAAATTAGACCAGCTGTAGCCAGAGACGGTGGAGACATTAAATTTAAGTCTTTTGAGAATGGAGTAGTGAAAGTTGAACTACAAGGTAGCTGCTCTGGTTGCCCGAGTTCATTAATGACATTAAAACAAGGTGTACAAAATCTTCTAAAGCACTACGTTGAAGAAGTTAACTCCGTCGAGGCCGTTTAAGATATGAAAAAAAAATTAAGTTATAGAGACAAGTTGCTTGAATTAGCTTACATTTATAATGTTAAAGAAATTCAAGATTACACAAAAAATAGAAAAAATCTTACAACTGGTCAGATTGAATTAATTTTAAAAAAAAATAAAATAATCATACCTAAAGAATTTCACTCAAATTTTTTTAAAGAAAATTTTGTAAAACCTGTTGCAAAAATAAAATCAAATATTATTGGTTATAAAGAAGAAAAAATAAAAGATAAAAATAGATTTTTTAGAAAAGTTGAAAATTATAAGCATGACACGTCAAGAAAGTTTAACCATGGGATAAACAATTTATGGAAAATAACAGGGAACGCTGGCGTAAACTTTTTAAATATTTTTCCAAAACTTGGATCAGCAATAGCAAGCTTTGCTGGCAATCTTTTTACGGATGTATTTAACTCTATCTACAATCAACAAATTGATCAGAAAAGTGCAAGAAATGTTATTATGGGCTTTTTTGTTGTTGCTGGCGTAACTACTGCAGTAATTGCGGGGTTAAATGCTTATAAAAATTACGACAACTCTAAAACTAAGATTGAAACCAAGAAACCAAATGTGAAAGTTGAAAAGAAGACAAAAATTACAAAGCCATTGGTCAAAAAGGAGACAAAAAAACCCTTATCAAAAGATGGAGTAAAATTAAAAAAAGATGAGACAAAAATAAAGAAAGAGGCTAAAAAGCCTGAGCTAAAAGTAAAAAGAAACAATGTAGCAGAAGTAATTTTACCAGATCTTAATTTAAAAACTGAAACAGTAATCCAACTTTTTAAAGATGTTAATTATGATCTAAAAACAGTGAGAAACGAAAAATTAGTAAAACCGATTTACTTTACTCAATTTCCAAGAGATCTAGATAATTTGCAAAGCGTAAAATTAAAAAAAGAAACTTTTATTAAAATTGTTTTACCTCTAATAGTAGCAGAAAACGAAAAGATTTTAGATGATAGAGAAAAATTGAAATCTCTGTCTGAAAAAAAGTTTACTACTGATGCAGAAAAACAATGGCTACGACAGAAGTTATTAGAATACAAAGTTAAAAAAAGTGACCTGAGAGAATTATTGTTTAGAATGGATATGATACCAGTTTCAATAGCTTTAGCTCAAGCTGCGAAAGAAAGCGGTTGGGGCACTTCCAGATTTGCTTTGGAGGGTAATGCTATATTTGGACAATGGACTTGGGACGGTCAAGGAATAGCACCATTAGAAAGAGACGGGGATAAAAATCACAAAATTTTAAAATTTCCAATATTAAGAGCTTCGGTAAAAGCATATAAAAATAATCTGAACACTCATAAGAGCTACACTAAATTTAGAGAAAAAAGAGAGCAATTAAGAGAAGACAACAAAACAATTACAGGTCTCGCACTAACAGGTACTCTTAAAAATTATGCTCAAACAGGCTCAGAGTATACTAAGATTTTAAATCAAATTATCACCCAAAATAAATTATCTGATTTTGAACCTGTGCGATTAGTAAATTCGGTTAAACAGGTAGAATTAAGCTCTTAATTTATTTGTCACTAATAACGTATTGTATTCCTAACCACCTCCAGAAGCCATCGCTTTCTTTAAGAGAACAATTTATTCTTCCTCGTTCACCAATAAATTTTTCTGAAATATTAATTTCTAAAATATTTTTTTTAACAAAAAGAATTTTAGAATTTCTCCACCTATTTCCCTCATTAGAAAAACAATTAATATTTTTAAGATTTTTAATGCCGTCGTAAAATTTTATTGTGACCTTAGGCGGATTTTTTGATTGAAGAAGATATCTGTCATCCGGCATTATTTTAATAAATTTTAAAGGGAGCGTTTTCATTAAAGTATTAAATCTTTTTATTTCACCATATTTTTCATTTATTGGAAATCTTGGCAATTCCCATAAATTTTTTGTTTCGTCAATTACACCAGAATGTTGACCAAATGCGTACTTAAATCCGAGTTCTTTAATAATTTTTTTAAATTCCAAACTATATTCTCCAAAAGGGTAAGAAAAAAATTCAGAATTTTTACCTAATTTTTTTTTAAAAATATCAATTGATGTTTGGATATCTTTTCTAATTTGTTCTGCACTCTCATCAACTAGATATTCGTGAGAGTGGCTATGATTTCCAATCTCTACTTTATCGGAATTATACAACTCTAATATTTGATCCCAATTCATATAGTTATAAGTTCCAACTTCTCTTGTATTTACAAATAAAATAAAAGGAATTTGTTTCTTTTTTAAAATAGGCCAAGCATTTTTATAAAAAGATAATAATCCATCATCAACGGTAAAAAGAATTTTTCTCTCTTTTTTACTTTGAGAAAGACTTTCTTTGAAATTTTTTGGATGAACAAATTTAATTCCTTCATTTTCTATTATTTCCAAATGTTTTTTAAAAACTTCCATTTGTATGTTTGTTGAGGGATATTTATTTTCGTCAAATCTATGATACATAATTGAAATAAGACCAAAATCATCGAAGTTATGATTGTTCAAGGCAAACAACTTTGATTGATTAGAATTAAAAGCTGTAATAAAAAATAGTATGATTAATAATTTTTTAATAATTAGCTGCATTGGTAATGATGATAAATTAGGTTTAAGAATAAATAAAGAATTTTTTGTGCACAATATGAATAAAAAAAATCTTAATGATAATTTAGTTTCGGAGATATTAATTTTTGCAAGTAAGCACGAAGTAAAATTCGATGAAAATTTCACTATAATTGTAAATCAAGGTCCAGGAAGTTTTTCAAGTATAAGAATATCTTTATCTATAGCAAAAGGTCTTGAAATTTCAAAAAAAATAAAATTATATGGCTTTAAAAATACTGATTTGAAGGTTTTTGACCAAGAAAATATTGAAGAAATGCTTAGACAAAATTTAATAGAAAAAAATTTGATTAAGCCCATCTATTTAAGTTAAATTAAACTATGAGTATTATAGAAGAAAAATGTAAACAAAAGGGAGTAAGACTTACTGATCAGAGAAAAGTAATCGCTAAAATACTATCTGAGTCAAAAGAGATTTATGGGTCAAAAGATCATCCAGATGTAGATGAACTTCATAAACGAGTTTCAGCAATTGATGATAAAATTAGTATTGCCACTGTATACAGAACAGTTAAGCTTTTTGAAGAAGCTGGAATTCTAGTAAAACATGATTTTAAAGCTGGAAAAGCGCGTTATGAAATTAATGATGATCATAATCACCTAATTGATATTAATAGCGGTGAGATTGTCGAATTTGTTGACAAGGATATTGAGGAACTTCAAAAAAAAATTGCAAAAAAATTAGGCTATAATCTTGTCGACCACAAGCTAGAACTTTATGGTTCAAAAATAAAAAAATAACTTGGAAAAAAAAATTTTCATAAAAACATTTGGATGTCAGATGAATGAGTACGATAGTAATCGTATTTATGATTTAGCAAAAAAGATAAATTATTCAAAAACAAAAGTAATTGATGAAGCTGATTGTTACGTATTAAATACTTGTCACATAAGAGAAAAAGCAACTGATAAAGTCTATCATGATATTGGTAGAATTAAAAAAAATTTTAGAAATAAAAAAAAACCAATAGTAATTGTAACAGGATGTGTTGCTCAAGCTGAAGGAGAAATTTTATTAGAGAAAGAAAAATATATTGATGCAGTAATTGGTCCACAAGCTTATCAAAACTTTAATGACACTATACTTAAAATTGAAAAAAATTCTCTAAAAGTTAATTCAACTAATTTTGATGTAATAAATAAATTTGATACATTGAATAACTTTAAAAACTCTAATAATAGTGTTTCTTCTTTTTTAACTATTCAAGAGGGCTGTGATAAGTTTTGTAAATTTTGTGTAGTTCCGTATACGAGAGGTGCAGAGTTTTCAAGATCAATTGATGAATTATTAGATGAATGTATAAATCTTGTTAACAACGGTGCTCGCGAAATCACTCTTCTGGGTCAAAATGTAAACGCTTACAAATATAAAGATAAAAAACTTTCAGATTTAATTAGAGAGATTTCAAAAATAGATGATTTAAAAAGAATTAGATATACAACTTCCCATCCTGTTGATTTTTCTATGGACTTAATAGAATTGCACGGAGAATTAGATAAACTAATGCCTCTAATACATTTACCAGTTCAAAGTGGATCAAACAGTGTCTTACATAGCATGAACAGGAAACATACTATTGAATATTATCATCAGGTGATTGATAATTTGAGGAGGATTAGACCAGATATTAAATTTTCGAGTGATTTTATTATTGGATATCCAGGTGAAACGGATAGAGATTTTGAAGACTCATTGAAATTACTTAAGAGAGTTAAATACATAAATTCTTATTCATTTATGTATAGTTCACGCCCTGGAACACCCGCTGCAAAATCAGAGCAGATTGAGAATAGTATTGCTAAGAAAAGATTAATAATATTTCAACGGGAAGCAGATAAAATAAAATTGGATTTTAGAAAAAATTTATTCAATAAAACTTTGAAAGTATTGTTTGAAAATAAGACTATGAAAAAAAATGAATTTTTTGGCAGGGATGAATTCTCTAATGCGGTAATTGTCAAAAGTAATGAAAATCTAAATGGAAAAATTAAATTAGTAAAAATTTTACAAGGTAATCAAAATACTTTATTTGGCAAAATTTGTAAAAATCCTGAAGAAGAGGAGTTTGCTGCCTAAAAATGTCTGAGATTAGCAAAATAGATCAAAATTTAATTATTAAAAAGATCGATAAAGAAACTGTCAATATAATCATCACAGATAACGAAATGTTGCTATCAATAGTTGGGCAATTCGATCAAAATTTAAAAGATTTATCAAAATTAACTAAAACTAATATTTTTTTTAGAGGAAATTCAATTACATGCAAAGGCTTAAAAAATGATATAAATCTTTTTTGTGAAGCTATAAAATTTTTGATTAATAAGTATTTTCTAACAAAAAGCATTGAAAAAGAGGATATAATGCTTTCAGTGAATAAAAATATGGAATTAGAAGAATCAAACGTAAAATCTTTTCAGCAGTTAATTAAGACACCAAGAAAGTCAGTAATAGCAAGGTCAGAAAAACAATCTGATTATATTAAAGCGTTAAAAGAAAATGATATAATAATGTCTTTAGGGCCGGCCGGAACAGGAAAAAGTTTTCTAGCTGTATCTGTTGCGGTTACCATGTTATTAGAAAAAAAAATTGAAAGAGTAATTTTATCAAGACCGGCAGTAGAGGCTGGAGAGAAATTAGGTTTTTTACCAGGTGATATGAAAGAAAAGGTGGACCCATATCTAAGGCCTTTATATGACGCTCTCTATGAACTATTTGGAGCTGACAAAATAGAAAAAAAAATTGAGTCAGGTGAAATCGAAATAGCTCCTTTAGCATTTATGAGAGGTAGAACATTAAAAAATTGCTTTGCTATCTTAGACGAGGCTCAAAACGCAACAGAAACACAAATTAAAATGTTTTTAACAAGGATAGGAGAAAACTCAAAATTAGTTGTAAATGGCGATCCATCACAAATTGATTTGATAAATAAATCTCAATCAGGCCTAATCAGTTCTAAAAATATTTTAAAAGATTTAAAAGAAATTAAAATAATAGAGTTTGATCACAAAGATGTTGTCAGACACCCTTTAGTTTCGAAAATTATTAGAGCTTATCAAAAAAAAAGCACTGATGATAAAGATTAATGTAATCTTAAATAATATTAGATGGAAAAATTATTTTAAAAACCCTTATAATTATATTGAAAAAAAGGTCAAAAATTTAAATCAAAAAGAAAAAAAATTTAAAAAAAAAATAATTCTCTGCACGTTGTTACTTTCAGATAGCATTGAAATTAAAAAACTAAATAAAAAATTTAGAAAAAAAAATAAATCTACAGATGTTCTATCATTTCCATTTTATAATAAAAAAGAACTTAGTTATAAATTAGCAAAAAATAAAGAGGTTTATCTAGGAGATATAATAATTAATCTAAATAAAATAAAAAGTAAAAATAATTTAGATAATTTTAAGCTTGAATTTAACAAACTTTGGATTCATGGTTTAGCTCACCTTCTAGGACATGACCATAAACAGATGAAAGATTTTCACAAGATGATGAAAATAGAAAAAAAATATTTATCGTACATAAATTAAATGTTTGAAAAATATCTTAAAAATAAATTTTTAACTTTGTATATAATTCCTTTAATTTTAGGCATTGCTACTGTTCTTTCATATCAGCCCTTCAACATATTTTTTTTAAATTTTTTTATATTACCTATTTTTTTTTATTTACTTGTATATATAAATAAAAAATCAAAAAATACTTATAGACAAAAACCTTATAAAAAAAATTTTTTTATTTTTGGAACTATGTTTGGCTTTGGTTTTTATCTTAGCGGCATTCACTGGATTATGAACGCTCTAACATTTGAGGAAAATTTTAAATTTTTAATTCCTTTAGGTTTAATATTTATTCCGCTTTTTTTAAGCTTATTTTTCTCACTGACAATATTAATAATTGGGCCAATATTAAAAGATAATTTAAATTCAATTTTTTTATTATCCAGCGGACTTGCTCTTTCTGATTTTATTAGAGCTAAGATCTTTACAGGTTTCCCATGGAACTTATGGGCTTATAGTTTTTCCTCAAATATAGAAATCATTCAGATCTTAAACATTTTTGGTCTATACGCTTTTAATCTTATATCTATTACTATTTTTATGCTCCCTGCTGTATTTTTTTTTAAAATAAAAAATTCAAAAAAATTTACATTTTTATGTATTGTACCTTTATTTTTCTTAATTTCATATTTTTATGGGAGTTACTCAATTAATCAAAATAAAGAACTTTTAAATTCAGTTAAAGATAGATTTAAAATAAAAGTCATATCGCCAAATTTTAAACTAGAATATGGCTTGTCTAAAATGGAAATTAAGGACAGACTTAATAAGTTAATTAGATATAGCGAACCCTCACATTATGACTCAAATACACTATTTATTTGGCCCGAAGGTGTTTTCAGCGGATATAGTTTTGATGAAATAAAATACTTAAAAATTGATTTTATAAATAATTTTAAAAATAAACATCTAATTTTATTTGGGATAAACACATACGATAAAGAATTGAAAGGAACCTTTAATAGCATGATAATAGTGAATAATAAATTACAAATTTTGAGTGAATATAAAAAAAGAAAACTCGTTCCTTTTGGAGAATTTTTACCATTTGAAAATTTATTGAATAAATTTGGTTTAAAGAAAATTACTGAAGGTCATGGTTCTTTTTTAAAGGGAGGTATTCAAAAAAATTTGATAATAGAAAATTTGAATATTTTACCATTAATTTGTTATGAAATAATATTTACACATTTAGTTCAATCATCAAGCTTGAATACAAATTTGATCGCAAACATATCTGAGGACGGATGGTTTGGGGATTCTATAGGACCTCACCAGCATTTTGCCAAAGGAATATTTAGAGCAATAGAACACAATTCATTTATAGTGAGATCTGCTAACAAAGGCATTAGCGCTATAATTAATAATAAGGGAGAAATTATAAAAAAACTTTATATAAGTGAGCCTGGTAGCATTGAGTACGATGTTCCTTTAATAAAAGATGATAATAGAAATAAAAATAATTTGATCTTTTTTATTCTTTTAATTACATATATTTTATTCTTTAATTTTAATAAAAATAATAATGGCAAATAATAATTACTTATTCACTAGTGAGTCAGTTTCAGAAGGTCATCCAGATAAAGTTTGTGACCGAATATCTGATATGGTCGTTGACTCTTATTTGTCTAAAGATCCAGTATCTAGAGTTGCCTGTGAAACTTTAACAACAACAAACAAAGTTGTTTTAGCTGGAGAAATAAGAGGGCCTAAAATTGAGAAAGAGGAACTAATTAGTAAAGTTAGAGGTTGTATAAAAGATATTGGTTATGATCAAAAAGGGTTTAGTTGGAAAACAGCAAATATAGAAACATTTTTACATGAACAATCTGCTGACATAGCAATGGGTGTGGACTCTAAAGGCAATAAAGACGAAGGGGCTGGAGATCAAGGTATTATGTTTGGTTATGCATGTAAAGAAACAGAAGACTTAATGCCAGCACCTATTTACTTTTCGCATAAAATTTTAAGATTAATAGCTAAAGATAGAAAAAATGGATCTCTAAAAGGAATCGAACCAGATTCAAAAAGTCAAGTTACAATGTTGTACGAAAATAATCGTCCTGTAAAAGTAAAATCTGTTGTGATTTCTACACAACATTCAAAAGATTTAAATCAAGAACAAGTTAGACAGTTAATCGTGCCTTATATAAAAAAATCTATACCTGAAAATTATTTAGAAAATTTAAACGAAAATGAAATTTATATTAACCCAACAGGACAATTTATAATAGGAGGTCCTGATGGAGACACTGGTTTAACCGGTAGAAAGATTATTGTTGATACTTATGGAGGTGCAGCTCCACATGGAGGAGGAGCATTTTCTGGAAAAGATCCAACAAAAGTTGACCGGTCTGCAGCTTATGTTTCTCGTTATCTTGCAAAAAATATCGTTTCATCTGGAGCTTCAGAAAAATGCTTAATACAACTTGCGTATGCTATAGGAGTTTCAAAACCACTATCTATATTTATAAAATTGGCAGATGGAGATAATGATAAAGTTGATAAAATCAAAAAAATTATTAATGAAAATTTTGATCTTTCACCAAGAGGTATCAGAGAGATGCTTAATTTGAATAAACCTATTTATGAAGTAACATCAGCTTATGGTCACTTTGGAAGAAAACCATCAAATAAGGGTGAGTTTTCATGGGAAAAAACAGATAAAGTTGACTTATTTAAATTGTGATCTTGAAAAAACCATATTTTTCTTCTAAATAGTAATTAAATTATTGATAATTCAAAATGGGCGTTAGCCCATTTTTTTTTAGGGGTAACATAATGTTAAATAGAGGATTAGATAAACTAGAACTTTTAAGAATCGTTGAAGCAGTTGCAAACGAAAAATCTATTGATAAAGAGCTTGTTATTGGTTCTATGGAAAGCGCTATACAAAAAGCTGCTCTAACTAAATTTGGAAATGATAACAATATTGAGGTAATTATAGATCGTGAAACTGGAGATATAAAAATTCAAAAGGTTCTTGATATAGTTGAAAACGTCGAGGATCCTGCAAGAGAAATTTCTTTAGAAAATGCTAAAAAACTTGAAGATAATAAAGCTGAGATAAAAATTGGGGAAAAAATTTATGAAGAACTTCCTCAAATAGACTTCGGACGTATTGCAGCTCAGAGTGCAAAACAAGTAATTAGCTCAAGAGTAAGAGAAGCAGAAAAAAATCGTCAATATGAGGATTTTATTGATAAACAGGGCCAAATTTTAAGTGGAATAATAAAAAGACTAGAATATGGAAATGTAATAGTTGATCTTGGTAAAGCCGAGGGAGTGATTAAAAAGGATGAACTTATACCTAGGGAAATATTAAAAACTGGTGATAGAGTTAAAGCCTATTGTTATGAAGTTAAAAAAGAAATCAAAGGTCATCAAATTTTTTTATCAAGAGCACATCCGCAATTTTTAGCTAGACTTTTTTTTCAAGAAGTTCCAGAAATTTATGAAGGTACAATTGAAATAAAATCGGTTGCAAGAGACCCTGGTAGCAGAGCAAAAATATGCGTCTATTCACAAGACTCTTCCATTGATCCTGTAGGTGCATGCGTTGGTATGAGAGGTAGTAGAGTCCAAACTATAGTTAATGAATTACATGGTGAAAAAATTGATATCATAAAATGGACAGAGGATCTTCCAACTTTAATATCAGAGTCTCTTTCTCCAGCAGAGATTCAAAGAGTTTTAATTGATCAAGAGAATAAAAGGATCGATATAATTCTTACAGAAGATAATTTAAGTAAAGCTATTGGAAGAAGAGGTCAGAATGTTAGGTTGGCATCAAAACTTACAAATTATGAAATAGATATACTAACAGATAAAGAAGACTCTGAAAGGAGACAAGCAGAATTTAAAGAGAGAACAGAAACTTTAATTAAAAATTTAGAAGTAGACGAAACTTTAGGACAACTTTTAGTTTCGGAAGGATTTATATCTATTGATGAAATTGCTCAATCTCAAGCAGATGATATTTCTAAAATTGACGCTATTGATGAAGAAACGGCTCAAGAATTAATAAATAGATCAAAAGAAAATTTAATAAAAGAAAAAGAAGCCGTAGCATTAAAACTTAAAGAGCTAGGAGTTGATGATAAATTGATAAATCTCAAAGGCATGACACAAGGCATGTTAGTGATACTAGGTCAAAAAAATATTAAAAAAATTGCCGATTTTGCTGATTTATCATCCGATGAATTAATTGGTGGCTTTGATGAAATAAAGGGAAAAAAAATTAGAATTGAGGGATATTTAGAGGAGTTCTCACTTTCTAGAAAAGAAGCTGACGAATTAATTATGGCAGCTAGAGAGATTGCGTATAAATAATGTTATGGAAAAAGATAAAAAAAAAACACTTACTATTTCTTCTAATTTAAAGAAAAAAATTGATACGACTACAATTAGAACTACTGGTAAAAAATCATTTTCCGTTGAGAAAAAAAAACCTAATAAATATAACAAACCGTTAAATAAACCCCATAATACTGGTCCGATTAATAACTTGAGCCATGATATAAAAAAAAAGAATTTTGCTAGAAAATTTATTGAGCAACAAGCAACTAAAGATTTCATTAAAAAAGACAATAAACCTGCAGGTAAGAGCAAACTCAAACTCAAAGCTCCAATTGATAAGAGAGATTTTAAATTAACTGTCTCAAGAGCTTTAAATGTAGAGGAAATTGAAATTAAACAAAGAAGTTTAGCATCAGTAAAGCGAGCGAGGCTAAAAGAGAAAAAAGGTAAACCCGAAAATGAAGAAAAGAGAGAATTTAAAAAGGTTATAAAGGAAGTGAAAATTCCTGAGCAAATTACTATTCAAGAGTTATCAAATAGAATGGCTGAGAAATCTAGTGAAATTATCAAGTTTTTATTTAATATGAAAGTAGTTGCAACTATCAACCATAATATTGATAAAGATACTGCGGAATATATAGTAAAAGAATTTGGTCACAAGCCAATTATTGAGGAGAAACTTTCAATAGAGGCTTCAAATGTTGCTAAGAAATTTACAGGTGAGGTTAAAACAAGGCCACCAGTTGTAACAATTATGGGACATGTGGATCATGGAAAAACTTCCTTACTCGACTCATTAAGAGATACAAACGTTGTTTCAGGAGAACACGGTGGAATTACACAGCATATTGGAGCTTATCAAGTAACATCAAACAATAAAAAATTAATTACTTTTATAGATACACCTGGTCATGCAGCTTTTACTGAAATGAGAGCCAGAGGTTCAAAAATTACAGACATTGTTGTTCTCGTCGTAGCGGCTGATGACGGGATAAAACCACAAACCGTAGAAGCTATTAAGCATGCCAAGGCGGCAAACGTTCCCATCATTGTAGCCATAAATAAGTGTGATCTTCCTGAAAAGAACATAAGCAAAATAAAAAATGAGATGATGCAATATGAGTTGATAGCTGAGGATTTAAGCGGAGATACTTTATTCGTAGAAGTTTCAGCATTAAAAAAAATGAATTTAGATAAACTAAAAGAGAGTATTTTGCTTCAATCAGAAATTTTAGACTTGAAAGCCTCATACACAGACACTGCAAGAGGTGTAGTCATAGAGTCAAAAATAGATAAAGGGAAAGGGCCAGTTTCAACAATTTTAATTAGTAATGGAAAACTAAAAAGAGGTGATTATTTTGTATGTGGCGACACATGGGGAAAAATCCGAGCAATGATCAATCATGAAGGTAAAAACATCAATGAAGCTTTACCATCTATGCCAGTAGAAATTCTAGGAATGAATGACTCAGCTTATGCAGGAGCAGAATTTTTTGTAACCGAAAATGAAGATGAAGCGAAACAAATGTCCGAACTAAGAAAAAATAAAATTGTAAATTCAAAAGTACTAACAAATGATAAAACGGCACTTTTTGATAATTCAAAAAGTAAAGACGAATTAAATATTGTTATTAAATCTGATGTACATGGTTCAAGTGAAGCATTGAGGATGGCTATTGATAAAATTGAACACAGCGAAGTTCAAGCAAAAATAATTTTATCTGATATAGGGATGATAAATGAAACAGATGTATCTTTAGCAAAAGCTTCAGATGCAATTCTTATAGGTTTTAATGTTAAACCAAATAGAGAGGCTAAAAAATTAGCTGAAGATCAAAAAATAGAAATTAAATACTTTAATATTATTTACGAAGCATTGGAGTATGTAGAAAAATCTCTCTCAGGATTATTAGAACCAGACATAAAGGAAAAGGTCCTTGGTAGTGCTGAGATAAAAAAGATTTTTAAAGTATCAAATGTCGGCAAAATTGCTGGTTCAAAAGTTGTCAGTGGTGAAATAAAAAGTAAATCAAAAGCTAGGATCATCAGAGACGGTGTAGTGGTCTACAGTGGGGAAATACTCACTTTGTTCAGAGAAAAAAATCAGGTTAAAGAAGTTGGCACAGGACTTGAATGCGGAATAAGTATAAAAGATTTTATTGATTTTAAAGAGAATGACGTTATTGAGTCCTATCTCTCTGAGAAAATACAGAGGTCAATATAATGAATAATCAAACGACACAAAGACCATTTAGCCAAAGACAATTAAGAGTAGGAGAATTAGTCAAACAAAATTTAGGGGAACTTTTTATAAGAAATGAAGCAAAAATACCAACTATTAACTCAAAGTTAATAACCGTAACTGAAGTTCGTATGACTCCCGATCTTAAAACCGCGAGAGTTTACGTAATTCCGTTGGGTGGTATTGATACAAAAGAAACTGTAAAAATCTTGACTGAATACGCTCATCTTGTTAGAAAAGCGCTATCTAAAAGGCTAGATATAAAGTTTCTTCCTAAACTCACTTTTATAGAAGATAACTCATTCGAATATGCTGAAAAGATAGAGAAGATAATTAAAAAAAACAAAGACAATGACAAAGAAAAAAAAAGATATAATTAAATCATTAGCAATTCATAGTAAGGATGTAGGTTCAGCTGAAATTCAAATAGGATTACTCACAGACAAAATTACAAAATTATCAGAACATTTTAAAAAATTTAAAAAAGATAAGCATTCTACTATAGGTTTGGAAAAATCAGTCAATAAAAGAAAAAAACTTCTGGCTTATCTTAAAAAAAAAAATAATGAGTCATATAACAAGGTAATCAAACAACTCAATTTAAGGAAATAATGTTCAAAATATTTAGGGAAGAATTAGAAATCAATGGAAAAAAATTAATTTTAGAAACAGGTAAGGTCGCTCGCCAAGCAGATGGAGCAATAATTGCTACATTAGGAGAAACAGTGGTAATAGCAACGGCAGTTGGGGCCAAAAAAGTTGCTGAAGGTCAAGATTATTTTCCTTTATCAGTAAATTATCAGGAGAAATATTATGCAGCAGGTAAAATACCCGGAGGATATTTTAAAAGAGAAGCTAGACCTACAGAAGCTGAAACATTAATTTCTAGATTAATAGATAGACCGATTAGACCT
>MDTD01078752.1_pt1 | contig 16848 bp, 15 predicted proteins | sample 811221 | NCBI WGS metagenome assembly MDTD01 (sample SAMN05326646, study PRJNA326480) | marine metagenome | isolation source: seawater | place: Pacific Ocean: South West | collected 2011 | reverse complement strand
TTCGGCGCCAGCCGCGACGAGATCGACGCCACCGGTGAGGCGACGGTGACCCTCGGCGGCCGGGCGTTCCGCATCCGCCGGGACTTCATCGACGACCTGCACCGGCACGACCTGGCCGAGCGGGTCGGCGCGCTGCGGCGCGCCCTGCTGATCCTGCACGCACCCCTGGACGACGTGGTCTCCATCGACGAGGCCGGCCGCATCTTCCAGGCGGCGCGCCATCCCAAGAGCTTCGTGTCCCTGGACGGCGCCGACCATCTGCTGAGCAACGCCGACGACGCCCAGTACGCGGCGGACACCATCGCCGCCTGGAGCCGCCGCTACCTGCCGGACGACCAGCCGCAGCGGCCGGCCGTCGAGGGCGGCGAGCTGTGGGTCGGCGAGCTCGACGCCAGGTTCCTGCGTCAGGTGGCCAGCGACGATCACGCCTGGCTGGCCGACGAACCCAGGTCCATGGGCGGCAGCAATCTCGGGCCGGACCCCTACGAGCACCTGCTCGCCGCCCTCGGCACCTGCACCTCCATGACCGTGCGGCTGTACGCCAACCGCAAGCAATGGCCCCTGGAGGACATCGACGTGCGGCTGCGGCATCGCCGGGACCACGGCGCCGACTGCGAGGGCTGCGATGACGGCGGGGGGACGATCGAAGTGCTCTCCCGGGAGATCACCCTGGCGGGTGATCTCAGCGACGAGCAGCGCCAGCGCCTGCTCGAGATCGCCGATCGCTGCCCCGTGCACCGGACGCTGACCGGGCGCATCCGCATCGACACCGTGCTCGCCGCAGCAAGCTAGACAAGTTTGTTGCTCTCATCCCTGAACTACACTTCAGGGATGACCAGAGAACCCGTGCCCGAGCACGACTCCGCCCGGCCCGCGACGGAGGATGTCGTGCTGTTCGACAGCACGCCCACCCGGGTGTGCCGGACCCGCACGGCCGAGGGTCGCCAGGTCGTCTCGAAGTCGCTGCGGAATCACGCCGATCCGGCCGGGGCCGCCGCCAGCATCCGTCACGAGTTCGAGATCGCCAGACGCATCCGCAGCGACCACGTCATCGAGGTCTACGGCATCGAGGTCAGCGACGACGACGTCACTCTGGTGCTCGAAGACTTCGGCGGCCGGTCCCTCGATCAGCTCATGCGGGAACGTCCGTTCACCCTGCGCGAGACCCTCGGCATCGGCGTGCAGGTGGCCCGCGGGCTGGACGATCTGCATGCCGCCGACGTCATCCACAAGGACATCACCCCGGCCAACATCGTCTACAACCCGGACAGCGGGATCGCCAAGATCATCGACTTCGGCATCTCCTCCTATCTGACCCGGGAGTAGGCCGATCTGTGCGCGCCGGCGCTGCTGGAAGGCAGCCTGCCGTACCTGTCCCCGGAGCAGACCGGCCGGATGAACCGAGCCGTCGACTACCGCAGCGACTTCTACGCCCTCGGCGCGACCCTGTACGAGCTGCTGACCGGCGCGCCGCTGTTCGACGTCACCGAGCCCATGGACTGGCTGCACTGCCACATCGCCCGGGAGCCCCGCCCGCCTCACCGCGTGCGCCGCGAGGTGCCGACGCTGGTCTCCGAACTGGTGATGACGCTGCTGCGCAAGAACGCCGACGACCGCTATCGCAGCGCCGCGGGCATCGCCGCCGACCTGGCACGCCTGCTCGAACGCCTCGACGCCGGCGAGGATCAGCCCCGTTTCCCGCTGCGCACCCAGGACCTGCCCCGACGGTTCCAGATTCCCCAGCGCCTGTACGGCCGCGAGCCACACGTCGAACGGCTGATGGCCGTGTACGACCGGGCCAGCCGGGGACCCGCCGAGCTGGCGCTGGTGGCCGGCTACTCGGGCATCGGCAAGACCTCGGTGATCAAGGAGCTGTATCGGCCGATCACCGCGCGCCGCGGCTTTTTCGTGTCTGGAAAGTTCGACCAGCTCCACCGCCACGTCCCGCTGAGCGCGCCCGTGGCAGCGCTAAAGGCGCTGGTACGTCAGCTCCTCACCGAACCCGAGACGACCCTCGCCGGCTGGCGCGACAAGCTCGACGATGCCCTGGAGGGCCAGGGCGCGCTGATCGTCGAACTGATTCCGGAGCTGGCGCTGATCATCGGCGACCAGCCGCCGCTGCCGCCGATGCCGCAGGCCAATGCGGAGCGGCGCTTTCGCCGCGCCATGCGGCGGTTCGTGGCCGCCTTCTGCCGCGCCGAGCACCCGCTGGTGCTGTTCCTCGATGATCTGCAATGGGCCGACGCCGCCACCCTCGAACTGCTGGAGCTGATCCTGGTCGAGGCGCCGGTCGAGCATCTGCTGGTCATCGGCGCCTACCGGGACAACGAGACCGGCCCGGGACATCCGCTGCTGCTGGCGGTGGAACGGCTGCGCCAGTCGGTCCCGGTGACCGACATCGATCTGCCGCCGCTGGCCGCCGAAGACCTGCGCGCTCTGCTCGCCGACGCGCTGCACGCCGACGCTGAAGCCGTCGCCCGGCTGGCCGACACGGTCGCCGCCAAGACCGGCGGCAACCCGTACTTCACCGAGGAATTCCTCAAGGACCTCGTGCGTCAGGGGCTGGTCGGCTTCGATGGGTCGAGCCAGCGCTGGCGCTGGGACGACGCCGAGATCGCTGCCCAGCGCGTCACCGACAACGTCGTCGACCTGATGTCGGCGAAGCTGCGGCGCCTGTCCGACGGCGCCAGACACACGCTGGAGATCGCCGCCTGCATCGGTCACCGCTTCGAGCTGGAGCTGCTGGCGCGGGTGGACGACACGCCCTGGCCGGCACTGCTGGACGCCCTCCGCGAAGCCATGGCGGAGCAGCTCATCGCACCGCTGGGCGGCCAGATCCAGAAACGGCTGGCGCGTCCGGACCGCCAGGGACCGCACCCGGGACTGGAGTTCGCCTTCGCCCACGACCGCATCCAGCAGTCCGCCTAAGGGCTGCTCGAACCCGAGGCCCTGGCGCGCATTCACCTGCGCATCGGCCGCCTGCTCCAGGCCACTCCACAGGCCCGGGGCGAAGGTCTGTTTCGCGTGACCGACCATCTGAATGCCGCCCGGCCGCTGATCGACGGACCCGATGGAACGCGGGAGCTGCGCGACCTCAACCTGGCGGCGGGCAGACGAGCCCGGGACGCCGCCGCTCACGAAGCCGCCGACGCCTACCTGCGCGCCGCCGTCGATCTCGTTGCGGAGCGAGACTGGCAGAGCGCGCTGGCCGAGGTACTGCGGATTCACGCCGAAGCTGCCGAGAGCGCCTGTGCGGTGGGCGACTACCCGCGCTGCGACGCGCTGCTCGAACGCGCGCTGGACGCGGCGGCGGCCCCGGAACACACGACGCTGCTCAATCGCGTGAAGCTCGATTCCCTCTCCGCCCAGGGCCGCCACACCGAGGCTCTGGACCTCGGCCGGGCGCTGCTGGCGGAACGGGGCCGGCGGTATCCCGCCCGGCCGGGGCGCCGTCATGCGCTGGCCGCCTTCGCGCGGCTTCGCTGGCGCATGCGCGACGTCAGCCTGGACACGCTGCGGGCATTGCCCGATCTCGTCGACCCCGAGATGGTCCACGAGATGGCGATCGGTGAACGGCTCGGCGCCGCCGCCGCGTTCGCGCAACCGGAGCTGCTGCCGCTGCTCGCCTGCCGCGGTGCCGAGGCCGCCCTGACCCACGGCGTCAGCGAGCGCACCATGGTGACGTTCGGCGGAATCGGTGTACTGCTGTGCACGACCTTCGGCCGGGTGGAGGCCGCCGAGAAGTACAACCGCTTCGCCCTGGAACTGACCGACCGATTCCCCGACGACCCGGCCCGGGGCCGGGTGCAGCTCCATCACGCCGCCTTCGTCCAGCCGTGGATGACGCCGCTGGAGGAGACGCTGGAACCGCTGACCCGGGCCTACGAGGCGTGCTTCGCCTGCGGCGACTGGGACGGCGCCGCCCAGGCCGTGACCTATCGCGCCAGCTACCTGTGGCTCTCCGGACGCTCCCTGGCCACCGTCATCAAGGATGTCGACCAATGGCGGTCGGCCATCGCCGATCTGAATCAGGTCGAGGCCGTGCAGTACATCGATGCCCTGCACCAGCATCTGCTCAACCTGACGGGCCAGGCCGACGATCCGGCCCGACTCAAGGGCAGCAGCTACGACATCGACGTCATGCTGCCGGAGCACGAGCGCACGGCATCCCGCCGGATGCTGAACGCCGCCCATGGCCGCCAGGCCATGCTCAAGTACCAGTTCGGCGATCCGGCCGGCGCGCTGCCCCACGCCGATCTCGTACGCGAGCACCTGCCCGGCTTCGAGCACATCTTCGACGGCCTGATGATCCACTACTTCGACGCGCTCACGCGGCTGGCGGTCGCCGCCACCGCCTCGGGGCGCGCGCGCCGCAGGCTGCTCCGGCAGGTGCAGGCGAGTCGCCGCCAGATCGGCCGCTGGGCCGAGCGGGCACAGTTCAATGCGCTGGCCAAGAAGCTGACGGTCGACGCCGAGTGGCACCGGATTCACGGCCGCGAAGACCGCGCACAGACGCTGTACGACGCCGCGGTGGACGCCGCGCGGCGCCACGACATGCCGTCGGACGAGGCCATCGCCAACCGGCTGGCGGGGGAAATGCACCACGCCGCCGGCCGGGCGACCATTGCCGAGGCCTACCTGACGAAGGCCTGCCACGCCTACCGCCGCTGGGGCGGCGACGCCCTCGCCGACTACCTCGAGCAGCGCCACCCGGCCATCGCCCGGCGACGTGCCGCGGTTCCGGCCGCCGAACGTTCCCAGCGCGGCACCGACGCGTCGACCCACCTGAATCAGATCGATCTGTCGGCCCTGATGAAAGCGCTCCGGGCCATCGCCGGCGAGCGGGTCCACAGCCGCATGGTCCAGACCATCATCGACACGGCCATGGCCTTTGCCGGCGCCCAGCACGGCGTGCTGCTGCTGCGGGATGCGGACGGCGGCCTGCGCATCGAGGCCGAGGCGACCGTCGACGGCGGCCCGTCCCAGATCCTCCAGTCCCTGCCGATCGAGGATGGCAGCCCGCTGTGCCGCCCCGTGGTGAATTACGTCGACCGCGCCCGCCGGGGCATCGTCATCCACGACGCGGCGGAACCGGCCGAGGCCATTCCGGGGGTGACGCGGGATGCGCACGTGGTGGCGAGCGGCGTCCGCTCGATCCTGTGCCTACCGATCATCGCCGCCACCGAGCAGATCAACACCCTCATCGGCATGCTCTACCTGGAGAACCGGCGCACCAGCCACACCTTCACGGAGGCCCGGTTCGAGACGCTGGAGATCATCTGCATGGCGGCCGCCGGGCGACTGGAACTGTCCCGCAAGGCGGCGGTCGACGGACTCACCGGCCTGTTCAACCGGGACTACTTTCAGACCATGCTGCGCCAGGAATTCCTCAACAGCCAGCGCCACGGCCGGGACCTGGCCGTCATCCTGGCCGACATCGACCACTTCAAGGGCTTCAACGACACCTGGGGCCACCAGCTCGGCGACGAGGTGCTGCAGGCGGTCGCGGCCGCCGTGCGCGGCGCCTGCCGGGAATCCGACGTGGCGGCCCGCTACGGCGGCGAGGAGCTGGCCGTGATCCTGCCCAACACCGACGCCCAGGGCGCCGTCGAAGCCGCCGAGCGCATCCGCGGCGCCGTGGAGGCGGTACGCATCGAGCATGGCGGAGAGGCCCTTTCCGTGACCCTGAGCGCCGGCGTCGCCGCCCTGCGGCATGGAACGGGCTCCGAGGACGAGCTGCTGCGCCAGGCCGACGCCGCGCTCTACGATGCCAAACGCGCCGGCCGCAATCGCGTGCAGATCGCCTGAACCGGCGGCAGCGGCGGGAACCCCCGCCGGCGCATTACACTAGGCCCATGCGACCCCCTGGCCGACTCCCCGCCATGCTTGTGGCGAGCCTCTGGCTCGCCGCCTGCGGCGAGCAGGCGGCGCCGGCTGCCCTCTGCGGCGCCGCGAACGCGCCAGTGAACCTGCCGGGAGGAACCTTCACAATGGGCGCCGCCGACGGCTATCCCGAGGAAGGGCCGGTGCGCCAGGTGCAGGTCACGGCCTTCGCCGTCGACTCCCACGAGGTGACCAACGCTCGCTTCGCCGAGTTCGTCGACGCGACCGGGTACGTCACCGCCGCCGAGCGCCGGCCCGACCCGTCCCTGCACCCGGACGTTCCCCAGGACCGGCTGGTGCCCGGCTCCGCCGTGTTCCGTTCGCCCGAGTCGGGCACGAACCGGTGGTGGCACTTCGTTCCCGGCGCCTACTGGCGCAGCCCCGAGGGCCCGGGCAGCAGCATCGAGAACGGCATGAACCACCCGGTCGTCCACGTCGCCCATGCCGACGCGGCCGCCTTCGCCGCCTGGGCCGGGGGGCGCCTGCCCACGGAAGCGGAGTGGGAGTACGCGGCGCGGGGCGGGCTCGACCAGGCGCGCTACACCTGGGGCGCCGGGCCAGCACCCCATCGAAACCCGACCCTGGCCAACACCTGGCAGGGCGACTTCCCGTTCACCGACACCGGCGCAGACGGCCACAGGGGCAGCGCCCCGGTGGGCTGCTTCCCGCCCAACGGCTTCGGTCTGTACGACATGGCCGGCAATGTCTGGGAATGGACCTCGGACCGGTTCGTGGCTGCGGATGCCAACAGCGGATTGATCAAGGGCGGATCGTTCCTGTGCGCCGAGAACTACTGCCGCCGTTACCGGCCGGCCGCCCGCCATCCCCAGGAGCGGGACTTCTCCACCTCACACCTCGGCTTCCGCGTCGTCTACCCGGCCGTGCCCTGACCGGCGCGGCCGGTCAGCGGCCGCCGCCGGCTCCCAGCCTGCGGTCGAACAGCGGCGGCGCGTCCTCGAGGGCCGCGCGATGGTCGGCGATGGCGGCCTCGATCTCGGCCACGACCTCCGGGTGCTCGGCCGCGATGTCGTAGGCCTCCGCCGGATCGGCGTGCAGATCGAAGAGCTGGGGCGTCTCGTGTTCCGTACGCGCCGGCGGCAGATCGTAGGCGCCCGCGGAGATCAGCCGCAGCTTGTACCGGCCGAGCCGGTACGCCTGCAGCTCGCCGCTGCGGTAGTACGCGAGCCCGGTGCGGGGACTGTCCGCGCCGGCCGTGAGCGTCGCGCCGAGATCGACGCCGTCGTGACCGTCCGCCGCGGGCGCGCCCGCCAGCGCCGTCACGGTCGGCATCAGGTCGAGGGTGGCGCCCAGGCCCCGGACCACGCCGGGCTCGATGGTCCCGGGCCACCAGAAGATCGCCGGCACGCGCATGCCGCCCTCGAAGGTGGTGCCCTTGCCGTTGCTCAGCAGGCCGGCGCTGCCGCCGTGGTGGCGCATCGCCAGCCACGGGCCGTTGTCGCTGGTGAACACGACCAGCGTGCGCTCCGCGAGACCGCGGTCCTCCAGCGCGGCCCGGATGCGCCCGACGCTCCAGTCGATCTCCTCGATCACGTCGCCGTAAAGCCCTCCTGGGCTGACGCCGGCGAAGTCGCCGCTGGCGAACAGCGGCGTGTGCGGCATGGTGTACGGCAGGTACAGAAAGAACGGCTCGTCGCGGTGCGCGTCGATGAAACGCTCCGCTTCCTCGGTGTACCGCCGGGTCAGGGTCGGCTGCACCGCCGGACGCTCCACCACTTCGTCGACGTACCCGCCGTCGGCAACGATCCGGCTGCGCATCAGCGGCACCTGCCAGTACTCGATGCGGGGCTCGAAGTACAACGCCCGGCGGGCGGCAAACTCCGCCTGCACGGCCGCGCCCTGGCCGGCGCCGATCATGCCCAGCAGCGCATCGAAATCCGGTCCGCGCGCCCAATCCATGTCGTTGGAGTACGGCAGGCCGAACCAGCGCTCGAAGCCGTGCCGGGTCGGCAACGCGTCGGGCGCGTCGCCGAGGTGCCACTTGCCGATGATGGCCGTGCGGTAGCCGACGTCCCGCAGGCGCTCGGCGAGGGTCACGCTGCCCGCGGGCATGCCGCCCGGGTCGTCAGGAAACAGCACGTTCAGCCGGCGGCCGTACAGGCCCGAGCGGTTCGGATACTGTCCGGTCAGCAGGGCGCCCCGGCTCGGCGAGCAGACCGGCGCGGGCACGTAGAAGTCGGTCCAGCGCTGCCCCTCGGCGGCCAGCCGGTCCAGATGCGGCGTGCGGTTGTACGGGTGTCCGTAGCTGCCCAGGTCGCCGTAGCCGAGATCGTCGGCGAACAGCACGATCACGTTCGGCGGCGTGTCCGCGGCGGACGGCGGCGCGCCGGTCGTCGCGGCCTCGCGTTCACAGCCGGCCGCCAGCAGGGCTGCGACGAGGCCGGCGCCCAGCCCCCGGAGCATCCAACCGCCCGGCCGGCGGGGCCGCACGCATTGCTGACTGATCATGGCAGGTCGGCCTCCACCACGTGCCGGATGTCCCGCGACGATGCCCCGACGGCGAACGCCAGCGGACCCCGCAGCATGTGCCAGCGCCCGCCGTCCGGCTCCCAGACGCGCAGCTCGTCGGCGGCGATGCGCAGCGCCACCGCAGCCTGCTCGCCCCTGGGAATCGCCACCCGGGCGAAGGCGCACAGCTCCTGGCTCGGCCGGCCCGCCGGCGGCCCCGGCAACCGCCGGTACACCTGGACGACCTCGCTGCCGTCCCGGTCGCCCACGTTGGCGATCCGAAGTGAGATCGAAGCGCCGCCGCCGTCCACGGTGACTTCGGGGGCGCCGTACTCGAAGCGGGTGTAGCTCAGGCCGTGGCCGAACGGCACCAGCGGCTCGATGCCGCGGGTGTCGTACCAGCGATAGCCGACCAGCAGGCCCTCGCCGTAGTCGACCCGGCCATTGCTGCCGGGATAGAACTCGTAGGCCGGGGTGTCCTCCAGCCGCGCCGGGAACGTGGTCGGCAAACGACCCGACGGGTTCTCCGCCCCGCTGACGATGTCGGCGAGGGCATGGCCGAACTCCTGGCCCGGCAGCCAGGCCTGCAGCACGCAGCGCGCGTCGCCGAGCCAGGGCATCGCCACGGCGGCGCCGGTGTTCACCACCACGACCGTGTTGGGATTGGCCGCGAGCACCCGGCGGACGAGAGCGTCCTGCTGTCCCGGGAGCGCCAGGTCGGTGCGGTCGTTGCCCTCCGTCTCCCAGTCCGGATTCGACCCCACCACCAGCACGACGCCGTCCGCATCGGCGGCGATGCGTTCGGCGTCGCCGATGGGGTCGTCGGGCTGGGGCGGCAGCAGGCCGAAACGCAGCCCCTGGAGCATCAGGCCCGGCCGGCTGCGGAACTCGATGCGCAGGCCGTAGCTGCGCCCGGCCTCCAGATCGACCTGCGCGCGCTGCTCGGTGCTGCCGTTGCCGAAGAAGGCGTCGCCCCGGGTCTGGCTGGTCCAGTTGTCGATCAGGAGATCGTCGTGGAGGTAGAGGCGCGACAGGCCGGCGCTGAGCAGGCCGAGCTGGTAGCGACCGGACGCGGGCACGCTCAGCACCCCCTCCAGCACCGCGCAGAAGCGGGTTCGATCGGTCACGCCGTCGATGCCGCCCGGCAGCATCAGCGGCGTGAATCCCCACGGCGTGTCGCCCACGGACAGCGTGCGCCGCGCCACGGCCGGGCCGCGGAACTCGTCGTCTGCGAACAGCTCGAGCCGCAGTCCGGGCGCGCCGCCCGGCTCGCACTGCAGGCGTTCCGGCTCGGGCAGCGGCAGATATTTGTGGATGGCGCAGCCCTCGGCGTGCACGACCTCGTCGAACACGTCCCCCAGGGCGGCCAGCGGGTCCACCCGATAGTGGGGCACGACCGCCGAGCTGCCGCCGCCCTGAATCTGGCCCCGGGCGGCGTTGGGGCCGATGACCGCCAGGCGCCGGACCTCGGCCGGGTCGAACGGCAGCACGCCGTCGTTGCGGATCAGCACCATGGCTGCGGCGGCGGCACGCCGGGCCAGGGACCGGTGCTCCGGCAGATCCAGGGATTGCTCCGGCTGGGGGTCCGGCGCCTCGAACCGGCCGGTGCGCTCCATGATCCCCAGGATGCGCCGCACCGAGTCGTCGATCAGCGCCTCGTCCACCGCGCCGCGCCGCACCGCGTCCACCAGCGCGGCGCCCCGGCTGCGGGGCGGCCCCGGCATTTCCAGGTCGAGCCCGCCCCGGGCGTTTTCCTCGGTCTCCAGCGCCGCGCCCCAGTCGCTGACGACGAAGCCGTCGAAGCCCCACTCCCCCTTCAGCACGCCGCGCAGCAGCGCCTCGTGCGAGCTGGCGAACACGCCGTTGATGCGGTTGTAGGCGGACATCACGCTCCACACCCCCGCGTCGCGGACGGACATCTCGAAGGGCCGGAGATAGAGCTCCCGCAGCGTCCGCTCGTCCACCTCGGAGCTGATGCTGTGGCGCTCGAACTCGGAGTCGTTGCAGACGAAGTGCTTGGCGCACGCCGCGACGTGCAGGGACTGCACGCCGCGGATGAACGCGCAGGCCATGGCGCCGCTCAGATACGGATCTTCCGAATAGCACTCGAAATTGCGCCCGCCCAGGGGATGGCGATGCAGGTTCATGGTCGGACCCAGCAGCACCTGGGCGTTCTTGCTGCGCGCCTCGTCGCCGAGCGCGACCCCGACTGCCTCGATCAGATCCGTGTCCCAGGTGGCGGCCAGCGCGACGCCGACGGGAAAACAGGCCGCGGTGGCGCCGCTGACCACATCGCCCCGGGCGGCGTTGGGTCCGTCGCTGAGCTTCATGGCAGGGATGCCCAGACGCGGCACGGCGTTGGTGATCCACGTGCTCCGGCCGGCGCACAGCGCGACCTTCTCCTCGAGGCTGAGCTGCGCCAGCAGCCCGTCGATGTCGATGCCCATGCCTCCCTCCCCGGCCGCGACCTGCGGCAACGATAGCGCAAAGCCGAGCGCGCCGGGAAACGGGGCGTGACCCGCGGTGAATCGGGCTATGCAGCTTCCGGCGCGGCGCCGGTAGACTAGCGGGTTCCGACATCGCCATTCATCGAACAGGAGATTCACGCTTGGAATACGATGACGTCGTCCGCGGCCGCCGCAGCATCCGCGGCTACAAGCCCGACCCGGTGCCGAAGTCCCTCATCCGCGAGGTGATCGAGCTCGCCATGCGGGCGCCCTCCTCGCTCAACACGCAGCCCTGGAACTTCTACGTCGTCACCGGCGAGGTCCTCGACCGGATCCGCGAAGGCAACGTCGAGCGCAACCTGGCCGGCGTGCCCGAGTCCCGGGAGTTCCGCGGCCACGGCGCCTACCAGGGCGAGCACCGGGAGCGCCAGAAGCAGATCGCGGCTCAGCTCTTCGAGGCCATGGGCATCGAGTGGTCCGACAAGGAGCGACGCAAGGACTGGGTGCTGCGCGGCTTCCGCCAGTTCGGCGCTCCGGTGTCGATCGTGGTGACCTACGACCGCAGCATCCACGGCGGCGACATCGGCCCCTTCGACTGCGGCGCGGTGGCCAACGCGCTGGTCAACGCCGCCTGGTCCCGGGGGCTCGGCTGCGTGATCAACAGCCAGGGGATCATGCAGTCGCCGGTGGTGCGCGAACACGCCGGCATCCCGGACGATCAGGTCATCATGATCAGCATCGCGATGGGCTTTCCCGACGACGACTTTCCGGCCAACGCGGTGGTCTCCCAGCGCAAACCGGTGGACGACGCGGTGACGTTCGTCGGGTTCGGGGACGCGTCCTGACGCCGAAATTTCGGTGCCGAACGCAGAAACGCCCGCGCAAGGCGGGCGTTTCGATATGGCGTCCCCTAGGGGAGTCGAACCCCTGTTGCCAGGATGAAAACCTGGAGTCCTAGGCCACTAGACGAAGGGGACGCTGAGGAAGGCGCGCATTCTATGAATGCCTCGGGGCCTCGTCAAGCAATTGCGTTGCCCGAGCGTGCGGTCCGACACGGATGGGTGACCGAACCGATCTGGGCTACACTTCAGGCGTTCAGGGAAGGACTGCCAGCCAACAAGAGCAACGGACGACATGGTGCTGGAACCATGGGTGCTGGTGGCTGCCGGCTGCACGGCCGTCGGCGGCGCGGCGCTGGCCGCGCGGGGCGTGCTGCGCATGCTCTGCCATCATCAGGAGCGGCGACTGGCGCGGGAGAACCGGGCGCTGGAGCAGTGGTGGTCGGTGCTCGCCGACGTGCCCGCATCGGCGCTCGACCCGTTTCTGCGACGCATTCTCGGCCGAGCCATGCTGCGGCGGCTCGCGCTGGTGGCCCGGCTGTCCTCCGATCATCCCTACCTGCACGCCCAGCGCGACGCCATCAACCGCTTCATGGCCGGCACCGCCGCCGACCCGTTCGATTCGCCGCGCCGCGATCGCCCGGCTCGCGGCAGCAGGGCCCGGCAGCTCGACGCTCTGCAGGCGCTCGCCGGCCTCGTCGACGAGAGCGCCGACGCCCGCCTGCTGTCCCGCAACGAGCACACCAGCGCGGCGGGCGCCATCGGGCGCGCCGTGGAGACCCTGGAGTTCCTCGAGACCCAGCACGCGAGCGTCGAGCCCGATGCGCTGCGGCGGCTCACCCGGGCCCTCGGCCAGGACGGCGTGCCCGGCTTCGGCCCCGCTCAGTCGAGCAGACTCTTCCCCACCCAGTGACGGGCGAAGTGCTGCGCCGTGCGTCCGCTGCGCACGCCGCGGGCCAGCGCCCAGCGCAGAGCGGCCGCCCGCACCTCGTCGTTCCAGGTGAAATCGAGGCCGTGGCGCTGCGCCAGCCGGCTCACCCAGTGGCCGACCACGTCCAGGTAGGCGTCCTGCCGGAACGGATAGAACGACAGCCACAGGCCGAACCGGTCGGACAGCGAGATCTTCTCCTCCACCGCCTCGGACTCGTGCAGCTCGCCCTCCCGGACCACCGTGTGCTGGTTGTCCGAGGCATATTCCGGCAGCAGGTGACGCCGGTTGGACGTGGCGTAGATCAGCACGTTGCCCGAGGTCTTGAACATCGAGCCCTCGAGCGCGCTCTTGAGCTCCTTGTAGGAGGCGTCGTCGGCCTCGAAGGACAGGTCGTCGCAGAACAGCACGAAGCGGTACGGCGCGTCGCGCAGCCGCCGCACGATGCGCGGCAGCGCCGCGAGGTCGTGCTTGCTCACCTCCACAAGACGCAGGCCGTCCTCCGCGTAGCGGTTCAGCAGGGCGTGCACCAGCGACGACTTGCCGGTGCCCCGGGAGCCCCACAGCAGCACGTTGTTGGCGGGCAGGCCGGCGAGGAACTGGCGGGTGTTGAGGTCGATCTGGGCCTTCTGGTCGTCGATCCACATGAGGTCGTCGAGGCCGATGTCGTCGAGGGAGCCGTGGGCGACGAAGCCCGCGCCCAGCAGGCCCGACTGCCAGACCGCCGCCGGGCAGGCCGCCCAGTCCACGGCGGCCGGCGCCGGCACGACCGACAGCGCGCGCCGGGTCAGTTCGCGGGCGTCGTCGATGAGCGCGTCGATGGGGTGTTTCATGAGCCTGGAGCCTTGCGGACGAGAGCGGAATTGTACTGATTCGAGTTCGCCGGCGACGGGTACGGTGGTAATATTCCCGTTCTTCCCAGGGCATCGATCGCTGAGGCGAGGACACCCATGTCCGGCTACCAAGGACCAGATCGGCGCAAGGGTCCCGAGGACCGCCGCAAGCGCAAGCAGGACCGGCGCAACCCGGAACGGGTTGCCGAAGATCTGGTGCCGCGCCGCAACCCCGACGCGCCGGACCGCCGCCGGACCTGAACCCAGCCCAGCACCGCCCGCCGCGCTCAGCGCCGGCCGAGCACCTCCAGCAGCAGATCCGGCCGATCCGTGATGATGCCGTCCGCGCCGGCGTCCACCAGCCGGCGCATCTGCTCGGGCTCGTTGATCGTCCAGTAGTCCAGGTGGGCCACCGCCCGCGCCGCCGCCACGAAGCCGGACTCGGTGAAGTCGTAGCCCTCCCGTTGCGGCGGAAGCTGCAGGGCCTCGGCGTCCGGCGGAATCAGCCCGGCGAGGCCAAGCCGGTAGCGCAGGTAGAACCAGCTCATCTCACCCCGGTAGGCGCTGGTCGGCACGCCCGGGCAGGCATCGCGGAACGCCTCCAGGGGCGCCTCGTGGAACGACGCCACCAGCACCCGGGGCAACGCATCGAGGCGCCGCAGCTCGCCGCACAGGGCCCGACCCGCCGCCGCGTCGTCCGGCTTGATCTCGATGTTGTAGCGCAGCTCGGGAAACCGCTCCACCACCTCGGCGAGCGCGGGCACGTGCACGCCCCGCCCTCGATAGGGCGCCGTCGTGCCGTCGTAGGGCCAGTGATGGGCCGCATCCAGCGTGGCCAGCTCGGCGAGGGTCATGTCCGCCAGCGCCCCGGTGCCGTCCGTGGTCCGGTCCACGGTGGCGTCGTGCATCAGCACCAGGGCGCCGTCTGCGGTGAGGTGCACGTCCATCTCCAGCACGTCCACGCCCAGGTCGACGGCATGCTGGAACGCCAGCAGAGTGTTGCTCGGACGCAGCCCGTCACCCCCCTGATGGGCGATGACCATGGGCCGGGGGGCATCGAAATAGCGGCTGTCGGTGGCCGGCTCCGGGCCCAGACGCTGGCCCAGCAGGATCATCGCCACCACGGCGAACATGAGCAGCCAGTTGCGCTGGCGGGGGGTCATGGCGGCCCCCGGCGGGCAGGGTCAGGCCGGCCGGCGCAGCGGAACCACATTGCTGCGTGCCTTGACGTAGACGCGGTGCTCGCGGCCGGCGCCGTGAATGCCGATCTTGCCCTGATCGAACAGGCGCAGGTCGAGCACGCTCGAGCCGCCGCCCCGGCGCTCGAGCACCAGGTCGTGGCCTTCCAGGCGCCACTCGCCGCGCTCCTCGGCATCGCCGTCGCGCAGACGGTAGGCGCCGCCGTCCAGATCACCGTCGAGCACCAGTTCGCCGTCGTTGTCCTGCCAATCCCAGGTTCCCGGCAGGTCCAGGCGCGCCAGCCAGCGCCGGCGCTGCACCCGCACGAGCCAGACCCAGTATCCGCACACGGCAGCGACGACGATTACGACCAGCAAAGACGCCATGGCTCAATCCTGTCCCAGCCCGGGAAGCGGTTCAATACCGCAATGGCGGAACAGCCGCTGCCAGGCCCGGGCGTGGTCGACGATGGCGGCCCGGGTGCGGCGCCACTCGCTGTCCACCCGGTCCGGCGCCAGCACGTCCCGGTACCAGGCGTCGAAGGCCGGCGGCGACACCGCCGCGAGACGCCCGCGGAGCCGGTGCATGGCATCGATCCAGGCCTCCTGACGGCGCATGCGTCCGGCCATCTCCGGCTGAATGCGCTCGACGTAGTACTTCATGAACACGTTCGCCAGGATGCGGCTGTCCGGCGTCGGCTGTCCGTTCAGGCAGATGCCCGGCAGGGCCCCCTCCAGCAGAGCCGATGCCGCTGACAGGGTTCGGCGCCAGCCGGCCCACTCGCGCCGCGCGCCGCCCACCCAGCCGCCTTCGCGCAGGCGCCCGAGCGTGTTCTCGAACGCGCTCAGATCCAGGTCGCCGCTCAGCGCCGCGCCGTAGGCGTCGTTGAGCCGGCGCAGCAGGTCGGCGAAGTCGCCGGTCGGATGGCCGGCGCCGCCCAGCGCGGCGTGCAGCTCCTCCGCGGCGAACGTGGCGTTCCAGAACAGCGCCGGCAGCGCGCCGCGCTTCTGCCGGGCGACGTCGGCCAGCCAGTCCGGCGCGTCCGGGCCGCAGCGCGCCGCGGCGGCCAGCCACGCGGTCTCGTAACCGAGCCGCTGACTCGCGGTCTGGACGCGGCCCAGCGGGCTGTTGCGGAAGCCCGCCAGGTCGCCCATGTCGCAGCCGTGCAGATCGAAGAACTCACCGACGTCGATGGAGATTTCCGGCACCGCCACGCGCAGGTCGCGGCGCGCCGGATAAGGCTGGAGCGGCGCGGGCTCCGCCTCGCGGGTCTCCGACCCGGTGACCCGCGCCACCCGCTCGAGATAATCGGCCAGTACCGCGTCGGGGCCCGCCGGGGCGCAGCCGGCGAGCCAGAGGATCAGCAGCCAGCAGGCTCGGCGGGCCGGTCGCTCAATCCAGCCACTCACGGCGGACGTCGACCAACTCCGCGTCGACGGAGCCCTGCAGGTTGCGTTCGATGTCGGTGAGCGCCCGGTCCACCACGTCGCGGCTCGCGGCAGCGGCGACGAAGGTCCACTGGGCCCGCTGCAGCAGGTCCTGATGGTCGCTCTCGCAGACGGCCACGTTGTGGGCCCGGCCGTAGCGCTCGCGGATGCCGTTCAGCCGCTGGCGCTTTTCCTTCAGGGAGCGGCAGCCGGAGACGTAGAAGTCGACGGTCAGTACGCCGATGCTCACCCGGCGTCCGCGAGTTCCGATGGGGAGATGCTGTAGAACACGGTATCGAGCCCTTTGTACTGCCGGCGCTCCTGGAACACCATGCCGAGACGCTGCATGACCCGCACCGAGCGCTGATTCGGCGTGTCCGTGGCGCCCAGGATACGCGCCAGGCCGCACTGGTCGAAACCGTGCCGGAGCACCGCGCGCGCAGCCTCCGAGACGAGCCCTTCGCCCCAGTGTTTAGGCAGGATACCGTACAGAAGCTCGATCTCTTCACCGCCGTCCATGTGCCGCAGCCCGCAGAATCCCACCAGCTCGCCCGGCGCCTCGGCCAGTTCCACGGCGAACAGCCCCGCGCCGATCTCGGCGAAGCAGCGCTCGCTGGCCTCGATGATCTCGACTACCGTCTCCCGGGAAATGATTTCGTTGTCCCACAGGTACTTACGTACGGCGGGATCGGTCCAGAAAGCGTGCAGCGCATCTGTGTCGGAGGCAGCGATGGGCCGCAGGATCAACCTGTCGGTGCGAATCGTCGACATGCTCTTCCCCCTCGCCCGATCGAGTTTGCCACAGGCCGGGGCATAAGCGAACATCGAAGGCTTGCGCCCGCCGCC
>MDTD01052962.1_pt1 | contig 16848 bp, 19 predicted proteins | sample 811221 | NCBI WGS metagenome assembly MDTD01 (sample SAMN05326646, study PRJNA326480) | marine metagenome | isolation source: seawater | place: Pacific Ocean: South West | collected 2011 | reverse complement strand
GCACCGTCCGCTCTGGCAGCACTGACCTTTGGCAGCTATCTCAGTTCAAGCGGCGTGGGCGCGGATCCACTGTGGTTGGCAACCCTCGCAATTATCGCTTTAACGGCAGCGCACTGCAGCACCCGTCGTCACAGTGGCAACACACAGACACTTTTCACCGCACTTAAACTAACACTCATCGTGGTATTTTCGTTTGCCGCGCTGGTGTTCAGCCCAACGGAACGACAGGCGACCTTCCTTTGGGGCGAAGAGGCTTCCGCGTTGCTAGGCAGCGGGGCCTTCGCGGTTTCCTTAATTTATGTAAATTACGCTTATTCAGGCTGGAATGCGGCTACATACATCAGCGGAGAACTTGCCGCGCCCCAGAAAAGCCTCCCCTGGGTGCTTGGGATCAGTACCACGATAGTTGCGGCACTGTATTGCCTGCTGAATTTCGTCTTCCTCTCCGTCGCGCCAATAGATGAGGTAGTGGGGAAAGTCGAGGTGGGTATCATAGTTGCCGAATTTGCCTTCGGCAAAAAAATAGGCTCAGCAATGGGCCTGCTGCTCGCTTTACTGCTAATTTCGACCATTAGCGCCATGGTCTTGGCTGGGCCGCGCGTGCTACACCGGATAGGACAGGACTACCCCCGCTTCGCGCCCATAGCGCGCGAGAACAAAGATGGCATTCCCATCAATGCCATCCTTTTACAATCTGGCACGGCCCTGCTGTTCTTGTGGACTGCGTCTTTCGAGCAAATTCTCATTTTCTCGGGCGCGACTATGGCCCTAAACACCTTCGCTACTGTGTTGGGCTTGTTCGTCTTACGTTGGCAGCGGCCGCAATTATCGCGCCCTTTCAGCGTAACTCTGTATCCCATCACACCGTTGATTTTCCTTGCCATAACGGGCTGGACGCTGACTTACATCGTGCTTCAGCGACCGGTCGAAGCGCTCATCTCTGCAGCAATTGTTGCCAGTGGTGGCTTTTTTTATTGGCTAGTTACGGCAACCGCCCCGAGAACTCAGTAACAAATTCGGCGGAGATGTTACAAAAATGCGAAACTGATGGTCCTGAATAACTCGCTGCCTCGCAGTGTCTTTTTGATAGCCTCGCTTAGGTGTTGTGAGCAGTCGTCCGCGGGGAGATACTCGAATTCGCAAATGGGAATAAAAATTATTATCATCCATCGAAAAGTCAACTAAACCAATTGGGGGAACTAATGAAATTTTTAACACCCGCATGTCTCGGTGCCATACTTTTAGGACTCTTGGCGTCATTCGCTGCACTGGCGGACGACCAAATGCTTAATGGGATGAATGTAAGCAAGCCATTCAACGTTCAGGCTAATCTTTGCAAGCTCAATCCCGGTATCAGCGAGGAAGATTATGACGAGATGCTGGACGACTACTTCGATTGGGCCAAGAAAAACAGTGTTGAGCCCGTCTTCGTAAGGCAGAAGCCATTGTTCTCTCACGCAAATGCAAATAACCCTTGGCCCTACGATTTCGTGGAATTTTTGGCCATGGACGACTACGAGCGCTGGGGAAAATCTTGGGACATGTGGCTGACATCCGAAGACGGCGCAGCGCTGAACGAACGTTGGCAATCATTAGCAATGTGCGACGTAAAGCAGGCACACGGACTAGTTTTATATGCTGATGCGGAGGCAATGCAAAATGATGATGACCGTTATGTGAGCTGGAATTGGTGCACACCGAAGGTTGGTTGGGAGCAACTCGAGCAAAAACATAATGATTACATTACTGGAATCAAGAATTATCCAGCGGGAATGATCGGCTGGGCCTTGATGTTTCCGCACACGGGGGGCGCAGACTCCCCGGGAGAATTCGCCCATTTGGCAGTCTACCCCGACATCGAGTCCTTTATGAAAAGAAGAAAAATGGAAGCAAATGGTGGTTGGCGAGGCCTGCGTGAGTACTACCAGACATACGCGGACTGCAGCGGTGAACAGCTCATGAGTGAAACCGTAATGCTACGACCCTAGCCATCGTTGTAGAAAATCCCTTGCAACTAAAACTTTTATAAATGCCCGTCGAACCTCGGGATAAGGAGAACAAATATGGAACTCAAGAATTTCTTTGGCGTCATTTGCATAGCGGCAGCACCAGCTGTGCTAGCAGATAATCATGTATCTGACGGCGTTCAGTGGAGTACGGGTGCGCCGCTTGAGATATATGGCTGTAGTTTTAAGGAAGGTATTGACGGCTATGAGCAGTCGCAAAAGTTTGCTGCAAGCTGGAACAAGTGGGCAGACGAAAATGACGCTTTTGACTCTCACGTTGCTCAACTCATGTGGAGTGAGTTCTCAGACGGACAATATCCCACCGATTTCGCCTGGCTTGGCTACTGGGATAGCTATGATTCAGCGGGCAAGGACATGGACATACGCTCTGCGAAGGGTGATGAAATGTATGCAGAAGCCAACAAATTTCTTGAGAACTGCTCTCATAGCGATTGGGGAGCGTGGGTCCTAGTGCAGGCTGGCGATTTTACGAACGGTAATCATTTGACTGAGTTTTCTGACTGCGTGTACAAAGAAGGTAAAGGCGATGATGATTTGTTAGTGGCAAACAATGAATACGCTGCACTTTTGGCGGCCAGGGGGCTCAATGGAGAATCGATGGGCATGGCCCAACTTTGGCCGAGAGCAGGCGCTCCTGTAGGAATCGGCAACTCGCCAAGCTTTAAGTGGGTGGTGGGACATGCAAATTTCGCGGCGTACTCGAATTTCACTAATGAGCTCTGGAACGAAGGCCTGTTGATAGACTTCAACAGACTTTATGGTGACATCGTCCAATGCGATTCAAACCGTGTTTACCACTCTCAGGTAGTGCGAACACCTTCAAATTGAGCAACGGCGCGACTCAAGATCATCAAGACCTTACACTCGCGATATTCAGAAGAAATTGAGGCAAAAATGAAAAAAATTATTAACTCTCTGATGTCACTTGCCCTCGTTCTTGGCGCAACGTCGGCAGTGGCCGATAACCATTCGGCACCGTCGTCCCCAGTAGGCATGGTCTATGGGATGAACGTTTCAGACCCGCAAGCGTTTGCAAATGCCATGGGCAAGTACTGGAGCTCCCCTACAGGGAAGAAAATACCGGGAGTCGCTATTCTGCGGCAGGTAGTAGCGGCTGGCGAGAGCCCCATCTCTCATATGGTATCAGTATTGCACCCTTCCTATGAGGCTATGGATGCCGCTTTCGCTATCAACTCTGCCTCCGATGACTGGGCGACGCTCCTAGCCGAGCTAAATGGTGTGTCGGAGCTTATTAGCTCCTCAATGTTTGAGGGCACAGGCCTAGGCTCTACGGTTAATCAAATTGGTGCTGGACCCGGCGTGGCTAATCTCTACGTCCTTATTTCAGTATCGGACCCAGCTAAATACGCCGAGGCGTGGCAAAAAATGATAGCTGGCACTGATTTAGGCGAGACAGACACGGTGCTGATTTCAATGTCAGCGGGTGGGCTTGGTACCACAACCCACGTGGCTGCAGTGACAGGCAAGAGCGTAGGGGCAGTCATGGCGCAAATGAATGCCAATCGGAGTGAAGAGACCTTCCAGACATTCCTGCGGGAAGTGGGGGATATCAGAACGATTGAGCAGAATATCGTGACAGTCGATGTGGCGGTGTTCGGGAGGATGGGCGGCTAAAACGTCTCAGGGGTCACAGCAGATGCTCTGACCCCTTTCCATCATGTTTGCAGCATAAGATCAACGTGCACTGAACACACTCAAAACTGCAAAAAATCCGCACAACGCGCCAGCCATCGCAACGCACCAAAGTTCCGACGAGCGCTCAAAGCCCTCGTGAAGGAGAGGTGCAGGTGCCCAGACCGGATAGGTTGCGATGATCTGCCCTACTTCACGCTGACTTTTCAGTGCGTAGACGCCAACAGCGGCGGCCAAAAAAAGACCGGAGCATTTGGAAAATTGTTGGTAGAGCAATGCGTCGCGAGGACTGATAGCGCGATATTGAGGCTTCTCGCTGCGGCCGGCTGCGAAGCAATCTGCGCTAGAGTGCTGGCGTCTTGAGAGCACTCCGCTGAGCACGAGCAACAGGTCACGGATTTATTCCGACCACTCACCAAACAAAGGCTGATAGCAACACTCTCGCCCACTACCCCGGGAGGGCACTAAGGAGCTCCAATGGGGTTTCTTCAATGGCGGTAACGCAGCAAACAGTCAGAAGGCGAAGTCGCCCTCCACTGTCGTTAACCCCAGCGCCTCCCAGTCGAGCATGCCTCCTCGGTAATAGTGGATTTTCCCCGCCGGAAAACCATCGCGGATCATTGCCTTCATCGCGGTGGGGCTTTGCGGGCAGACCGGCCCATTACAAAAACCCACAACCTTGGCAGCGGTACTACAGTCCCATCCCGCATCACTCTTACTACAGCCTAGCTCATCCATGCGCATAGCCACTTCGGTATACGGGATGTTGACAGAGCCTGGGATCGTAGCGTCTAGGAACCACTCCTCGGTGCGCATATCGACCAGTATCATGCTGGGATCACCGATGGCATTCAGCACCTCTATTTCCGTCACCGGAACAATGCCAGGCTCAGGCACCAGTGGCTGCAACCAGCCCTTATTTTTTGCACATGGGGTCATTTGGCGAGTGATGGTGATTTTTTCACCCGACGGCAATGTCGTTATGAAGCTTTTTTCTTCCCCGACAATGCGGAGATCATCTGCTAACCCGTCGTGAGCCAGCGTCATCAGGGTTATCGCACAAAGAAGCGCTACCCGCTCAAATACGTTCTTCATTTAGTTATCTTCCTTTTAGCTTTTATCGTTATATTCCGGTCTGGCAACCTCTCGACAGCCCGCCAATTTGATCTAAAGCTGTAACGTTGGCGGGTCGGCGATTGGGTGCGTTACTTTGGCATAGTTTGAGACGCGACATTTAGAAGCCTGATTTTACCTTCCTCAATCAAGACATCGATCGTTTCATAGGCCTCTCGCTGCGCCCCATCGGGCCCTGTAGAGCTAACAATGTTCCCAGTGGCCAGCCACTCTTCTATAACACCATCCTCATTTTCTCCGTCGTTGGGAATTACCCACCATACCGCCCATTGGGGATCCTCTGTCTCGATCCAGTTTCGTAAAAATGCCGCTTGCTGATCGGAGCCACTAACCACCTGGCCATCAGGAGTAATACCTTTAAAATTTTCAGCATTCATGGCCGCGATGGCCTCAAAATCGCGGTCGTTGTGAGCCTGTATATAATCGAGCCAGATCTGTCCATTGGCGCTATTGCCTGCGCGTAGTGGCTTGGAGATACCGTTGGCGAAAAACTGGGTGCCAATGCTATCTGCGGCCTCGGCGTGGGCCATCATGAACCCCGCATCATCGTAGACTTGGAACTGAGTGTATAGACCATCATTGATAACCGCCTTGTGGATGGAGTCACTGATCTGTCCGCCAGCGGTCATCTTTGTTTCGATGAGAACCACGTTGTCCGAGACGTGATAGGCCACGGGTTCGACCTTGAAGTCAGGCCAAAGCGCGCCGATTGGCATGAATACTTCCTCAATCACCTGCTCCGGTCCGTAATAGGTTCCCCCGTAAGGGAATCCCTGCGGCATGGTCCACTTGGCATCGGGAGCTTGCGTTTTGGCCCAAGCTTCCATGTCCCCAGCGGCAAACGCATCGTAGCCAGCCTTGGCCGCGGCAATCTTTGCGGCATCGTCGCTCGATTCTAACTGACACGCCGAGAGCAGCATTGCGCTCGCCGCGATGAGAAATGTTCGAATGATCATACTCAGCCCCCTTTTCAGTGCGAGGCCCTAACCTATGCCTATGCGAACCGTTTTTCAAACCCATAAGAATATCGGCTTCGCCTTTCACAACGGGGACCATTAGTCTGGGCCCGCAACTTCGACACCTTCCAACACCACGCACCAAATCTCGATAAAACCGATGAACCTGACCACACGACGACTGATCGCTTCTTGGACCATGCTACTAAGCATAAATCTCGCTGCTCAAGTGCCCACTGACGAGACCGTAATGGCGTTGTTCGAAGAGGATATTGCCGATGGTGCTACTAGTGAGGTTAGCGAGCTGATGGCGCGCATGGTGGCCTTCAATGAGCCAGAGATGCTGGTCTATGGGGTGTTTATCAGCGAGGACAGAAGTCGCATTACGTTCATGGAGACTTATTCCAACACGGAGGCCATGCTGTTCCATGACAAGCGTTTCACTCGACACTTTGCCAATGACCTGTTCCGACTAACTATCAATCGCCGCCTCGCCACATACGGGGCGGTGTCAGAGAAATACAAAGCGTTCGCGACAGCGAGTGGCTTCACCTTGGAGTTTAGCGATATGGTCAGTGGCTTTAGCTGGTAAACGGGCTCTCACCAGAGCGCTCTAAGGTTGATTCAGGCGCACGTCGAAAGCGATCACGTGGCGACGCACCTCACTTTTGAGGGGGTGGACAAAGTGCATGTAATAAGGCGGAAATAAGATTATTTGGCCCGTCCTGGGTCGGTGTAAACGACCCGAGGGTTGGTTACCGATGCTTACCGCATTCAGGTTTGGGTTAACGAACTCTAGGCAACCCTCGGGCTCAGAAGAATCGGGTACAGAAACGTAATAAACCCCTGAAATAAGGGTGTACTCCTTAGGGTGGAAATGCGGTGCCTGCCAATCCCCTGCCCCAAGAGATACCGCCCAACTACTGATTGACACCGGCGTGATAAACGGGTCGCAGTCCAAGACTTGGGAAAGGTAGCTCTCGATCGCAGGCCAGATAATCTGCCCCTTGAGTGATCTTAGAGCATCATCGTCTCGGTCGAGAAACTCCTCTCCCGCCGCACTTTGGAACCCACCTTGCGTCGTATTGCTCGATGAGGAAGCCGCATTCGGCTCAGTAGCCGATACCTGCTCAATCAGGGCAATAAGGGCATCATTAAGCGCCTCAATGCCGTTGTGCTGTCTTATGAGAAATGGGGTTGGAAAATGCTGCTCCAAGCTTTCTTGGACGCTCATAATTGGTCCGTAATGGGATCGAGGAATCGGCGAGTAATCCGATTCGATTCGCTCATAGCGCCGGGGTTCACGGCGGGGGCCCGCTCAAGCTGCTTCACCGCACTCACTTTCGCAACGAAGACCCTCATCAGCCACGGGCCTATCGAAGGGCCGAGGTGGGGCCTCCTCGCGCCATCCCAACAAGCCCGTGACCATTGCCAAAACGGGTGCCACGACAGTTGAGATCTCCAGTCCGCGATGGGATATGTGAGTTTCAAATAAATAAATCCACTCTTCTGCACATACAGCATTGTCGGGAAAATTTGTCTTTAAATCTCACCTTGACATCTTGTCAGCACTTTTTCCGACCAGATTTAAACGAGTGGCATACAGACACTATGAACCCATTTGATCGGTGACATGACTCTCCTCGCCCAACTGCCCCCGCTCGTCTCGCCAAGCATCCCTCGGCGGCGTGTCCAGCCATCCATCGCACTCGCCAACAAAAGTGCCTAGCTCATCGTCACCACTGCCGTGAGGGGTATAACCCAATAGCGCCCGCAAAGACGGACTGAGGTGTCTCGCAACATGCGGAGGGTTCTCGAAGTACTGGTTAGACTCCTGACGAAGCCATCCCAAGCAGTAAGTGTTAATCAATCCAATCCGACTCGACTGACTGAGATTCGCGCCACCTCCGTGCCAGGTGGAACCCAGATAAAAAAGAACCGATCCGCTAGACATCTCCGCAGACTGCCACTCCCCAAGGTTGGGTAAATGCCAAGATCTAAGGTACCTATGTGAACCCGGCACGACCCGGGTGGCGCCATTTTCTTCATTAAAGTCACTAATCGCCCACATCACGCCGATCTGTAGCTCCAAACCAGCTAAATCAATGGGGTAAATGGTGTCGTCACGATGCAAAGCTTGCCCATCCTCTCCCGGTAAAATTTCGATCGCGGTCATACTGCCTATCGTATAGTTTGCACAATGCGGTAGCAGTATCTCGTCGGCCACAGCGATCACCCAATCGTGCTCGACCAGCTCGGCTGCACCCGATGACGCTCGCAGCACCTGATTGAACCGGTTTGTCTTGCCGCCATCGAAAGCACTCTGCTCTGTCAAAGCACAGCTATCAAAACCAGATCGCAACTCTGCCGCGACGACTTCCATCAAATCTTGGCTGACCGCACTCGAGACGATCGCCGCACCAGACGTGCGCAAGGCTGCTACCACCTCCGACACTGGCTCGGTATTACCAAATTTAGGGATCATCCATCTGTCTCCCACGCCTGACTGACAATCACCTCAGCTCCCTGATGCCACGCAGACCCTTAATCATTGTGCGATGATTCAAGTAGGCTCATTCCGCAGGAACGCCTATTTCTTCATTATCAATCTCGTCTCGCCAACCATCAAGATTGACCTCTAGAAACGCAAAGCCAAAGATCCATAGGAGCTCATCCCACAAGTACACCCAGTGACCGTAATAGGCCCAGTATATGCCGAGTGCTAGAATCAGCGCGTACAGCCCAAACTTCAGCCAGTTAAGGGCAGTCACTGCGTGACCAGAGGTGACACCGCGTTCAGTGATTCTGATCGCGACTTCCATAGACGCGCCCACGCTCAGCCAAGCAGCTGTCTCTATAAAATCACACCAGGCAAGTCTCTTAGCTAAATCAAGTCCGGCTGAAGACGTAATCACGGGCTCACCTGGGATCTCCCAATACTGAGGGAGCTGAGGCAAATCGTCACACGTTTCCGACGTGATCAAGGTGTAGTCGAGATTGAATAGCCATGATCGCCCAGTGTCATTGAGATCGCAGAGATCATATGCGGCGGAGGCGGAGGCGGGCCCCAAAATTTCCATCAAGGCAGTGAAGTTCACGTAGAGTGTGTGCCCAATCAGACAGAAAGTGATCAGCTTGATTAGAAACACGACTCGCGCCGCGTTCAGTGACCACCCAGATTCATCGAGCACATAGGTCTCGATCTCGAAAATCAGCAATAACGTAAACCACGCCACCTCGTCCAAACTCGTATTGAACTTCCGAACCCAGTCATAAAAGCTCGCAGCATCAGTGAGCAAAAAGCTTGTCCTCGACCAGTCCTCAGCTAGGTAGTACCCAAAATTGGCTAGCAGTAGCGCATAAAGGGTAACCTTGATCCAAAGGAAAGCGGGTCCCTCATAAAGCGTGATGATCAACGCTCTGGACATGATCACTAGGTTAGAGCTGACAGCGAGGGGAGCAGCGGATTGCTGTAATCACGTCAGTACTGTCCGCTCCACTGCAGCAAATCGCCGGTGGCGCGCTCGGCCGGCGTAAGAATGTTGATACCGTGTCGCGCTCTCAACGTCGCGACAGACTGATCCAGCCAGTCCTCGGGGAACTGAAAAGGCCATTTATGAATCATGCGCCGGGTACGCCGAATAATGCGCCATTTCAGGCCGAGGCATTTCCAGTAGAGCTTGAGTAAAAGGAACCAGCCGCCGTCTCTCGTCAGCGCCTTGTAAAGTGCTTCGATATCAGGCAACTGGGCATAACCCCTCAAATATCGCCATTTGAATTGGCATCCAAAGATCAACCAGGTATCCAAACCGGCCTCCTGCTCCAACGAAGTGTCCATGCCAAACATCACATGCGTCGCGTCGTGCTCAAGGATCAATCTAGAATCCGAGCGATCGACCATGACCTTTCTCCCGATAGATTGGAGATAGGCATGGTATTCGGCCACCCCCTCCCGCAGAGTTAAGTCGCAATCCTGCTCTTGATAACGCAAATGCATTGCCGACCTCGACTATCAATCCGGCAACCATAGTAGGTGAGGGCCTGACTTGACTTCAACATCTGCCGCTCGCAAGCAAGCAGCAACGGGTGGTCCTCTCATTTCAGCTGGTGATATGCTTTTTTATGAGAGGGAGATCACCAGTGAAAAAATATCAGCTCATAGAAGTTTGCCAGGCGGCGCTCTTGTCGCTCCTGATCTGCATGCCCGCACATAGCGGTGTGGCAGACGAAAGCCCATATGAAGGCCCCTACCACAATGAAGACATCGATGACCGCAATCAGCGCATGGCTTGGTGGCGGGAAGCGCGCTTCGGCTTGTTTATCCATTGGGGCGTCTACGCTGTGCCAGCGGGCACGCATAATGGCGAGGAAATAGAAAATATCGGGGAGTGGATCATGCACTATGGTCGTATCCCGGTGAGCGAATACAAACAGTACTCCAGAGAATTCAATCCCGTGAATTACGACCCGGAGGAATGGGTACGTCTCGCTAAGGATGCCGGGATGAAGTACATCGTCATAACAGCCAAGCACCATGATGGGTTCGCGATGTTCGACACCGCGGTCAGCGACTGGAACGTCGTTGACTCGACGCCTCATGCTAGAGATTTATTAAGACCGCTGGCCGAGGCTGCTCGCAAATACGGCATCAAACTCGGCTTCTATTATTCTCAGGCGCAAGACTGGGTGCACCCCGGGGGAGCAACGTGGGAGGGGCGTTGGGATCCGGCTCAAAACGGAGGTATGGATGACTATCTCCGTGACATTGCTGTGCCTCAGGTCAGAGAACTACTATCCAACTACGGCGAAATTTCGGTTTTATGGTGGGATACACCTATCGATATGACCGCGGACCGCGCGGCTATGTTCGACGGCCTGACCGATCTTCAGCCAGGCATCATCTTTAATAATCGATTGCTCTACGGCAAAGGCGGGACTTACGGCGAGGTCGGGGATCTTCGCACCCCAGAGCAACACATTCCCCCAACGGGGCTGGACTACGACTGGGAAGCCTGCCAGACCATGAACACAACTTGGGGTTACAAGTCCTACGATGACGACTGGAAGTCCAGTGAGCAACTGATCAGGAATTTAATCGACGTTGCCAGCAAAGGCGGAAACTACCTGCTAAATGTGGGGCCCACGGCTAGCGGTGAAATACCCCCGGAAAGTGTCCAGCGCCTCAGGGCTGTGGGTGACTGGATGGAGGTGAACTCCTCGTCGATTTATGGCACGACAGCCAGTCCATTTGTCCGGCTTAAATGGGGTCGGGCAACAAAGAAAGAATATTCCAACGCAACGGATCTGTTTCTTCACGTGTTTGAGTGGCCTGAGGATGGCCAGCTTCGGGTTGACGGCCTGCGAAACGAGGTGAGCGGCGCGTACTTTTTGGCCGACTACCAACTCCCGATTGAAGTTCGCAAGTCTGCGACGGGAATTATCTTGGATCTACCAAATCAAGCTTTGGACCCTATAAGCACGGTTATCGCTTTAAAAGTAAAGGGCGAGCTTGATGTCGAGCGGATACTTCCAACTCAGACGGCGGAAGGAGGGATAGCGCTAACAGTTGACGACGCAAACATTCACAACCCGGGATATGGAGGTAGGCTCAGAATCGGCCGGGGCAGTAACTTCGCATCCCACCTTGAGGGCTGGACAGATTCCCGCAGCCACGTCGACTGGCTTGTAGAAATTGACAGACCGGGCAACTTCCAAATTTACGCCGACGTAGCGGCGGGCGAGCCGTCTGGCTTTTCTCTGCAGGCCGGCACTGCCAAAGAAAAACAGCTTACGGTAAAGCCCACCGGAGGCCCAAAACTCTTTCAGCGGCAGCTGATTGGAACGATGGAACTGCCTGAGGGCGAATCAAAAATAGTAATGCGCCCTCAGGAGCCCAGCTGGCGCCCCATTATCCTGCGCTCCTTAAACTTGAGGCTTCTAACCGACTCGGAAAAGTAAGGCGCCGTTAACACTCGTCTCATTCTACTCGGGTCAACAGAGCCGAATTTTGGGTCAACTCACCGTCCAGCATGACGGTGTTAGTAAAAAGCATGGAATTATTATCATCGTCTTGCATGGTCCACTTCATCGACGTCACAAAGCTCTCGTGCTCAGCATGAAGATCATTTGCTGATTCATCGAGCGCCAACACCAACTCCGCATCTGACACGCTGCTGACACTGAAGACCGGCTGAGTTCCCAGCGCACAATAATGCTTTACCACCAGCTCGCCATCGTCATCAGTGTAGGTGCTGAGCATTTCCACCCCGTCCTCAACTAGCGTCTCGGTAATGGTGGTGCCTCCAGAGGTCAGCCGCCACTCATAGGACACATTTATGACCGCCCCCGTCAGGCCCTGAGTCATTTTGCCTTCCCACTTACCCAGTTTTTTTTTCACCTGCTGAAACGCCGCGCTGCTCTGCACAGCGGGCATCGTTACTTCACCAATCACAACCGGCTCATCCGCCGCATGGGCGGATAATGCCGCCATAACGCCTGCAATCAGACCAACATAAAACTTCATCATCACTCTCTCCATACTCAGTGTTAAGGAATTGACAACGTTGAAATTAAATCAAAGCACCTCCAAAAGATAGGACCCTCAGAGACATTCCTCGTGTAGACAAGTTTCAATAGCGAGTGCTGCTGGGGTAGAGAGGATGATAGTCAACCCCTTTATCGCTCATTACAAGCGCGATAAACGTCGCCCATGTGTCGTTGGGCACCCATATCGAGTGCATAAGAGACATCGCGTCGTCGATATCGGCCCCCTCGTACAGGACCCTGTAAAGAAACCCAAATACAGATGCCCTGAAGTTCACCTCGCAGTGCACCAGCGTCCTGCCGCCAGAATGCGTTTGCATGACCGCAGTGAAAGCGGTGAAATCCGCCAGAGTCGGCGACTCCCAATCGACTGGGATGTGGATGAACTGCAATCCCAACCCCTCCACTATTTCGTCTTCGTGAGCGATTGCCTTGGAATGGTTGGTAAATGCCAGAAAAATGACTCGGTCATAGCCAGCTGCTGCGATCTGCGCTAGTTCTGCCACAGTTGGTTGACCAGATGTCGTCAGAGAGACGGAGTAATCTATTCGGTTTGGTAGCTTTAAGCTAACGCCGTCATAGGAATTCTCGACCACAGAATAGACTTGTGAGGACCCCGCTAACAGCCAAAGACAAGAGGCTATCGAAATCGTTTTCATGAGGCGACTCTCAAACCACGCACTTCATCATTTTTCTCCAAGGTTTAATTGAATTTACAACGGCTGACGATAGCTTCAATGTCCCTCATAGCGATTAAAAATTGGTTTGCGTTTTTCTAAAAATGCGGCCATGCCTTCTTGCCAATCGGGGGTATTGAGCGTGTTTTGGGACGCCTGCTTTTCGTCTTCAACCGACTCTTGAATCGTCTTCGAGCCGAAATTAACCACGGTATCTAGCACGCCTTTCACCGCGAGTCTCGGTTGCGCCGCCAGTTCCTCACCGAGCGCCTGTGCACGCGCTTTTAAAAGCTCCAATGGCACCAATTCTGTGACTAGGCCGATACGGAAAGCCTCGGCACCGTCAATTTTTCTGGCTCGCAAAATCATATCTAGCGCGTGTGGAGACCCCACAACTCTGGGCAGCCTGGCTGACCCGCCCCATGCCGGCACACTACCCAGATCCATCTCAGGCAGACCGATTTTGGCGCCCTCACTAGCGGCGATTCTAAAGTGACAGGCCAGAGGTAGCTCCAGCCCGGCTCCCAGGCAATAACCAAACAGCGTTGCAATGGTTGGCGTGCCGCCCGTCTCAATCATTTCCAGCACGCGATGGCGCTGCGAGAAAAAGGCCTCGGCGCTTCCCGATCGTTTTATGCCCTCAGGGATCTGCCGCAAGTCCATGCCTGCGGATAAATTGGCCAAACCCTCAGCCGTAAAAACAATAGCGCGAATATCGTTATCCGCAAGGACATCAGGCAACTGCTCCTCAAGACGATCAATGTAATCAACGGTCATCAGATTGAACGGCTCGTCGTTGACGCTAAAAGTCGCAACATTATTTTTCACAGAAAATAGATAGGGGTCTTTCAATGGCTCCTCCCTCGAATAAGTCATGCAGCTCGCTGGTAAGTTAGTGGGTCACTATACTCAGGGTCCTCAGCAATCGTGCTCTTTACCTCATCAACACGATTGCGCGCCCGAAACCTGCTACCTCCAAATTCACTCAAGCATGGCGGCTATCCATACCGACTGATACAAACACTGCGTCAATAACGCCCAAAGATGAGGGCGATCCTCAGCAAGACCGTCCCACAACGTCAAATCGTACTAGGGCGCCCTACGTAGCAGGCTCGCAGGCGAAGCCTACGACTCGAGCCACTTCGCCCCGATGCAACATGACGCATTATCTCAGCGCAGCATCTGAGGAGTGTTCGCATGGCACCTACACTTAACACACCTAGTTCCAGCTATTACAGCCTGCAAATGAGGAAGAGTCTAAGTTTAAGGTGCTCGGCCGTAGAGCTGGTAACAACCACAAAAATCATTGAAACTTGAGTAGTAATAAGGAGCCGAGCACTAGTTACGCCAGTTGTCGGCGCTAGACGCGTGAGAGTGCTTGACCACAAATGCAAGATCAGCAAAACCGGGGAATGTGTGTGATGGATCAACTAGCTTTTGTCGCAATGGGCGGAATCATTTTTATTTTAGGAGTCAATTGCTGGTTGCTATGGCATGGCCTGAGGGTGCTGGATGATCAGGTCAGGTTAATGCGTGAGACTCTGCAGCTGGAGATTCACGCCGTGCGTGACTTGATGGAAGAAACTGAGCAACGAAAAAAAGAACGCGGTTGAGATCAAAAGAACGTCCTCAAAGTCACTTACTGATAGACTGTTAAATCTCTCAAGCAAATACTGATCTAAGACCAGCGTCCAGTGTCTCTTACAGAATCAAGCCACATCAGATGAGATCGTTCCAGACAGCTGAGCGGACGCCTTTGAGTGTCCTCGCAAGTCTGGATCCACAACGCTGAGATTCTGAAGCAGCCGCAGCCAACCTTACTCTCTGTAGCATCACTACTTTGCACAACGCTCTCGTCAGACACCGTGAACGACCGCTAGCGCCTGACCTAATAAAAATATCGGGCAGAAGGCACGAGATTACTTTCCAAGCCGCATGGATATTAGATCAGTACTCAACAATTTGGCCGGCGACAGGTGCTGAGGTATGGAACTGCACGATTTTCCACTGGTCAGCCTGCCTTTCAAGAACACCCGTGATGCGTATACCTCTTATGGCACTCAAGTCACCTCCCACCCGGATATTCCAGTCCGCTATTTCTGAGAACCATGCGGTAGTACCCGACTGGCTCAGTCTTATTACCTGATCAGAAATATCAATACTCTCAACATCAAAAGCGCTGATCTGCTTCTCGAAAGAGAGCATCAGTTCGCGCTTACCTACCCATCTCTCTGCAGCATCCGTACCAAACGTGATCATGATTTCGTCGTCCGCCATCAATGAATCGAGCAACGCTGAATCACCTTTCTCAAATGCCTCCATGTAAAGATCAACCACTGATCTCACCTCAACCAAGCGAGATGTTTCTTGTGCATCGGATCCGTTTTGAGACGAAAATGCCTTTATAGCCAGAAAGAAAAATAAGAGACATGACAACCTTGATTTCACTGGGAACCTCTATGAGAGACTGAAGGGATCAAGGTACAAAGTAGATCTGATTCGGATCATTGTCTACTGAGGGTAAAAATGGCGACGCTAGACACGACTAATTTATCAGCGTCTTGATCATTTTGCCGGCGAAATAAGAATCTAGCGTCGCAGACTGGTTGGGCAACCCTCACAGCGCAGCTGCTGCAACCCTCTTGTTAGATGCAGGAGCCTCCAAAGAAACCTCCTTGACTTTGCGGCCGAGGTTCATTGAAAAGCCGCGCGCTGCTAACGAGGGTTTGCCAGACCCACCCCGGTGACTGATCGCATCCGGTGAGCGTCAACCTTCAGAGACTTCCGCGCTGTTGGCGCGTTTAATTTGTCACGGAAGGTTACCCAAGAGCACGCGGTTATTCGTTAAAGTCTCTAAGCAAAATGAACAATTTATGGCCCGCGCAATGATCTACTTTCGAATTTTCACAATCCTTCTAGCCACATCATTTATGGCTGTTGTTTTTTATGGTGACCTGACAACCGTAACGGCCCTATTGGCTGGCTTATGTGGGGGCTTTGTAGCCGTGGTGGCTGCACAGAACGACGCTGCCGTAAAATTTAAAACTTTGGAGAAGCGCTTACAGCAGCTGGAAACCAAGTTGGCTCAGAACACCAAGTAAAGTCGTGGTAATGAAACGTCACAGGAAGAGGTACGAGGCACTTTCGCGAGTAATCGCGAGCACCTACTCCTCGTCAACGTCGGCATCGTTTTTGCAAACGATGCTCGCCGTCACCTCGCCGGTGACGTCTAAATTCAACTTTGCTTTACCTTCCATATCTCCCTCAACAGAACATTCCTGCAACGTCTGCTGAACGATCGTTTTAACCAATTCTGTGAACTGGTCGACCGAGAGATCTGAGACTAGAGGTGGGTCATCCGATGCAGTTGCTGGAGCACCTGAAAACTCGTTTGCTTGCACAGCGACTACTAGCACCCAAGGTAAAAAAAGAAGCGTCAAAGGATGGAGTTTCATCATTGAAACCTATATCTACGTGTCTTTTTAAAACTCGCGGGCTTTGCGCCTGCTCCTAATATAAGAGTATGCCTTGTTCGCGATTAGCAGACGACGAGTGATAAATGCGCTCGCGATCAATTGAACACTACCAGTTACGTGCTCTTGCCTTTATCGCACAGGATAGTTTTTCAAAAACAGGACTTGGGTGGTTTTTACAGCTTCACGGATATCAACTGTTTGGGACACTCGCCGTAGTCGTCAACACAATCCTCTGAGGCATACCGATATTCCTGTGCGCCTTGGAAACCCAACCCAGAGGCTTAACAAGCGCGTCGAGTGAGTCAGAGGCTTCACTCCACTCGTTTTTCAGCTTCATTTTGGACCTCGAGAACGTCTCGGGTTAGTCGAGGCCGCCGAAACG
>MDTD01010412.1_pt1 | contig 16848 bp, 19 predicted proteins | sample 811221 | NCBI WGS metagenome assembly MDTD01 (sample SAMN05326646, study PRJNA326480) | marine metagenome | isolation source: seawater | place: Pacific Ocean: South West | collected 2011 | reverse complement strand
GGGAAAGATTCGAACTTTCGAAGACCGAAGTCAACGGGTTTACAGCCCGCCCCATTTGACCGCTTTGGTACCCCTCCTTAAACGCTTTTAAGGGATACCCAATAACTCAAAAAGTATTCAACAACAAGGGTTTTATAAGCATCTTGAATAATAAATGCAATAAATCATTTTGCTTTTAAATATGCTATTTATTTAGATAAAACTTTAAAATTTCATGGAAAAATCAACTTTTTACATTGTTGGACGTCATGCTGTTACAGAGGCATTGAGAAACCCAAAAAGAAGGGTCATTAGAGTATTTTTAACAGAAGAGTCTAAAAAAAATATACATAGGAATAATCCAAATCAAAATTTATTAAAAAATACCAAGATTTATTTTAAGACAAAAAAGGAATTAGATAAATACTGTGCAAAAGATCAAATTACTCATCAAGGAATGGTCGCTGAAGTCGAGCACCTAGAAAAATTAAGCTTAAAAGAGTTTGTTATTAAAAACGATAACACAAAAAATATAAACCTTGTTGTTTTAGAAGGAATTACAGATCCTAGAAACATAGGATCAATTATAAGAAGTGCTGCATCTTTTAATATTGATGGAGTAATAGTAAAACAAAGAGCCTATCCAAGTGAAAGCAAACTTCTTTTTAAAAGTGCTAGCGGTTGTATGGAAATCATAAATATATTTGAGGTCTCAAATATAAGCTCCTCATTAAAATATTTAAAATCAAAAAACTTTTGGATAAGTGGGTTTGATATTTCTGCAAATAAAGATTTTATCAATAATGATTGGAATGGGAAGAACGTACTTATTTTTGGATCCGAGGGCGATGGACTTAAACACCAAATAAAAAAAAATGCAGATTTTTTATTTTCTATAAATATCAATAAAAAAGTTGAGAGCCTAAATGTTTCAAATTCAGCATCAGTAGTTTTTCATTATATAAATAATAAAATAAAAAAATAATATTTTATTTTATTTTTTTTAAAACAACTCTTCTATTTAATGCAAAAACTCCAGGCATAAGCCATATCAATAATTTATCAATAAAATCCATTAAATTAAAAATTAATCTATTTACAGGTATGTGAAATGTATCTTGTACAACTCCACCAGAATTTAAAAAGACTGAAAACTCAGATAAATCATTTTTTAAAAAAACATATTTAGGGAAAAATAAACTAAACTTTTTTTCATCTTTAAATAATAATTGTGCAATAGCTGTATTAGAATCCCAAGGAGAATTAGATTTAAATATATTTTTTTTTGAACTAAAAACATTTACTTTGTAAGACCACGACTCATCGTCCAGTAAAAATTGAAATAGTTTTAAAAAAAATGATGTCTCAGGTTCATTAATTAATATCAAACCACCTTTTTTCAAATAAGATAACATTTTGTTTAAAGACTTTGCTGGGTTTGGACAGTGATGTAAAGCATGATTGATTATAAATACATCTACTTTTTTTAAAAATTTTTTTTCTAGATTTAATTTTGTCATGTCAACTTTTTTTGAAATCCAAGAATATTTTTGAATATCGGTTAATATAATATTTTTATTTTGAAGGATTTCTTTACAAGCACCATTTCCACAACCTAATTCAATGATAACCTTTTTTCCTTTTAAAAAATTTTTCATCCAAAAAAATCTTTTCTCAAGTAAAAATATTGTATTTTTATTTTTTTTATTCTGAAATTTTTTTCTTGAATCTCGAATACTGCTATTCTTAACTCTTTTTGGGAAAAATTCTTTTGGCAAGATCATAGGAGTATTAAATTATAAGTAATAAAAGTTAGCGCAAATTAAAAAAATACTCAAATAAAAAAAGAGGTATATACAATTTTTAAAATTAATAAATAATTTTCCTGAGAAAACGGTAAATGCAAACAAAAAGATAATTGGATCAAAGTATTCTTGCATTAGAGGCCAAAGTAACAAAGATAAAATGTAAAAATAAATTAATATTAAGAAATTTTTAAAATTATTCTCAATAAACATAATTACTATCAACCACGAAATAAAAAATGCTATAAAAGTAAATATTTCTTGATAAAATAAGTTTTGAAAAAGTAATATTGAAACTTTATGTATATACCCTAAACCCATTGAGTACTCTTCAACTGTAAACTCTTGATAATTAAAAAAAGTAATTAAATAGTATAAATATATTAAAAAAAGAGATGCGGTAATAATATTAATTTTTTTGGAAAAAAAATTTTTAATATAATCAAATAAATCTTTGCTTCTGAAAAAAATTATTGGAAAGATATAAAAAGCTATAATCGTGGTTGCATAGCCTAAATGTTCAAACCACAAAGAGTCTAATCTTGAGAAAGCAGTAACAGTATTTGGATTTTCTAATTGTGTAGAAGGTGGAACTATACCTTTCCATGTAAACAGTAAATATAAAAAAGGAATTGAAAAAATAGAATAATTTAAAATAGTATAAAATTTAAATTTGAACTGTATTTCAGCTTTTAAAATTTTAAACAATATTAAAAGTGGAATAATTAAAAGTTTTTGATCAAAGTATACACAAATTGAACTTGTAAAAGTTAATAATATTAAAAGAAAATATAAATTAAGGTTTTTTTTTCTATTTACACTAAAAGTGTATTCTAAAATTGATAAACTTAACAACATTGAAATTATACCATAATTAATTTCTAAACCCCAAAAAGCACTTGTTCTATAAAATGGACTTAATAAAATTAATGATGAAATTAAAAATAATAATTTTTTATCTGTACCTTTGAATTTCTCAATAAGATAAATATAAAAAATAATTGGGGCAAAAAATGAGATACAAAAAACTGAAATTCTATAACTGTATATATCTGTAATAAAAGGATTAAATAATATATGAAGCACATAAAGCAGTGGAGTTCTATTTCCAAAAAATTCTGGATGATTTATGGATGCCCATAAACTATTATTTTTAAAAATGTCAAAGTTTTTCCACATCCAATTTAGATCACCAGTGTATCCACCGGAGCCAATAGAATTTTCATTAAATATGAAACCTAGGAAAAAAGATAAATATACTAATATTGATAATAAGATGGGTGAATTTTCACTTTTGAATATATTTATCATATTTGATTAAATAATTTCAGAATACAAAATATTGAAATTCATGTCATTTGGTAAATCTTTTACACAAATTTCTCGATTTAAATTAATTGACAAGAATTTATTTGGAAAAAAAATACTTTCGTTTTTATTCAAATAGTATTGACCACAAAAACTAATACCAAACTTTTGTGATATTTTATGACTTATTTGAACCCAATTATTTTTGAAAAAATATTTATCGGAGACAAATAAAATATTTAATACATTAAAAAACTTTTTTTTAACAATGGATGCTATAACTAAAGAATAATTTGAGGGATTTTTTTTGTCAAAAACGAAGAACTTTATAAATTCTGGATTATTATGATCTTCAAGGATTTTGAGATCATCTTTTTTCAATTTATTTTTAATGTTTTTAGTTTCTAGATTAATTTCCAAATAATTTTTAGAAAATATTTTATAAAAACTAGAAATAAAATTAATATTGTAATTCATTTGAATTTTATCGAAGTCAAATTTTTGATATAAACCAATTAATGATTTAACAGGTGTAAATGTCATTATACAGACCTTTTTTTCAAGTATTGGTAATAGTAATAAATGTGAGTTAAGTCTGTGTGATTTATCAACTATCCATGTATGTAAGTAGCAATATGTAAAATTTTTATTATTAATTATACGGTCTGAAAATATAGTTCCTAAAAAACCAATAATCTTTTTTTCAAACTTTAAAATATAACCATAAGGATAACTAATGTTAAATTTTATTTTGATAATCTTAGAAATACTTTCATGATCAAGATAGTTTTGATTTTTTAAATAATTGTTTGTTTCGGTTTCCAGATTACTATCAAATTTTACTTCGCTTACACTATATTTATCAGATGATCTTTTTTTTAATTTTTCTAACTTAGACTTTTCCACTGTAAAGAAAGATTATATTAGACAGTAATTCATGTCAAAATTTAGTATTTTCTTTAAAAAATTGATATTAATCCAAATAATAATATAGAATTTACCATTTAAAGTTCGTAAAATATCTTATTAAAATGAAAAAAATTATTAATAATTTAAAAAGTATATTTTATTTCATTCAAAATTTTTTTATTAAATCAAATAGTCCAATTGGCATTTACTATAAAAATCTCTCACAAGAATGTTATGATTTTTTTAAAGAAGATATGAATAATTCAGCAATTTTTCTTAAGTCAAGAGATATAAGAAGTTACTCAATATCTAAAGCTTTCAATAACAACAAAAGCTCAGAAAATTTATATTTAGAATTTGGGGTGTTCAAAGGTGAATCCATAAATTTATTTGGAAAATTTTTGAAACAACATAACTTAAAAATTTATGGATTTGACTCTTTTGAAGGTCTTGAGGAAGAATGGAATATGAACGATTATAATCCAATAGGAAGATTTTCATTAAATAAAAAAAAACCAAAAGTTCTTGAAAATGTAAATTTAATAGTTGGAAAAGTACAAGATACACTAGATGAGTTTCTTAAGGGCAAAAAAAATAAGAAAATTATTTTTGCTCATTTAGATATGGATACCTACACACCAACCAAATATACTTTAAATAAAATTAAACCATATTTACAAAGTGGGTCTGTAATCTTATTTGATGAGTTTTATGGATTTCCTAATTGGAAGCAACACGAATTCAAAGCATTTACAGAAATTTTTGAAAAAAAAGAATTTAAATACATAGCATTTTGTGAAAGTGAAGTTGCAATTCAAATTATTTAAGCAAGTGTAAAATGGTGCCCTCACACGGACTCGAACCGCGAACCTACTGATTACAAATCAGTTGCTCTACCAATTGAGCTATGAGGGCTTAATGTTTATTAACCTGAAAAAAAAAATAAATCAACAAATTTTGATTAAAATTATAATTAAATATTTAAATGATTTTTTTGAAGAAAATAAGTATTAAGAGGATATTTATTTTTTATTTCAAAAAATTTTAGTTCTTTGTTTGAAAAAAAATATTTTTTAAAACCGAAATTTTTAAGATATCTTTCAATATCTTTGATGTCATCACCGGTTTCAACTATTACAACAGGCTTGTCTCTTTTTATAACATGTTTTAAGCCTTGTATTACTGAGAATTCATGTCCATTTACATCGATTTTTACTAGGTCAATTTTTGTGTCTATTTTTTTAACTTTCTTCAAGAAAATTTTCTGTTTAACGATTTCAATATTTTTTTTAAATTTAAAATCTAAATTTATTTGATTTAATAATTTTTTTTTATCGTAATATGTATAAGTTATTAAATCCAAATTTTTTGAAAAAAATTTATATCTAGGAAAGTAAACATTATAATATTTGTTATATTTATCAATACCATAGGCATTTACAATTAATTTTTTTAATTTAAGTTTTTTTAAAATTTTTACATAAGGTTGGTATGGTTCATAACAAATAATTTTATTTATATTTAATTTTCTATTGAAAAATTTAAGCGCTATACCATCACTTGCACCTACGTCGATAATATTAATTTTTTTTTTAAAATTTACGAATGATACGCCATTGGCATCCTCTTCGAATATTTTAGTATACCTTATCAAGCTTCTCACGAAGTAATAAACTAAAGGGTGACTTCTTATAATTTTTTCAAAAAAACTTAATAATCCGGTGTTAGTTTTAGATCTTTTCATTAGTGAAAAAATTAATTAAAATAAATTTTTTTCTTTATCAAGATCACTTTCCATCATTATAGAGATTAGTTGATCTAAGTTAGTTTTTGACTTAAATTTAAATATTTTTTTAGCTTTGCTGGTATTTCCAACTAGGGAAACTGTTCGACTTGGTCTAAAAAGTTTTTTGTTTATTTTTAAGTATTTTTTGTAATTTAGTCCTACATAATTAAAACTTTTTTTAACAAAATCTAATACTGAAAACTTCTTTCCAGAAGCAATAATAAAAAAATCTGGTTTTTTTTGTTGCATGATTTGATAAGAGCTCTCTACGTAATCCCTGGCATATCCCCAGTCTATTTTTGCATTAACATCTCCTAACTCAAGAAATTTTTGTTTTCCATAGAAAATCCTTGCAACAGCTTTAGTTATTTTTCTTGTAACATATTCTTCTGGTCTAATTTCTGACTCATGATTATAAAATATCGCACCGTAGATTTTTAATTTAAATACATCTCTGTATAGTTTACATGCATGAAAAGCTGTCACTTTTCCCAAACCATAAACACTTACAGGAGTTAAAGGTTCTTTTTCATCTTGTTTTGATTTTTTACTACCTGCAAACATGTTAGATGATAGTGGTTGAAAATATTTTGATTTAATAGAATATTTTTTTATTATTTCAAGTAAATTTATTACTGCGCTACCTGTAACAGCAAATGAGTAAGATGGTAATTCAAAGCTCCATCTGACATGATCTTGGTCTGCAAAATTATAAATTTCATCTGGTTTTATTTTTGAAATTATATTTGTTAATGAAATGGTATCTAAAAGATCTCCATGTTCAATAATAAATGATTTATTTTTTATTATATCAGAAATATTTTTTAAATTTCCTGTTGCTGACTTTCTAATCAGTCCGTGAACAATATACTTTTTTTTAATAAGAAGTTTCGCCATAAAAGAACCGTCCTGCCCTGTTACACCTAAGATCAAAACTTTTTTTCTTTTATTTCTCATTTAACTAATTTAAATTTAGGAAAAGGCACTATAAATTTTCCCCCTTTTTTTAACCACGATTTTTCACGTTTTACAAATTCTTTTATAAAACCCCAAGGTGTTACTAAGAAATAATCTGGTTTCAGCATTCTAGCTTCTGCTTCACTTATAATTTTTATACCTGTTCCTATTGTATATTTTCCCCATTTTTCCGGACTCCTTTCTGCCGCGAAAGGAATAGCATTTTGATTTAATCTATAATATTGAAGCAGAGTGTTTCCTTTTGTAGACGCCCCATATAAAAAAATTTTTTTTTTTATTTTTTAATTGCCTATTAATAAATTTCATAGTTTCTTTTTTATTTTTCTGAGCTCTTTTAACAAAATTTTTAATAGATGTAAGAATATTTTCTCTAGGTAATTTAATGCTTCCATTTATATATTTTCTACAAAATATTCTGTAACTCCCACCATTAATATCGTTTTCTTCTATTTTAAAAATTTCAAGTCCATTATTTTCAAATAAATATTTAAGCGAGTTTAGTGAATAAAATTCAATATGTTCGTGACATATGTTGCCAATATCATTTTTTTCAATCATTGATTTTAAACACATTAATTGTGCAACAAAAATACCATTATCATCTAATGCCAAAACAGAGTCCCTTATAAATTTATTTGGATCTTCAAGATCATAGAACATGCCAATTGCAGTGATGATCTTTGGCTTAGTTAATTTGTATTTATCGCTGAGCTTCTCAAATTTGTTAATAGACCAAAAGTCATTTAAAACATAATCACAATTCTTTTTAAGCTTACCAACTAAGTTATTTGCAGGTTCACACCCTACAGTTTTCACATTTTGTTTAAAATATTTTAATAATGTGCCATCATTAGCGCCAATATCTAAAACGACATCATTTTTTTTTAAATTGGTATATTTAATACATGATTTATAAATATCCTTTAAAGCATTTCTCATGATTTTAGTAACACCAGATTTATACCAATAAAATCTTTTATACATAATTTCTTGTGGAGCTAAATGTGAAAGTTGAATTAGAGTGCAGTTAGAACAATACATAAGAGTTAAAGGTGACCTAATTCCTTTTTGAATTTTGTTCTTATTAACAAAATTACTTACATATAAATTACCTAATGAAAAAATTTTTTTAAGTCTTTTGTTTTTACATAGTAAACAATTATTTGCCTTTTTAATTTTATGTTTCATTACTTCGTTGCTAATATTTTTAACATGTTATCTTTATCACTTCGTCAAGTATTTTTATACTTATAATAAAATCTTATAAGAATTAGTTTACTTTAATTTATTATGCTGTAAATTAACATGATATCTATGAGCAAAGAATATGATAAATCAGACATCAAGAAATTCTTAATAAAACTAGCAGCTATAACCTTTGCTATTATAATTATAATAAATGTAACTTATAATCTTATATTCGCTGAAAAACTTGAAAATATTAATAAGTTAATAATGCTCAATAAAAAAGAAAATATCGACTCTGTAAAAGACAAAATAAGAGTCGAAATTGAAAAAGGTCTTTCTAAGGAAAAAATTCTTGATGAGGAAGATAAAATTCTCATTTACAAACTTTATTTAAAAATCAAAAAAGAGTTTCAAGAAATCGAAAATAAATAATCAGGAAACAAATGACTAAAACAAAAAAAAAATTTCTTATTTTTGTTGCTAATTTTATTTTCTGGTTATTGTTCTTTTACAATTGGAAAAGGCTGGGATGAGGGTCACCTTTTAAAGCAAGGCCAGATAGCCATAAACTATTTATTTTCTTTAGGTAAGATTGAAGGTGAGATTTTCAGAAGAGAGTTTTATTCACCAATTTATTATTCTTTGAAATATTTGTTTATTCAGTCTTTTCCAATTAAATACCACATTGAAGCCAGTCATATCACAAATTTATTTTTTTCTTTTGGAGTAATTATAGGTTTAAAAAAGCTTTGCAAAGAATTTTTCAATGGTGATGTTGCCAATATAGCATTTTTAATTTTATTTTTTTTTCCTGCATTTAATGGTCATATGGGCTTAAATAGTAAAGATACAATAATCGCGTTATGTCATGTATGGATTTTTTATTTATGTATACAATATTTAAAAAAACAAAGTATCGAAGATAAAAAAAATGAGTATTTAATTTATCTTGCTTTATTTGCGGCTGTTGGGAGTGGGATAAACTTTTTCTTTTTAGGATCTTTGTTGCCTGTGTTTGTTTTCATTTTATTTGATATTTTTTTTAAAAAAAAATTCACTTGCTCAAATTTTAATAATAAGAAGTTTTTAGTTGATATATTTAAATGTTTTTTGTTTTTTTATATTTTAATAATAGTTTTTTGGATCGATACACATCAAAATATTATTTTATTGCCAATTAAATTTCTTTCTGAATGGTTTTTTGGAGACCTATGGAGGGGATATCCATATATATTGTTAAATGGAGAATATTTTTTATATAAAGAGATACCAAAGTCTTATTTATTTATAACTTTAATTTTTAAGTCTCCAGAATATTTTTTATTAACTTACGTTTTATTTTTAATTATTTATTTACATTCAAAAGATTTTTTCGCAAAAAAATTTCAAGACTTTAATTATAAATTACTTCCTATAATTTCAATGGTATTATTCCCTTTTCTATTGTTGTTGTTAACTCCTTTTTCTATTTATGATGGTTTGAGACATGTATTATGGATGATACCTTACACCTGCGTTATTCCAGCACTTACAATTTATTTTTTTTTTAAAAAAATAAATTATTTTATCTCAAAAGTTGCCTTATCTTCTTTAATAATTTTAGTAGGTTATTTTTTATATAATTTTTTATTAATTACTCCATACCAGTATACATATCTAAATGCATATAGTGGAAAAATCGAAAATAGATATAAAAAATTCGAAAATGATTATTGGGGCTCTTCCCTGAAAGAATTAATTAGCAAAATAAATTTAGATAAAAACAGTGAAATAAATATAGCAACGTGCGGCGTTGCAGATGATGTTGTGAAAGAATATTTCAAAAAAAATGGTTTTAAAAAAATTAGATATGGCAACCCAAATAACTCAAATTATATAATAATGACTAACCGTGTTACCCCACTAAATACAAATGTTTATAAGTCTGAAAATTTAATTAATTGTTTTGATAAATTTGAAGGTCAAGATATTTTTAAAGTTTCAAGGAATGGTATGACCTTATCAGTATTTAGAAAAATAAACTAAAATACGAATATAATTGTAGTTTATGAAATTAGATGTTTTAATATTTAGATGAGTGAAAATGTTTCTATAATACTATCTACTTATAACGAAAAACTGTCTATTGAATTTACAATAAGTGAATTAGTAAAAAACTTACCAGGTGTAGAAATTATTGTGGTTGATGACAATTCTCCAGATGGAACACTAGATATATTAAAAAAAATCAAATATGAAAAATTAAAAATTTTTTCAAGAACAAAAACAAGAGGTTTGGCATCTGCTTTTTTGTTGGGCTTAATTAATGCAAAAGGCAAATATATTGGGTGGGTAGACTCTAATATGGGACAGGTTGTTAAAAAATTTCCCGAAATGTTAAATAATTTAGAAAAAAATGACATTGTAATCCTGTCACGTTACGTAAACGGAGGTAAAGATGAGAGAGGTAAGTTTAGAGTTCTGGTTAGTTTCATGCTTAACAAATTCAGTAAAATTATACTAAGATCAAAAGTTAATGATTTAAGTAGTGGTATTTTTTTAATGAAAAGAAATGTTCTAAATGATGTTGTCCCAATTGCAAAAGGACACGGAGAATTTATAATAGAATTTTTATATAGAGCAGAAAAAAAAGGAAACAAAATACTTGAGATTCCATATACACACCCAGTTGATTTAGAGGGAAATAGCAAAAGTTTTCCAAATCTTGGAAAATTTTTGCAGTTTGGTTTTTTTTATTTTATAAGGTTAGTCCAAATGGTTATAAGGGAATAAAAATAATTGATGATAGAAAAAATTATACACAAAAAAAAACTTTTTGCATTAATTGTTAGTGGAGATTACAGAAAGAAAAAAGGAATAACTTTTTTTACTCCTAGTACAGCTACACAACAGTTTGGTTATATGAAACATAAAAAAGGTCATATAATTAAACCTCACAAACATAATAGAAGAACAACAAAAATTTTTACCACTACAGAAGTAATTTTATTACTTAAAGGTATACTTAGAGTGGATTTTTACAGTCAAAAAAAAAAATATTTGTTTAGTAAAATACTAAAAAAAAAAAGTATTATACTATTAGTTAATGGTGGACATGGTTTCAAAGTCATAAAAGATGTTGAGATGATTGAGGTAAAACAAGGTCCATTTAGTATTGCTAAAGATAAAGTTAAATTCAATGAAGTTAATGAAAAAAAAATTAAAATCAAAAAAAATTAATTTTATACCAGTTAATGTTCCTATAATTTTTAAAGAAGAAAAAATATACGTAAAAGACTGTCTTAACACTAATTGGATTTCATCAGAGGGATCTTATGTTAAAAGATTTGAAAATGAATTTTCAAAGTTCAATAACAGGAAATATGGCGTGGCTGTTTCTAATGGTACAGCTGCATTGGAAATTGCCTTAAAAACTTTGAATTTAAAATCGAAAGACGAAGTAATAATTCCCACATTTTCAATTATTTCAACCGCTCTTTGTGTGGTTAAACTTGGTCTTAAACCTGTTTTGGTGGATTGTGATTTAAAATTTTGGAACATGATTCCAAGTCAAATACTTAAAAAAATTAATAGTAAAACCAAGGCCATAATAATCACACACATTTACGGTTTTCCAGTAGATATGGGTGTGATTTTAAAAATAGCAAAAAGAAAAAATATTAAAATAATTGAGGATAGTGCAGAAATGATTGGTCAAAGATATAAAAATAATATGTGTGGAAGCTTTGGAGATATTAGCACTTTTAGTTTTTATGCAAATAAACATATAACTACTGGTGAAGGAGGAATGATATTAACCAACAATTCTAAAATTTATCAAAAAAGTAAGTCACTTAGAAATTTATGTTTTGGCTCAAAGACTAATAGATTTAATCATGATGATATAGGTTGGAACTACAGACTTACAAATGTTCAAGCTGCAATAGGTTGTGGTCAACTTAAAAATATTTCTTGGATCTTAAAAAGAAAAAGAGAAATAGGGAGAAGATATTCGGCTTTGCTTAAAGAAAATTTTAAAATTTATATTCAAGATACAAAAAATAAATTTTCAAAAAATATTTATTGGGTTTTTGGTGTAATAATTAAACCAAATTTTAGGATAAAAAGAGAATATGTTATGAGAGAACTGCTAAAAAACAAAATACAAACACGTCCATTTTTTACCCCAATGCATAAACAAAAAGTTTTTAAGAAAATGAAAATATTTAGTAAAAAAGAAAAATATCCAAATTCTGAATTTATATCAAAAAATGGTTTTTATTTACCATCTGGGGTAGGAATAAAAAATTTTGAAATTGATTATATTTGCAAAACTTTAAACAGAATCCTCAAGATATATTAATCCTACGTAAAAATAAGTAATCACCGGACTTAGCATTAGAAAAGATGGAAACAGAATGGTTAATGTGCTTTTTAATTAAAGAATAACTATTTATATTAAACATATTTATTATATTTTTTTCTTTTTTCTTAAAAGTTGATTTTTTATCATTAATTTCGATTAATATAAGTCTTACTTTATTCTTTTTTAAAGTGTTTTTTGCACCCTTTAAAAATTCAAGTTCAGATCCATCAATGTCGACCTTAAGTATATCTATACCCTTAATTTTATTTTTTTTGACAAAGTTATCTAAGGTTGTCGTTTTTACTTTAAACTGAGTGTAGCTTTCAGTTTTTTGTAACAACATTTTTAATAAAATTTTCCTTGAAAATACCCATTTAGAATCATTTCTAAATAGTTTAGACAAAGATGACCCGGATGACTCGAAGAATCTATTGAAATTATAAGTAGCTTTACCATTTTTATTACTAAGTGCAATTTCGTTAAATTTAACGTTTTTCATAGAAATAAGATCAGAAATATAATTTTTTGAGTTTTTATTAATATCAAATAGGTAAAAAATGGATTTTTTTTGTTTGATTAAATTTAATATTTTTCTTGAGAAAACCCCTTTAAAACAACCGACATCAAAAATAACTAATTTTTTTTTTGTTTTTAAAATATTAACTATTTCAGTTTCCATGTTATGGGCAAATATATTAAGTAAATAATAAATAAATTTTTTCATTTTAGGAATTTATTAATTTAAAATAAGAAAAATTAATTTTGTAAAAAAATACATAGAATATATAAAAATTAATACTGTAACAAAATATAACATTACAATTAATTTATTCTTTTTATTTTTTTCTTTAATAATATTATCTGGTTCTTTATCAAATATTGACTCTCTTTTTTTTTCCTTAAAGTCATAGGTAAACATCCAAAAATTTTGATCATTTTCAATTTCTTTATCTGTACTAATAGCTTTTATATGAAGAATTATATAATTTGCTAGGATACACAAACAGATCAATATTAAAATTGTTTTAAACATATTTTAGTTAATTTTTTTTTGCTCTTCTTTAATTTTTTTTATCAAACTGCTTCCTCTGTCAAAAAGTAAATTAATTTTGATTTTTTTATTCACTTTTACCTCTATTTTTTTGATATTTCGTATTTCATTGTTATCAGCTACTGCAGATATTGGTCTTTTTTTGCTTTGTAGATTAATAATATTTATTTTTGATCTATCCGAAATTAACTTACCTTTCCATCTTCTGGGCCTAAAAGGACTAATTGGAGTTAAAGCAATTTTTTTTGAGTCTAACGATAATATTGGGCCATTTACTGAAAGGTTATAAGCTGTGCTGCCTGCTGGCGTTGAAACAAGCACGCCATCACTGACTAATTCTTTAATCAAATTTTTTTGATTTACTTTGATTAGTAAATTTGCAGTTTGTTTACTCTGTCTAAGCAATGAAATTTCATTAACAGCAATCATTTTAAATATTTTTTTTTTAAGATTCGTTATTTTTACTTCTATTGGATTAATAGAGAATTTTTTTGCTCTTTCTATTTTTCTTTTAAGTAAAGAAATTTTCTGGTTTTTATTCATTAAAAAACCTACTGTTCCACAATTAATCCCATAAAAAGGTTTCTGAAAATTATAGAATTTTTTTAAGTTTTTTAACATAAAACCATCTCCACCAGCCACAACAATTATGTTGCATTTTTTTAAAGAATACTTCTTAAAATTTTTAAGATTTTGCTTTAGTTGATTAGTTTTTTTATTTTTATCAAATATAAAATGACATTTATTCATAAATTGGTTTATCTAAAAATTAATCCGCTCCTTAGGTCTTTATGTAAGGTATTCTTCTTAAAAAATTTCTTAAAATTGAATCTTAACAAATGGTAAGCTATATAACCTAATCTTCTGAAAAGTTTATCAAAAAAAGTTAATGGTAGGAATTTTTTAAGATCATTATGGGATATTTGACTAATCTTTAATGTTCCAAATAAACCTTGTGGTGCATTCGCATAATTATCCGAAAGATGTCTTATTAAAGAACCATCATCTAACTTATTATTTTTAAATGGAACTACTGTTGCTTTATACCTATTCATACTTAATCCGTTCATATTTTCACCATGCCAACCAACAGCTGCCATTTCTCTAATCAATAAAATATTCGAAATAGAAATCCATCTCCAATTAAAATTATAAAACTTTGTTTTAATAAAATCATTAAATTCTTTTTTATCATACATCCAAAAAGAGCAATTTGAGTTTGCTAATACTAGATATTTCTTTTTTGATAAATTCAGATATTTTGAAGATTGCTCTACTTGATCAGTTGAGTAAAAGTTTTTATCCTTTTTGTTAATCTCAAACCTCAAAAAACCTAAATTATAATTGTTTTTAATACAAATATTTTTATGCTTTAACCAATAATAAAAGTTTTTTTTATTAAAAAGAATATCATCTTCACAATAAATAAATATATCAAAATCATTTTTTTGAGATTTCATTAAATTTCGACAATACCATGTAAGTTTGAAAGGATGATCCTTTTTAAAATTATAATAAAAATATTTAATTTTTTTATTTTTACTTTTTAATTTTTTATTTGTATGTACAAATATTTGAGATTTATTTGATAAACTTAATAAACTTTTACAAACTTTGTTAAAGTTTTTAAGTTTTCTTTTGTTGAATGGTTTTTTTAAATAAAGAGGAATATGAACTGATATTTTAAAATTTTTCATATTTTATATTTCAAGATCTAACCAATCTGAATACTTGTCTGAATTTTTTTGAATAAAAGACGGCATCTCGCTAATTGATAAAGTTTTTAATTTGAACTCATTAGAATATTTATATTCTCTAGATTTAGCTTTATGATCAAAATTAATTACCTTTCGCCTAACCATATCTTTTATATCGTCAAGTGTTTGTTTACTATCTTTAAACTCTGCATGTTCCTCATGATTTGTTAATTTTATATAGATGTCCTCGGGTGATTTGACTTGAGAAAAATGCCAACCTCCATCAGTTATTATTTTTATATTTGTATATTTGGTCTTAGAAAAAAGTGTATCAACTCTGTATATAGGATAGTTTTTAATTTTGAGGTCTCTAAGCCAACTAAAAGATTTAAGATATTTTTTTTTACATCCTCTAGTTCCATGCCAATCTATTCTGTCACAAAATAAGTTAAACTTATAATAAAATAGCTTTTGTTTAAAAGCTAATATTTTATTTTTATTTTCTTTCAAATTTAAATTTTCAAATCTAGGAATTTCATCATTGTCACTATAAAATATATAATCATCTTTATCTGCCTCATCAATTCCTGGAATTAGGCTGTCTCTTTGATGGGCTATTCTTTTAATAGAATTTTCTCTAATTTGATTATTGCCTGATTTATCTAAATTTAATTTGGTTTCATCAAATAAATTTTTAGGCTCGTTCTCAACAACAATATAATTAATTTTTTTTTTAAAATTTTTAAATTTGTTAATATCAAAATTAAGTTTTTTCTTCTCTCCACTATGAGAATATCTGGACTCTGTAATAACAAATTTATCAACATAGGGATCGAGAATATTAAATCTTAATTCCAACATCATATTTTCATTATAAAATGTTGTGCAATCAAAAACTTTCATAAGGTGATACAAATTAAAACATTTACTATTAACAATATTAAGCTATAAATAATAGTCGAATATTCATAAATCTATGCACGACTATATTAACTTAAAGAATTTAGGCAAAAGTATGAGGACATTTTATAAGAAAAGTCCTTTTCCATATGCTGTTATAGATAATTTTTTTAAACCCTCTATAGCAAATAAATTAGAAAAAGAGTTTCCCAAATATAAAGACAAAAGGTTACACGAATACAAAAATTATTGTGAAGTTAAAAAAACTTCAAATAATTGGAATTTTTTTCCACCTCTTACTTACAAGGTTTTTTCTCTTTTGAATTCCAATCAAACTACAAAATTCTTGTCTAAAAAACTTAAAATACCTAAATTAATACCAGATTATGGCCTTCATGGTGGAGGTTGGCATTTGATGCACCATAAAGGCAAATTAAATCCCCACCTGGATTATTTTATTCATCCTAAAGCTAATTTGCAGAGAAAATATAATTTGATTGTTTTTCTATCAAAAGGATGGAGGGAAAATTGGGGAGGAGAAATATGTTTCTACAAAAAAAATAAAAAAAATAATAAAATTCCTGGAGATATATCTACAAAAATTTATCCGAAGTTCAATAGAGCTGTCTTCTTTGATGTATCAAATCACAGTTGGCATGGTGTTCTTCAGCCCAAGAAAAAAGTAATTAGAAATAGTATGGCAGTATATTATTTGATTAATCCTTCCAAAAAAGATTTGTTAAATAGAAACAGGGCTCTTTATGCCCCAACCAACAAACAAAAAGGAAACAAAAAAATTCTAAATTTTATCAAATTAAGATCTAGCTCAAAACACTTCTCTAAAGTTTACAGAAAAAATAAATAACTTTTGGTGCCCTCGGCCAGACTCGAACTGGCACTCC
>MDTD01188692.1_pt1 | contig 16849 bp, 18 predicted proteins | sample 811221 | NCBI WGS metagenome assembly MDTD01 (sample SAMN05326646, study PRJNA326480) | marine metagenome | isolation source: seawater | place: Pacific Ocean: South West | collected 2011 | reverse complement strand
CATGGGTGAGTGGCGTCGCATCCTGGAGGTGCGTCCGTCCCGTCTTTACGACGTCCGCGTAACGCTCCGCGAGCTTGTCAAACACGTCGATCAATTCGGCTAGTGGAGGCAGAAGGCGCTCATGGACCTCGAGAACAGCCGCTACGTGCATCGCTGTGGGAAAGGAATCATTCGTAGACTGAGCACGGTTCACGTGATCGTTGGGATGCACGGGAGACTTTTCACCTCGCGTTCCACCCATGATTTCCGAGGCTCGATTGGCGATTACCTCGTTAACGTTCATATTTGTTTGGGTGCCAGAGCCTGTCTGCCACACCTTAAGCGGAAATTCCTCGCTATGCTTCCCCTCAATCACCTCTTGCGCAGCATCGATAATGTTGCGTGCGATGTCTTCGCCGATTTCCCCTAGCTCGCAATTCACCTCTGCGGCTGCTTGCTTGACGATGGCATACGCACGAATCAGCACCTCGGGCATGGTCTCATCGCTGATGCGAAAGTTCTCTAGTGAACGTTGGGTTTGTGCGCCCCACAGCTTGTCTGTTGGAACTTGGATCTCGCCCATACTGTCGGTTTCGATACGAAAACTCATCGTGCTCCCTCATCGTGTCTGATTGCTGCTGAGTATCTCAGCAATGAGGCGTTACCTAGCATGAGACCGTGACCAGTCCAAGACCAACTCAGCTAAGACTTTTCCTTCGATGCTTCTCGCCAGGTGGGTGTTGGCCTTAACAGCCCCATTAACCCCTTCGTTCTGAGCTCCATAAGGTGTTTGGCCAAGTCTTCGTCACTAAAGCTGAGGAATGAATGAGGAATGACCCAGTCGTCGCTTTCCTCGAAAAAGATGACGATGCCTCGGCCTTGCGTATTTGGCTTGATTGAATCGACGGATTGCCAGGGTTCATACCGGATCTGGTGTCCCACACGAGCGCGCAATCCCGTCGATCGCACCTCCAGAAAATCATCTTCCGAAAAGATACCAAAGAGGCCACGTATACCCATATAGGGGCCTGCAATGGTGAGGGGCAGTCCGACAACCGTGAGTGGAATGTAGGCGGAAGGCTCGTCTCCGAGGATTCCTGCTACGGCCAAACAGGCTGCGCCGATAACTATCATGGTGGCCGGAAGCCACCATACGTCGAAGAGGCGCCGGCCCACAGCGGGCCGGTGCCATTCGACGGTAAAACCGGGGGGCTGAGCGTCCTTGGGGACGTTTAGTTCGTCCACGTAAGTCCGATTTGTGTTCCGACGTCGAGCGCCTCGCCTTCGTCGTAATCGCCGGATTCGTTCATGTCGATGTAGTAGATAGGACCGGTGGAGAAGCTACCTGTGTAGACATTTCCAACCACAGTTCCTTCGCCCGGGAAAGGACCCCATGAACCGTTTTCTTCGTTGAAGATGTAGAGTTCCTCGGTCGCAAGATCGATACCCATCTGCACGGAACTCTCTTCAACTTCTCCAATCCACTCGCCACAGTCCGTGTCACCAGGAACAACCAGAATGTTCCACGCGTAGTCACAGTTATCGCACAGCGTCTCACTTGCTCCCACGGAGGAAAGGTTCCGGCTGAGTTGGCAATTGAGGTAGGGCGCCTGCTCCATCTCGAACGTGTAGGTGCTGATCCACGTGCCAGTAAGTGTCGGTGCACTCTCGATACATTGTCCGGCGTCGTCACATGCCTGACTCTCCGTGCATGTACCGCAGACTCCGCCGCACCCGTCGTCGCCGCATTGCTTGCCCTCACACTGAGGTTCGCACACCTCTTCCACACATTGGAATTCATCGTTGCAGTAGCTTCCTTCGGCACACGGCTCACCGCAGGTACCGCCACATCCGTCGTCACCACACTGCTTTCCTTCGCAGCTTGGTTCACAACACTCGTCCGTAAAGATGTCCGCACACTCGGTGCAGACGTCGTCGCAGCAGTCACCGAGGAAGAAGCAGAAGTCGTCGCATTGGCAGTTGTTTCCTGCATCGAAGGAGCCGCATAGACCCTCGCAGGAGGCGCTGTCGACACATGCGCCTTCGGAGCATGCAAGCCCCTCATCGCACTCACCGCACGTTCCACCACATCCGTCCGAACCGCAGACCTTACCTTCGCAGTCGGCAACACAGGGACCCTCCGTGCACTGTCCATCGGCGTCGCAGGCAAATCCTTCTTCACATGTTCCACAAGAGCCACCGCAGCTATCTGGACCGCAGGACTTTCCGTCACATTGCGGGACGCATTCGTTGCATTGACCAAATGCATCGCACCAGAAGCCAAAGCCGCAGTCGGCACCGCATTCGCCGCCGCATCCGTCAGGGCCGCATTCCTTGCCTTCGCAGTCAGGGACACAGGCTGCACCTTCGCATTGGAACTCGTCGTTGCAGCTTTCGCCCTCGGCGCACTCGCCACAGCTTCCGCCGCAGCCATCGTCACCGCAGAACTTACCAGAGCAGTCCGCGACACATTCAGCGCATTCGAGAGGGAAGTTACCGCTTGGGTCAGCGCCTTCTTTACCGCAGGAGTAATAGTTGTCATCTGCGTTCCAGCCGCAGGTTGAGCCGCTCTCGGCACAATTCACTTCTTTGGGACCGTTGTCACAGTACTTAAGGACGCCATCGGCACAGCAACCTTCGTACGTGATGTCTCCGCAGGCCGCATTGGGGTCGACACACATTCCTTCTTCGCAGTTGAAGCCCATCTCGCATTCACCGCAGGTACCGCCACATCCGTCGTCACCACATGTCTTGCCTTCGCAATCAACCGTGCAGTCTTCGCAAACACCGACGTCCGTACAGGCCTGGCCTTCGGGGCAGAGGCCGCAGAATCCACCGCATCCGTCCCCACCACAATCCTTGCCGTTACAATCTGGAACACATGGCTCACCGCAAGCCAGTGGAAACTGACCGGTTGGATCAGCACCGTCATAGCCACAGTCGTAGAATCCACCCTCCGGATTCCAGCCACACCCGTTTCCTGCCTCGGCGCAGTCACCTTCTACCAGTTCATCGCCGTTGCAGTACTTAAGAACGGTTCCTTCGCAGCATCCTTCGTACGTGACATCACCACATCCCTGTGGACCACCTTCGCAGACACCATTATTGCAGGCTTGGCCATCAGCACACTGTCCGCAGCTTCCACCACATCCATTGTCTCCGCATACTTTTCCGTCGCACTGTGGCTGACATGCTTCCTCGCAATTCCCGCTCTCGTTGCATTGGAGGCCAACACCGCATTGGCCGCAGAAGCCTCCGCATCCGTCTCCGCCGCAGTTCTTTCCGTTACAGTCGGGTGTGCAGGCTGTCTCACAGAGGCCGCTTGCACTGCATTCCTTGCCGCCAACGCAACCACCGCAGCTTCCGCCACATCCGTTGTCACCGCACTGCTTGCCCTCGCAGTTTGGTACGCATGTGTTTGTATCGGTCCCAGCCGTATCCGTACCGATCGAAACATCAGCCGCACCAGGATCGGTTGAGCCGTTGTCACTACATGCAGCAAAAATGGAGCAAATGCTCAAGATGGCCAAAAGAAGTCGGAAGTTCATAGTGTCCTCGCGTTGGAGCGTTTTGAAGGATTCCGCGCCCTCTAACCATATTCAATAGACGTTGGCAACGGTTTGGTTCAATAAACCGGGTCTGGCAGTCGATACTGCACGTCACACTGTACATGACATCTCTGAGGGACGGGCTCTGTTTTGGTATCCAGAGCCGGAGTCAAGATGGTCGTAAAGTGCCGCTTGTGTTCCTTCCTGAAGGAACTCATGATGCAGGAATGCAGACGATACCACCTCTCCGAAGCGATCTTGTCATCAGGGAAGATGACTCACGTCCAGATGTGCCCTTCGTGCTTGAGGACCGTGGACTAAGTCGTCGAATTCGTCTCGATGAGATTGGGGCACTGGTCGCCGAGCATTTGGATCGAGCGCAAAGCGTGCAGGATCTCGCTGATCGTTTGGGCACTGAGGCCTCTAATCTACAGCGACCACTCGCGTTTTTTGCAGCCTATCATCTCCTCGATACGCCCGACACGCGACAGATGGTGAAGGAGGCTGCTTCAAGCGCGAAGATCCAGCAGATGGATGCAAAGACGGTCCCGCTTTTGATACGAGATGATGCGCGTTTTACCTGCACGATGTGTGGATCGTGCTGCGGTGGTACCAACATCGGTCCGGTCTCTCGGTCGGTCATGGAGGGGCTGAAGCCGCATCTCCAAACCTTGGAGAAGAAGATGAAGGCCGCGAGTGGTCTCTTTTTCACGGTGCCGGGTGGCTCAAGCGGTGAAACCCACACGCTCTGTCGGCAGAAAGGCGGCTCGTGTGTTTTTCTCGAAGCTGACAATAAGTGTGCGATTCACGCGGATTATGGCGCGGCGTCCAAGCCCGATGATTGCAGACTTTTTCCATGGATGTTTACGGCAACTCCGGAAGGTATCGCTGTTAGCATCCAGATGGAATGTCGAGGGTTTCCTGAGGCGCGAAAAGGGAAGCGTTTGATCGATCAAGAAGCCGAGATTCGTGAGATGCTCGCGTTGGCGCAGACGCGAACGGAACTTCCACCCATTCTTACGGTCACGGGTCATCTCTCCATGACCTATCAAGCATACAGTCTGATGGAGAAAGACCTGCACAAGGCGGTGGACCAACACACGGGCGATCCGATCGCAGCTTTTATTGCCATGCGGGATATTATTTTCCAGGTGACGGATCTCGAGAGTGACAACAGTGTCAGCCGGATAGAGGGGCTCAAGAACCTCCTTACGCGGACGATGACGGCACTTCGGATAAAGACTGACGAGATTCAGTCAAATTTGGTGAGTAACGATCCCCAGCTAGAACTGCATACCGAGACATTGACCCTTGTCAGCCTGGCACTCGACACTCTCCTCAGTGATATTGAACGCGTCTTTGCACCATTGGAGCGTCGAGCGACACGGGAGCTTTTCGCGGAGAAGGTCCATAATTTCTTGGCCCAGAAGGAGCTTCTAACCTTCGGGAGCCTCATCGATGGCTATGTGTATTTGGTTTTTCAATGGCTTCTCAGTCGCGCTCTAGCTGTCGGCCGGGCTCGCGAGATGAAGCGTCGCCTCGTAACAGAGCAAGACCTCATGGATGCGATGACGGTGATTAGCCTTGTTTGGCGTACGCCTGAATGGCAAGCGCTCTTGGAGGGTATCCAGGATCCACTTACGACCCTCTGTATGGACCAGCTAGACCGAATCGCTGAAGACCTTTCCTTCTTCGCGTCCGAAGATACAAAAACCCATATTTTTAAATTCTAGGCCAGACCGTTCTTGTTGTCCGGTTCCAGAGGGCACTGGTTAGACACTTTACGACTCGGTGTGAAATCTTTTCCCACTGGCCACGGCGTGTTCGTGCTGAGATGTGACTTAGAAAGTGGGTAAAGGGCGTCAGTCGAGGTACTCTGTGTACTTGGCACAGCTTCTGCAAAAGAAAACCGTCGAACCCGATTCGGGGCCAACAAACAATGGAGGTCGGACCAATGAAGCCCATTTTAACATTTCTTACAGGTGCATGTTGTACCTTACTTTTGGTGAGTCACACATGGGCGCTACAGCCTGCGGAGGGTAGTCCGTGTGAATCGAACATCGATTGCCCAGAGGGACAAATCTGCGAGATGAGCGATTGTCCTGCGATCGATTGTGACCCGGACGATCCTGATTGTGAACAACCTGCGTGCCCTCAAGAAGGAACCTGTGTGGACGGTGGGGATAATGGTTGGGAGAGCAGTTGCGAAACGGACGCAGACTGCCCAGCAGGTTTTGAGTGCGATGTGATCGGCGGAGTTTCCGAGGCATGCGCTGCTGGAGCCGACTGCCCGGAACCTGAAACGACTCTGATCTATGGTTGTAAGCCTGCATCCTGCGAGACTGATGCTGACTGTGCCGGAGATCTCGTCTGTATTACCTACGAAGTTGGCTGCGACGATATAACCATTAGCGGTGCCCCTGATTGCGCCGGTGAAGACTGTCCTCCAGCCGAAGAGCCTGCGCCATGCGAGCCAACGACGGAAGGCGTATGTGGTCCCAAATGGGCTGCACCTTGCGAGGAAGCTGCTGATTGCGGTGAGGGATTCCAGTGTGTCGCAGAAGTGGTCGACAACTGTGGGGAAGTTCCTATCTCAAGCGACGGCGGGGCTCCAATGCCTGCACCCGTGCCGGACACTCCTGACGAAGATAGCGATTCGTCAGATGGTGAAGATGGCCAGGACGAGGGCTCCTCAGAGGGCTCTGCTGGCGATGGGGCTCCACCGGCTGATCCGGAAGAAGGTGAAGGCGATCCTGAAGAGGACTGCGAACCAGAAGATACCGGTGCGATGATATGCGAGCCTATTGCAGTCGTGTGTAACACCGATGCAGATTGCGCCATCGAGGGATGGACATGTCAGCTCATTGGCACAGTGAGTGTGGCGGCCGTACCTTGCCCAGCGGACGACCCAGATTGTGACCCGACACCTGAACCAGAAGATTCGAGCGTCACTGAAGGCATGTGTGTGCCACCCGGTTGGGACACCTATGGCGGAGGTGGACCTGGTGTTGCTCTGTCCGACAAGAACGCCGAAACAAACAACGACGGTCAGGAGCAAGGCGCTCCGACGAATTCGGAACCACAAGCCGGAGCGACGAGCACAGACGACGGTGGTTGCAACGCGGGCAAGAGCCAAGGCGGCCTTGCTCTCGCGCTCTTTGCACTCTTCCTGGTCGTCCTAACGCGCCGCCGTGAGGTTGCTCAGTCTTAAATCATCCGGTTGGTTTTGGCCTACAAAGCGGCGGGGAGTGCAGCTCCTCGCCGCTTTTTTTGATCGGACGTCCATGGAAGCAATGTCGATGGAAGCATGTAGAGACGCGCAAAAAAAAACGGGGTTACGCCACAAAGGACGTAACCCCGAATCAAAAGGCAAATAGTCGGTTCGACTACTTACGGAGTCCCCTTAGGGATCCATGTCGTCATCCATGGCTTCTTGCAAACATTTTGCGAATGCAAGTTCCTCGGCGTCACATGCATCAGTTTTAGCCACTGCATCTCCCTCTTCGTCGCACTCAAATTCTACATCGGCAGGTAGGCAGTTGTAGTACGCCATCAATTCATCTTCGCAAGCCTTCATTTCAGAAATAACCGCAGTTTGCTCGGCAACACACTCATCTACATCTGCATAGTTGTTGTTCTCGCAGTCAAGAGCGAGCTCGCTTTCGCACCACGGTACAAGTTTGTCGTATTCCGCAGCAGGCGTAGGTGGCATCAGCACCGTGTCGATCACGTGGATCACGCCGTTGGAGGCTGGGATGTCTGCGGTAGTTACCTTGGCGGAACCGTTAATAATCACTTCGCCGTCGACGACTTCGATGGTGATCATCGCACCCGAAAGAGTTTCTGCTTCCGTCATACCCTTCACTTCTTCACTACTTACCGTGCCATTGATGACGTGGTAGGTAAGGATGCCGGTGAGCATGTCCTTGTTCTCTTCTTTGAGGAGGTTCTCAACCGTTCCTTCAGGCAACTTCGCGAATGCGTCGTCCGTTGGAGCAAGAACAGTGAACGGGCCCTGGGTCGCGACTACGCCGCTGAGTCCAGCTGCTTCAACCGCAGCAAGAAGCGTCGTGAAGTTACCAGCAGCCGTGGCGACTTCCGCCAGGTTGCCAGGACCTTCGGGGCCTGTGTCTTCAGGGGTTGTCGTGTCTTCAGGCGTTGTCGTGTCTTCAGGGGTTGTCGTGTCTTCAGGCGTTGTCGTGTCTTCAGGCGTTGCCGTGTCCGCGGGTCCGCTGGTGTCGGAAGGCTCCGTGGTGTCACTTGGTGTGCTCGTATCTGTCGCCGCGTCAGCTGCAGGTTCTGTTTTATCGTCTCCGCATGCAACCATGGAGCTTGAAAGCACAAGCACGGCAGCAAGACAGAGCGAATTAATTCGCATTGTCATTGTTTATTCCCCCAAGGAATGGTCGTGGTTAGATCTTTAAGGTCGTAGTAGGTTGGTATTGGTTGAGACCAACACCGGTTCCTCAGTGCGGCACTCTACACAAGGATTTTCGAATAGCAAGACGATCGGAGACTAAGTGCGAAGAAAAATGCGCACTTGGCAGTAAGCAGGGGGATCCTGCGTATCCGAGATGGCTTGCTGCGCTGCTTATTTCTTCCGAGAACGCAGGTAGAGCATGGCATCGTCGACCGCATCAAGTACCGAAATTCGCGTGTCAGTCTCTGCGATTTTACGTAGGGTCATCGTCAGGGCTTTTCCCGGCTTAGCCACGCGCCCGAGAGCCCGAATGACCTTGGTACGGACGAGAACCGAATCGAATTCCAACGCTTGAATGAGACTCTTTTCAGCCGCTGCGGCCTCCAGGCCTAATGCGGTGATGATATCCGCCGCGTTTTCTTTAATAATCTCCGTCCGACCTTCCAACAGTTGCACGGTGAGGCCCTTGATGTAGGTCTTTGGGCTGGACTTGATGATTCTTAGAACACTTGCTTCCAAGCGCTCTGGTCGAGAGCTCAGGCAAGTCAAAAGTGGGTCAACAGCCTCAGCTCCGAAACTACTGACCGCATCCAGAATCGCTCCTACCAAGTCATCGGGTGCCCCGACTAATGCCTCACAAAGCGCTGGAACGCTAATCTCGGGCTTCATCTTGATTTGACCTAGGGCATTTGCCGCTGCACATCGCACCGAGACTTGTGAATCCTTGAGGCTTAGTGCCAGGTGACCAACAGCATCGATCGACTTTGCGCTCAGGGTCCCAAGCGCCGTCGCGGCGTTTGCACGGACAATAAACCGGCCGTCAGACAGAAGGAGTTGAAGGCGAAGAGGATCAAGCTTTTTCGTTTTTGCGATGATCGACGCACTTAGAATTTCTGTATCGAAGTCTGGCAGTGGAAGACCTGCCTCTTCAATGACCATGTCTGGCTCGGCTCCGCCGCTCAATCGATTGAGCGCCCAGTTAGCCTCGTTTCGTACCGACAACACGGAATCGTTTCGGCTCGCGTAGAGTGCAGAGAGTACTTCTTCTGAGTTATTGCCAATAGCTCCCAGTGCGCGGGAAGCGTGAACCCGGACGTCTTCAACCATGTCGTCAAGCAGTCCGATTAACGCGCCAACCTCGGCAGTTGCATCTTTACCGTTTCGACCAAGGGCCTGGGCACCAAAACGGCGCTGCAAAGGGTGATTAGCTAGAGCAAGTTGTTGCGCAAGACTCTTCGAACCCTTCTTCCCGATTGATGAGAGGCCCTCGAGAACAGCTCGGTGGGATGCAGTACTTTGCTGCGGACGAATGGCCGATAACACCTCTTGAGGATGCGTTTTGCAGACAGCCTGTAGACCCTTTCTTGCGATGTCAGCAATGCCGCGAGACGAGTCGGCGCTTGCAGTAATCAGCACATCGATCACATGGGCGCCGCCGAGTCGACCCAGCGCATGGATCACAGTTCTTCGCACGTCATTATTGGGATCTTTTGAGAGTGGGATGAGAGCTAAGACCGCTGAGGTTCTCTCCTCCTCATTCTTCGCTAGCAAGCCTAGAAGCGCAGCGGCGTTGCGTCGCACAACGGTTCGGCCGTCCTGAGCGGAGAGGATAACAGCCCTCGGGTCTAAGTCATCAACGGCTTTCGCCAGCGTTGCCTCTTCGAGCTTAGCCTCTGTAAATCCGGGAACATTGACGTGTTCTTTGTTCTCCTGGCTGTTCTGATCCCGCACTTTCGCGAGCCCCACCAAAGTACGCCCTGCGATTTCAGCGAGTTCGCGATCGTCTCCCGTGACCATGGCCTCGAGCGCCTTTCGCTCCTTGTCGCCGATGGCGGATAAACGTGCGAGTACGTTACCAACAGCTCGTCGCGACTCAGTGTGTTTGAGTGCGGTAATGAGTGGTCCGGCTGCCGAGCTACCCAGCATCGTTAAGATTTCGACTGCGTTGTCACGGATAACATCGTTGTAGTGATTGAGGGCCGAGATCAACGCGCCCGTGCAGCGTTTGGCCTGACGTGTTATCAGTTCGACAACTTCCGCTTGGACGATCGGACGTCTGTCAGCCAGAGCTTGAACAACTAGTTTATCTGCCCCTGGCGCCCCCGTGCTGATAAGGCGCTCCAGTGACGCAAGTGCTGCTTGGTGCACGTCATCCACCGAATCACTCAGACCTCGCAAAAGGGCGGGAATCGACGCATCGCAGCCTATTTTCACGTCAGCGAGTGCCCGCATGCAATGTTGCCGGACGATAGGATCGCCGTCTTTGGCTGCGATCGGTAAAAGCTCGACCGTGACGTCCGCCCCTTTTGCTTCAAGCGCTAGCGTCTGCGCGCTATTACGGCGGACGTGAGCGCGGCCATCCCAGAGTCCCTTCTGGACGACTTCAGCTAGATCAACCTTCTTCGCATCGATTAGCTTTTGAAGTTCTGCGGTCGATAACTCCGATTTTTCGAACGCTGGATCCACTCTCCACTGCTCCGTCGCAACCGAGACCAATTCCTCCGACCTCCACCAGATACTTCAAGGGAAGAGAGAAATAACCTCTCATAACCTTTCAATTAACATGGTCGCCTTGACTCCTACAACCCAACCCGGATAGACGGCTGGATAAGATTCTCTCGGAACACTTGCAGCGCTGGAACAGGCCTTGGAAATAATTATCAGACGTTTAGGCCTCGTGGACTATGCGAGAGGTCTGGAGATTCAAAACGAGGCTCGAGATCGAGTTCTGGGCGGTGCCCCCGATGAACTCCTTCTCCTTGAGCACACTCCTATTGTCACGCTCGGTCGTCGGGGCGGTGAAGTGGATAATGAGGCGCTACAGGCAATGAACACGTCCGTGCTGCAGACAAATCGCGGAGGCCTCGCCACTTGGCACGGACCCGGGCAATTGGTTGGCTATCCCATTGTCAATCTTCATCGGCGCGGCATCAACGTGCTGGAGATGGTCAACCGACTGGGAGACACTATGCGATCCCTATGCCAGGACGCTGGTATCAAGGAAGCAACCTACGAATGTAGCCGCCCCGGCGTCTACATCGAAGGACGTAAACTCGGAGCGATAGGAATGCACATTCATCGAGGTGTAACAACGCACGGGTTTGCCTTGAACGTTGACTGCGATCTACGAGGCTTCAGGAGTATTGTCGCGTGCGGTCAGGTCGGCATGGAAACGACCAGCCTAGCGCAAGAGCTAGGCCAGCCGGTATCCATGGCGCATGTACTCGACCAAATCGAGCACCTGCTCAACCTCTAGCTTAGGCGAGTCCGCCTTCCTTCAGGCTACGTAATCGCAAGCGAAGGGCATTGAGCCGGATGAAGCCTTCGGCGTCCTGCTGGTCGTACACCGTGTCCTTTTCGAAGGTCGCAAACGAGTAGGAGTAAAGCGAGTTGGGACTACGCCGACCAATCAGTGTGGCGTTTCCTTTGTATAGTCTCAGCTTCGCTGTTCCCGTCACATGCTCTTGAGTCTCCTTGATGATTTTCCGCAGCAAGCTGCATTCCGGGGAGTACCAGTAACCGCGGTAAATCTGAGAAGAATACTTTGGAAGCAGACTGTCTCGCATGAGCATCACTTCGCGGTCCATCGCCAGCGATTCAATGCCTCTGTGTGCCGTTTGAAGCACCGTGACACCTGGTGTTTCGTAGACACCTCGAGACTTAATCCCGACGTAGCGGTTCTCCACCAGGTCGACGCGTCCGATACCATGGCGACCGGCAATATTGTTTAGCTTTGTGATAAGACTCGCAGGGCTCAGTGCCTCGCCGTTGACGGCGATCGGATTACCTTTTTCGAAATCGATCGTGATTTCCTCTGGTTCATCCGGCGCGTTAAGTACGGGCTGCGTAAGTAGGTAGGTGTCTGGAGGTGGCTCCGCCCAGGGATCTTCCAGAACGCCACCCTCAAAGCTCACGTGCATGAGATTTCGGTCGATGGAGAAAGGCTTTTCTAGGGTCGACGTGATAGGAATTCCACGCTCTTTCGCGTAGCCGATCAAGTCGGAACGTCCTGAGAACTCCCAGAAACGCCAAGGCACCATGACGCGGATGTGTGGGTTGACTGAGTAGCAGGCAAGTTCGAAACGGATTTGATCGTTTCCTTTGCCAGTAGCACCATGCACAACGCAGTCGGCATCATGCTCCTGAGCGACCTCAGCTAAGCGACGTCCGATAAGAGGTCGGGCAAGCGCCGTTCCCATCAGGTACGTACCTTCGTAGACACAATTGGCCTGGATGGCTGGGAAGACAAAATCACGCGCGAATTCTTCCGTGAGGTCCTCGACGACTGCAGCCTGGGCCCCAGTGGCCTTTGCTTTTTCCTCCAAACCGTCCAGTTCTTCCGCCTGCCCGACGTCTGCTGTGTAGCAAACGACCTCGCAGCCGTATTTCTCCTTGAGCCAGGTAAGCATCACGGAGGTATCGAGACCTCCCGAGTATGCGAGTACAACCTTTTTGGGCTTGAAATCACTCATGATTACGTCCTTTGTCCTTTCTCTACGAGGTTCCAGAGCGCCGTCATGGCGTCTGTTGAATTAATGTCTTCAGCCAACACGGCGAGGACCGTGTCGTCTCCAGCAATTGTTCCGATCACGCCCTCAACACCCAGTTGGTCAATGGCGAGGGCAACAGGCTGCGCTCCGCCAACGCGGGTCTTGATCACCATGAGGTTTTTCGAACATACGATGTCGTTCACAAAGGCGCTCAAGTTTGTGAACGCGATCGTCTCAAGAGGTGGTTGATGCGGCTGGGTATAGCGAAAATTACCCCCTTCCACACGGTGTTTGACCACGCCGAGCGCACGCAAATCTCGAGAAAGAGTCGCTTGGTTTACCTCAATACCGTCATCGGCAAGGAGACGCTGTAACGATTCTTGGCTGTCCACCTCGTTATTGCGGAGCAGCGATCGTATTTTCTGGTGTCTCAGACTGCGCATGCGCATGCTTATGCACGAATATGCATATTCATGCAAACGACTTTCGTTGTACTGCAAATTTTTTTATTGGCCGGCGCCTTCTCTTTTGGGGTCGAGTCGGGGTGCGTCGGTTTATTAAACGCGTCGAAAGCGGTTGCTGCGACAATGGGAGACATGATAGCGACAACCTAGGTATGAGAGCTTCCAATCCGATCATCGCCCTTTGCGTCGTAGCTGGCTTTGTCGCTTGCGACCGCGGCTCTGTTTCAAATACGCCAGTTGCGCAATGCTTTCCCAGTGGAAAGTGCAGTGAGGAAATGCTCGAGCGTGGATTCTCGGCCGAGACGGGCGATCTCGCCTCCGGTGCGAAGGTTTACGAAGCGAATTGTGCCACATGTCACGGCCCAAGAGGCGAAGGTTCGGCGAAGAGCGGCAACGTCGACATGACTACAGCCGCCTGGCAGAAGAAAATGTCCGATACGGGTATAGCCAATGTGATCCGTTCAGGGCGGATGCCGCAGATGCCAGGCTTTGCGTTACCCAAAAAGGATCTGCAAGATCTCGTGAAGTACGTGCGATCCCTTGAAAAGACCAACTCAGCGGCCAAGACGGGAGGGTACTGATGAGCGCACCTCCAACCCGCAAATGGGCAATCATTCTAGTGTTGTTTGCTGCGGTGGCGGGTATCATCGACGGAATTCTACTCACCTGGGATCATTTGCAATTCGTCCTGCAGACCGACGATGGCGTGTGTTCCGGAGGGGCGGAGTCAGCGTGTAGCATCACGCATTCGGCCGATGTGTCGGTCAATCGAATTCCCCTGCCTGGCGGGCTTCCACCCTTACCCCTGGCCGTATTGGCGGTCGGCTGTTATCTCGTGGTCGGCTGGCTAGCCTTCAAGGTATTTGCAAGCAAAGCCGGTTCGAAGGTGGCACTGAGCCATCTCTTATTGATCGGCATCGCAAGTGTTCTCTTGTCCGTCGCGCTGGCTATCTACTCGCTTATTTACCAAGGGAGTATCTGCCCTTACTGTGCGGTGCTCTACGGAGTGAGCGTCATATTGCTTATTGGCGCAGTCCGTTACAGTCATCGTCCGCTCCGCGAACGAATTGCAGAGGCATTCGGTGCGCTGAAGTCAAAGGATACCGTCTCGCACGTAGGACTCTTCCTCCTCAGTGTCACCGTGACTTACGGTGTTTACGCACGGGCCATCAAGCCACCACCACCTGCCATTAGCCAGACGGTCGTCACCATCGAGACCAAGGATCGCCCGATGCTCGGAGATGCCGCTGCTCCAGTACATCTGGCGGAATTCATCGATTACGGATGTGGACATTGTAAAGATTTGTCCGACACGCTCCACGACCTACTCGAAAGCAGGGCAGGAAAGGTCAAGGTGTCGGTGTTGAACTTCCCCCTGGGGAATTGCCACGAACAACGGGGGAGTTGTTACGTGCCGAGAGCCGCTGAATGCGTCTTTAAGCAAGGCGCTTTCCCCGCCTTTGTGAAGCAAGCATTTGAATTGGGCACACTCGTACCAGAGGCCCAGAAAGAAGCACTTCCGTCCGTCGTTGAGGGCCTTGGCATTAACGTCGAGGATTTTAATCAGTGTATGGAGGACAAGGAGACGATGGAGCGCGTGAAACAAGATCGCGTCCACGGCCGCGACCTGGGCGTCACCGGTACCCCGGCGCTCTTTGCGAATGGACGTCGGGTGAGCGGTGCAAAACCCTTGGAAGAGCTGGAGAAGCTCGTGGACGATTTGGTGGGGAGCAATCAACCATGAAGCTGGCAGGTCAACGCATTCTCGTAACAGGTGCCAGCCGAGGCATCGGTCGGGCCGCCGCAATGGCCTTCGCCAAGGAAGGCGCACACGTCATCGTCACGGCGACGTCATTTGAACCGCTTGATTCTCTAATGGCTGCCATCACTGCCCAAGGAGGGCAAGGCAGTATCGTCGTCGCTGACCTCATGCAACGTTCCGAGAGACATCGACTTGTCGAGCAGGCCGGGGTTGTCGACGTGTTGCTGAACAATGCCGGCATGTTGGGAGGCCGCGACAAGCTCTTTCATACGAGCCTTGGAACGTTTGAACGAACGCTCGAGCTCAACACAATCGCTCCCTTTGATCTGATTCGTCTCCTTGTTCCAGGCATGGTTGGTCGTGGGCGCGGCATGGTGATTAATGTTTCGAGCAGCGTTGGGTTGAAAGGGCGCGGTACCTGGGGAGCTTACAGTACCTCTAAATGCGCTCTTGAGGGCATGAGCCACAGTCTTTCGGACGAGCTCGAGGGCACAGGTGTACGATGCGTCGTGGTGAATCCTGGGGGAACGCGCACAGACATGCGGGCGGAGGCACTTCCCGCTGAGGATCCGATGACGCTACCTACAGCCGAAACAATCGCGCAGCCGTTGGTGGAACTCGCCGCGTGCAAGGGAAACAAGCACCACGGCAAACGTTACAACCTTCGTGAACTGGCGGGGATTGCCTAGATGGGGCACAAGGATGCGATCGGGATCTTCGACTCGGGAATCGGTGGACTAACCGTTGCCTCGGAGATTGCCCAGCAACTAGAAGCCGAGGACTTGATCTACCTGGGAGATACCGCACGTCTTCCCTACGGAACACGATCGCCCGCCACTGTGGCCCGGTATGCGGAAAAAGCGGCTGGAGCTCTGCTAAAATATCCGATCAAGGCCCTTGTTGTAGCCTGCAACACCGCTTCTGCCTATGCGCTCGAGCATCTCACTGAGTCGACTGACGTACCTGTTCTTGGTGTCATAAGGCCGGGGGCTCGTGCTGCTGTTGCTTCCGACCACGGTGGTAAAATTGGCATTGCAGGAACCGCCGGAACCATTGCGTCGGGTGCGTACCAAGAAGCCATACATGATCTCGACCCGGCCATCAAAACCATACCGATGCCGTGGCCATTGCTGGTGTCCTTGGCTGAAGAAGGGTGGATCGATAATCAGGTCGCAAGGCTCACCTTGGCGACCTACCTGGAGAGTTTTGTAGAGGCCCAGGTTGGCGCAATCGTACTCGGGTGCACACACTACCCAGTGTTCAAAAATACCATCCGCGAGGTGCTGGCAAAGGATTTCGGAGGTGTCTCGCTGACGCTGATCGATTCTGCTGAAGCCGTGACGGATGAGCTCCGTGAATTATTGGCTGAGCGCGATCTTAAGGCACCCGATCGTGTGGGCCGAAAGAGCTTCTTTTGCACTGATGCAGCAGAACGTTTCAAAGCGATCGGTGCGACCTTTCTTGGTCAGGAACTCGCCAGTGTCAGCACAATCGATCTCTAAATGAGGGTGCTTCCCACCCAAACGTTCTGGATTTTGTATTGACATGCAGCGGACCCATGATTAGGTTACGCCGCCTTGTGCAGCCGGATTCGGTTCACGTGGCACACTTAGACACCTTTCCACGCCTCCAAAGGGGCTAGGAGCATAAAGATGACGGTCAAGCTTCGATTAGCACGTCACGGATCAAAAAAGCGTCCATACTACCGCATTGTTGCGGCCAACGCTGAGGCTCGTCGCGATGGGCGATACCTCGAAGCGGTCGGTACATACGAGCCTATTCTCGATCCACCTTCGGTGACGCTAAAGCGTGAACGCGTGACGTTCTGGCTCGACCAGGGTGCACAGCCTACGCCTACGGTTAAGAACATTCTTAACAAGTTCATGGAAGCCGAAGACCTTCCGTCCTTCGGTCGGCGCAAAGCTGTACCAAAGGTTGAGGCAAAGAAGATCGAAACTCCTGCGCCCGCTGAGAAGGAAGAGAAAGCCGAAGAAGCACCAGCAGCCGAAGAGGCTCCTGCTGAAGAGGCTCCTGCTGAAGAGGCTGCTGCTGAAGAGGCTCCTGCTGAAGAAGCTCCTGCTGAAGAAGCTCCTGCTGATGAAGCTGCTGCTGATGAAGAAAAAAAAGATTAATGTCTAATGACAATTGATGAGTTAGTTTTATTTGGAACTATCTCTAAACCATTT
>MDTD01172965.1_pt1 | contig 16850 bp, 14 predicted proteins | sample 811221 | NCBI WGS metagenome assembly MDTD01 (sample SAMN05326646, study PRJNA326480) | marine metagenome | isolation source: seawater | place: Pacific Ocean: South West | collected 2011 | reverse complement strand
TGGCGTCGAGCCATTCGCACACGATGATGTTGTCGGAGGCCATCGACGGTGCTTCGGGGCAGACGAGCAGTGCGCCCTCTTCTTCAGAAGTCACACCGGCTATCTGTATGAGCACCTGACCCGTCGCGAGGGTTGATGCAGTGAATCCTCCGGTGCCGGAGATAACGGTTGTGATGCCGCTACCCTGTGCGATACGCCCGGCCGTGAGACCTTGCGTGGTGTACGGGAGGTATACGAACGCGACGGGGTCGTTCTCGCTGCCGCTGTTGTCGTCACCATTGTCCTTGCAGATGATCTCGTAGTGTCCGCTGCCGAGGTTTCTAACGAGTGCGAAGTTGTCTTCGTTCTTTCCGCCGCAGGCGATGAGCACGCCGTTATCGCCGGTTGCGCCGAAGTTCGTGAGATCGAGCTGGTACACCCCGTTGCTCGATGGGCTGTCGATGAATTCATCGCCGAGCTCAAGTCCGGGAGTGGCAACGAGCTGATCGATCGGGCCATTGTTCGTGCTGTTGAGGGCGTGCCCCGCGACAAAGCCCGCGTCGAAGGGGAAGAAGGCGGCTGCGACGTCGACATTGATCTCCGGACCGGTGGGTGCACCGTGGACCGTGGCGATGAGGTCGACCTTAGTGGGCGGCCGGTTGATGCACACCGTGGCGTATTGATCACCAGAGGTGTTCCCGCCCTGATTACCACCAGCTGTGTTTGTACGGAGGCGGTTGCGTGGCGAAACAATCGCGACGCCCCTGGAGAGATCGTCCCCGCTGCCGAATGCGATGTCGTAGTCGCCCTTGTTGGATTCCGGCGTGCTGAAGAGGGCTGATCCGGCCCGCACAGAGACGCTCACGGATGTTCTGGAATTGCCGGCGTCAAGCTGGCGGACATCAAGCAAACCCACGCGGGCATCACTGATCGTTTGGGACGATGCCATTGATGCGATGATTGTGCTGATCGCGGCTGACAGTGTGCGGTGCATGATGACGCCTCCGGTGATCGGTGTCTTTCCCGAAACTAGGTGTAGCGCGTGGATAGTGCATCTAGGCCGCGGGCGTTTGCAAAGACTCTGCGAAGACATGTCCGGAAGGCATGTCTCCCCCACCGTATGGGTACATGTGCGCGATAGCCTCTGGCAACTGGACCACAGACGATGCGCGGGGACTCGCTTCGTCTGGAATGTCCCTTTACCGCTGTCCGATGTGAGTCGAGTCCTCTGGACCAGCCGATTTGAATGCGATCATTGAAACAAGATCACTCGTTGTTGAGTACGAGCGGGGCATCAGGGCGCTCGATGATGTGAGCCTCGCAGTCGGCGCCGGTGAGTTTGTCTCGGTGATCGGGCCCTCTGGAGCGGGCAAGAGCACGCTCTTGCGCGTGATGAATCGCCTGCTGAGTCCGACGAGCGGCGAGATATTGCTGGAAAGCGAGCCGATCACCACTGCTTCGGGTCGTGCGCTACGGCGCGTGCGACGGCGTGTGGGCATGGTCTTTCAGCAGTTCAACCTCGTGCCACAACTAACGGTGCTTGAGAATGTGCTGGTCGGATGGATCGGTGGCGCTCCGCTTGTTTCGCAGATACCGGCGTTGTGGCGTCAATTCCCGGCGTCGGCCAGAGATCAGGCGATGGAATGCCTCGAGCAGGTGCACGTCGCCGAGCGTGCCCACGCGAAAGCTGGCGAGCTCTCCGGCGGGCAGCAGCAGCGGGTCGCGATCGCGCGGGTGTTGATGCAGAACCCCGCAGCGATCCTTGCGGATGAGCCGATCGCGAGTCTCGATCCGGGCAGTTCCGAGATTGTGATGGAGACGCTTTGCTCCATCAGTGAGCAACGCGGCGTGCCGGTGATCGTCAATCTCCACCAGGTTGATGTCGCAAGGCGGTACTCGAGCCGACTCGTGGGGCTGCGGCGTGGGCGGCTGGTCTTCGATGAGTCGCCGGCGGGCGTGCGGGGGACTGATCTCGAATCGCTGTACGTGAATGAGCGTGCGCCGATTGTCGAGGTTGTCCGCGACATCCAACCATCACACAAGTCAGAGGGAGTCCTCGCGTGATCAGATCTATCTTGGTTGGCGTACTGTCCTGTACCTGCCTGCTATCCGCAGGGTGTTCCGATTCTGCACCAGGCGGAGAGGCTTCTGAGACGCGGAGTGATTCTGCGCAGGATGAGCGGGCGGCTTGGCCCGAGCCGATCCGGTTCGGGCTCGTCCCTACCGAGGGCGGCACCGACATCGTGGATCGGTTCCAGTCTTTGTTCACACATCTCGATGCGGAGATTGGAATCGAGGTCAAAGCATTCAACGCGTCTGAGTACGTGGGCGTGATCACCGCGATGCAGAACGACCAGGTAGACGTGGCGTATTTCGGGCCCAAGAGCTATGTCGAGGCGAACCGGATGGCGGGCGCGGAGGCTTTGGTCAAGCAGTTGAGCGACGACGGGAGCGAAGGGTATCACAGCATTCTCGTGACGCGTCGGGGCAGCGGGATCGAATCGCTCGCGGACGCGAAGGGGAAATCGTTCGGCTTCGTGACACCGAATTCGACTTCTGGTTTTCTTGTGCCGTCGATCGGGATCATGGAAACGACGGGCATGTCCGCAGAGGCGTACTTCTCGGATGTTCGGTACACGGGTTCGCACACGACGTCCGTTCGGGCTGCACTTTCGGGTGATGTCGATGTCACTGCGACGAACACGCTGGATCTTGGAGCGATGATCCGGAACGGGCTCGATGCGTCGGACCTTGTCGAGATCTGGCGATCGGACATGATTCCCGGCGCGGTCATCGCGGTACGGGACGATTTGCCAGATTCGTTCAAGAACGCGGTTCGCGAGGCGATGCTGTCGTTCAATGAAGAAACCGAGGCGCTCGAGCAGATGGCACGCGGCGGCTTTGTTGTCACTGATGATTCGGAGTACAACATCATCCGCTTGCTCGAACAGCGTCGCGAGGAGTTGGCCCGTGACGGCGATTGAGGGCGGAGCCAAGCCGAGGCCCGTGTGGTTCTGGGCCACCCCGCTTGTCGTGCTCATGGGTGCGACAGCCGTTCTGGGCGCTGCCTTCTCGGTGCATCCGCTCATTGCGTTCGGCCTGGGCGCACTCTGCGCGGCGATTGTGGCCGGGATTCTGGCCCGCAAGCTGGCGATACCGATGTTGCTGGTGACGGCGATGTCCTGGTCTGCGCACAAGAGCGAGCTGCGCCCGGGACTCCTGATCGAGAACCGCGGCCGAGCTGCGGAGTATGTCCTCGGGCGGCGACTCAGCACGGACGAGCGGTCGGCACTGCTGGAACAAGCGGAACTGACAGCCGCGATGAGCCTCGAGAACGAAGCCTCGAGGCTTGTTATGGACGAACTCGGCATCGGGCGAGGGGATCAGCGACCCGAGGACTTTGCCGAGCGCGTTGCGTCCAGGACGGAGTCGCTCCGTTCGTCGCTCAGCCTGACGGAATGGGATCAGCGGGTCAGCTCAATCGCCGAGCGACTCGAACGAGATCGAAAGGGCGGCTTCTTTCCGCCAGAGAGTGACCCGAAATCGCTCAGGTTGTACGGCGATGCGATCCTGGAGACCATTGCCATCGCTCTATGGGGCACAGCGATTGCGGTCGTGCTGGCAGCGGTTGTGGCATTGCTGGGTTCGCGCAGAGCGCTTGCGATCCTGTCATCCGGAAACTCGAGGCTGCGCCGCACGCTTCGTGCGATCGGCGTGTTCTTTACGCGTCGTGGTTTCGATGCCTGCCGAGGGTTCAATGAGTTCGTGCTTGCGTTGATCTTCGTGGCGATCATCGGGCTCGGCCCGTTCGCGGGAGTCTTGGCGCTCGCGGTTCACACCTTTGGCGTGCTCGGGAAAGTCTTCGCGGATGCATTGGAGACAGTGCGCGACGGTGAGATCGAGGGCGTCAGCGCGACGGGTGCTCCGCCGATGCACGTGGTGTCCTTCGCGGTTGTGCCTCAGGTACTGCCTTACATGGTGAGCCAGAGTCTGTTGCGATTCGAGAGCAACGTCCGTTCGGCATCGGTGCTCGGACTGGTCGGGGCCGGCGGCATCGGGTTTCTGATCGATGCGAAGCTCAAGTCGTACCAGTTTCAGGAAGTCGCGAGCATGATGATCCTGATCATCGCGCTGGTTTCGCTCATCGATTTCGTGTGCGGTCGAATCATGGCCCGGCTGACCTAATTCGCACTCAGCCTCACCGGATCTTCACACTCTCACAAATTGATCCACAGGAAACAGGCTTGTAGTCTCTGTCAACTGGAGGGCTGATTATGGATCGCTGGTGCAGCATGGTGGTCTTTGACATGGCGGGGACGACGGTACGCGACGAGGACAACGCCGTGGCCTCGGCAGTCCGGTCGGCGCTCGCCGAGTTTGGGTGCGAGATCACGATCGAGGATGTGAACCCGGTCATGGGCATGCCGAAGCCGTTGGCGGTGCAGGTGCTCCTGAAGCAGTTCTCGAAGGATGACTCGCTCGTCGCGCGTTCCGTTGAGGTGCACGAGCGATTCCAGGAGATCATCGTCGATCACTACAGGAATGGGCCGGACGTTTCGGAGATCCCGGGAACGAGCGGAGTATTCCGAGCGCTGCGTGATGCGGGCATCCGAGTGACGCTCGACACGGGTTTCGATCGCAAGACGCTCGACACGATCGTGGAGCGGCTCGGCTGGAGCAGCCTGCTCGATGCAACGGTAGCCAGTGACGAGGTCGAGCATGGCAGACCCGCTCCGGACATGGTACACGTGCTGATGCAGAAGTGCGGCGTGACTGACCCGGCACGGGTCTGCAAAATTGGCGACAGCGTGAGCGACATCGAAGAAGGCATCAACGCCGGGTGCGGACTTGTTGCGGCGGTGCTCTGCCAGCGCACGAGGAATGAGGTCGGCAAGCACGAGGGCGTCGTCGCCGTGGCCAGTATCGAGGACCTCCTGCCCCATCTCGGGCTTGAGTTTGCTGAGGCGAATGGTTGATATGGAGACACTCGCTTCCGCATACGCACAAACGCTGCTGAGCGCGATTGAGAGCGACCACCGCGGTTGTATTCCACATGACGGCCAGCTGATCTCGCACACACTCGATGAGCTGCCATCGCTCATGAGCCAGGCCGGTATGACGAAGCCCTTCGTGGTTGTGGACAACACGGCGCTTCATGCCGCAAGGCTGAATGGTTCGCTGCTGGCATTGCTCGACGGGATGCACCCGGTCTACTTTGATCGGTTTTCACCCAATCCCACGAGCGAGGACGCCGCGGAGGCCTCTCGCACTGCTGCAATCAATGGTTGTGACGGGATCGTTGCGATCGGAGGCGGTTCCTGCTGCGACGTGGCCAAGGTCGCTGCATTGTCTGGGAATCAGCCTGAATTGATCGAAGAGTTCGCGAAGGGTTTGGGGCTCGAACGTGCCAGGCCTTTGCCGTTGATCGCCGCGCCGACGACCGCGGGCACGGGCAGTGAGACGACCCACTTCGCGGCGATCTATGTGAACGGGCGGAAGGTCTCGATTGCTCACGAACGGCTCCGGCCGATGGGCGTGATTCTCGATGAACGGTTTCTGCACGCGATGCCGATGTCGGTCGCGGCCTGCAGCGGGCTCGATGCTCTGTGCCAGGCGATGGAATCAACCTGGGCAGTCGGTTCAACCGACGTCTCGCTTGCATACGCCCGCGAGGCGGGCCGGATGATCGGGCAGAACCTGGTGATGAGTGTGCTGCATGCCGACCGTGACGCCAGGCGCGCGATGATGATCGGGTCGCATCTTGCCGGCAAAGCAATCAACATCAGCAAAACCACCGCGGCACACGCGCTCTCGTATCAGTTGACGCAGGCCTGCGGCGTAGCGCACGGGCATGCGGTCGCGCTCATGATCGGTGAGATTGCGCGATGGAACGCGAGCACGGCGGCGGCTGATTGCCTCGACACGAGGGGTCCCGAGTGGGTCGTGGATCGTGTGCATGACGCCTGCGGGTATCTCGGCTCCACTCCCGATGACGTTGCAGGTATGTTCGTGGAGCTGCTCGCTCGCATGGGCCTTGAGCGTTCGATCGCGGAACTCGACCTGCCTGATTCGATGCTGAAACTCTTTGCCTCCAGGGTTGACCCGGTGCGAGCAGGCAATAACCCTCGCAGACTCGATGAGACGTCGGCTCTCGAATGTCTAGAGCGCGCCAAGGGACACGCGGGGGTGGTTTAGGCTTCGGTTGTAACGCCTGAGTCTTCACCCATGCCGTAGTACACCGTGAGCAGCTTCGCGGCCTTGCTCGATGTGCATTTGACCGTGTGGGGGACGGAGCCGTTGAGATAGGCGCTGTCGCCCTTGGCGAGCTTGATGCGTTCGTCACCGAAACTGAATTCGATCTCGCCTTCGAGGATGTGTACGAACTCTTCCCCGCCGTGGGCGAGCTGGGGGCGCTCCTCGCCTCGGGGCACCGTGATGGCGAACGGGTCCATCTTTCGTGCGGGGCGGCCGTGGGCGAGTGATTCGTAGGAGAGGTTCGAGATCTCCTCATCGCGACGGATGACTTTGCCTTCGCCTTTGCGGGTGACCACGAATGCGGGCTGATCGTCGATGCCCTCGAAGAGTTCGGAGAGGCTGACACCCAGGGCCTGACTGATACTCGCCAAGGCGGGAAGCGAGGGAGTGACCCGGAAGTTTTCAACCTTGGAAAGCCAGCTCCGGGTCAGGCCGGCGCGGGAGGCGACGTCCTCGAGCGTCATGCCCTTGGCTAAGCGGGCGGCTTTGAGATTGGCGGCGAGCTCGATCAGATTCATGGAACATTCGTCTTTCTGGTGCCGAGCGCCAAACGTTGTCTCCATACGTATATGCGGCGATGTTATACATACTTCGTGTGACCATGCCAAGCCTTTTCTCGAGCGTTGGTGAACTGAGCGCGTGATACAAGGAACGTTGATCCCATGAGACTGCCCCCCGCTGCGATCGTCACGGCTGTGCTCGTGCTGGCTTGCCTGCCCGGACTCTGCTTCGCCGACACGGAACCCCAGACAGACAAGATGCTTGTCATCGGTCACAGAGGCTCGCCGGGCCATGGCGACGAGAACACAGTCGCGGGCTTTCGACGGGCCGTGGAGCTCGGGGCTGACGGGATCGAGCTTGATCTCATCCTGACAGCGGATCATCGGCTCGTCGTCTTTCACGATTGGACGCTGAACCGGCTTGTGGGCGAGCGGCAACTGAGCGAGCGTTTCCCGGATCGTTCACGTACCGAGGAAGGTAAAGATATTTGGCGCACGCGCGACTTTACGCTTGCTGAGTTGCAGGAACTGTTTGTCACCCAAGAGGGGCCCTGTCAGACGACGGAGCACGATGCAGTCAGTGATCCGGATTCACGCATCTGCAGTTACGCCGACGCGTTGCGGTTCTTCCAGAGCATACGGCAGACACACCCGGACCTCGTGCTCTACACCGAGATCAAGACGAGCAGCAAGGAGATGTCTGAAGACGAGATCAGCCTCATAGCAAAGCTTGTGAGCGATGCGCTGGTTTCCACGGGCGAAGCGAAGTCGGGCCGATCGCATTGGTTGCAATCGTTTGACGGTAAGGTCATGGAGATGCTCGCGGATGACGAGCGTCTCGAGTCGATCAAGAAATGCCAACTCCTCAGTTGCGAGCCGGGACTGGTGACGAGCGCCAACCCGGTCGTGCTCGATGTCGGCATGATCGATACGGCAGATGAACTCCGTGCGTTTCTCAAACAGAACGTGGCCGCGCGTGATTTACAGATGGTGCACGGCTGGAAGCTGATGTGGTGGCACCTGCTTCACGAGAAAGGGGTCGATTGCGCCGCGGTGGCCCATGACCTCGGCCTTGAGATTCACGCCTTTACCTTTCGTGACGAACGCTACGCATCCGACTATGAGAAGCGGCCCGTTCTGGCTCCCGGTGGCCCGGTCTTCACGTCGGCGGCCGAGGAGATCGATTACTTCCGATCCCGTGGTTTCGACGCCGTCATGTCGGATTGCATCGAGTCGGCTGCTCGGTGATCTACCAGGAATGACGTCCCGTGAAGGAGGGCGGGGCCTCTTGCCCGAGAGAAAGGTGGAGAGCGGCTCCGAATTGCAGTAAACTCGGCGTCCGGCAGATGTCTGGCCTGAGGAGTCCCTGCAAATGAACGCTACCGCTTTGAATCGTCCCGGATGGCTTCGGCTTCTCATCGCCATCGTCGTCGGCACTGGCCTGACTTCAGCCGCGTACGCGGACATTGCCAAGGTGAACGGGCTGCTCAGGCGAGCCGAGTCCAACCTGGAGTCGGTTTCCGCCAGCATCGGCAAACGCACTACCTGGCCGACCGGTTCCTCGGGGAAGTTGCTGGCGAGCAGGCTTCAGCAGGCACTGGACGACATCAACCCGGCGAAGGAATTGCTTGAGAAGGTTCCGGCGGGCACGGAAGGGCGTGAGGAAGCTGTCGCTCGGTACGTCGCGGCGGCTGAGGAGTACAACCGACTTCGCGCGATCATGGCCGGCACCGATGCCGCCCCGCCCCCACAGCAAACGGGCGGAACCAAGCTCAGCTACCAGCAGGAGGAAGTCCTGAGCGGAGCGAGATTCAATCTCCGCGAGGTTGAAGCGGGCGCCAAGCAATTGACCGAAGCGCTCGAGAAGTTGCGCAAGGTCGAAGACGAGTTGTCAATTGATTTCCGCGAGGTGGATGGCCTTCTGGGCGTGGTCGAGAACGCCAAGCGGAAGGCCGGCTTTGTTCGCGATGCGCTCGATAAGCTTCCCGAAGACGGCCAGGGTGTTCCCGAGGTGCTCCAGCAACTCGTGAACGCCGAGGCCAAGATTGTGACAGCAGCGGACTTTCTCAAGCCGCTCAACGCGAAGCTTCGGAAGCTGATCGACCCCGCGCAGTACCCCGAGTTTGATGCGGATTACAAGCGGCTGCGCGAGCTTTCGATCATGTTCGCCCGCCCGGAGATTCTGCAGACTGACCGCGCTCTTGCTGCGGAAACGATCAAGCAGGCCGAGGCTGCCAAGGCCGAGTGCATCCGGATCGCGCAGAAGTATGCCCGGCTCATGCAGCAGCGGACCGATCAGGGGCGGTCGATCGAGGGCGTTGGCAACGGCTTCCTGAGCAATCTGCAGGAGTTTCTGACGGCGGCCGAGACCGCGAAAACAGCTCTTCCTGACGAAATCCGCGAGGATCTCAAAACCGCACGCGAGTACGCGGCCGATGCGGTCGCGGAACAGAAGCCGCTCAGGTTTACCGGCGGGATTCCGCAGGTGATGGGCTTCGCCGAGGATCGAGTCCTGCTGCTGACCGCTCTCGACGAGGAGGCGGGCAAAGAGATGCAGGGCGAGATCGAAGCCGTGCGGAAGGAGCTGAAGAGCCAGGCCGACTCGCTGCGTGAGTTGATCATCCGCGAGAACAAGATGCCAAGGGACTCATTCCAGGGTGAGGACCGGGATAAAGCAATCGAGACGGCTATCAGCGGATGGACTGTCCAACAGGAAAAGTTCGATCTGCTCGCGGTCCGCATCCCGGCCGAGCAGTGGGCCCGTGAGACGAAGTGGACGTACAGCAACGGGACGTGGTACTTCTCGGACAGATCAAAGCTTCAGGTGCGGCTGATCGTCGCAGATCACGAGAACCCGGAACTGGCCATCGATCGCGCGATCAATGTCTGGAAGGACCACCAGAAGGGTGACTCGATGATCGGCGTTCCACTCCGCGGGTTCGAGGACGAGCTCCAGCCGAACGACTACCTGCTGCGGGCCAATGTGAAAAAGTAGCCCCCCGGTGGTCTGCTTGAGATGCGCCGATCAGGCCTGGCATCGTTCTGATGATCTATGATCGGGCATGACCAGACGCGCTGCGGTGATAGCTGCCATCCGGACTCCCATCGGCCGATACGGCGGGGCTTTGTCGGGCGTACGCCCCGATGATCTTGCTGCACTGGTCATCAAATCCGTCGTCGAACGAACAGGGATCGACAAGGCCCTGATCGAAGATGTGTATTTCGGCTCGGCGAATCAGGCGGGTGAGGACAACCGCAACGTGGCGCGGATGTCGGCCTTGCTGGCTGGCTTGCCTGCGAACGTGCCCGGCTCGACGGTCAACAGGCTCTGTGCTTCGGGCCTTGAGGCGATCAATGTCGCGGCACGGATGATCGAAGCAAACCACGGCGACGTGTTCATCGCGGGCGGCGTGGAATCGATGAGCCGGGCGCCCCTTGTTCTGAGCAAGGCCGAGACCGCGTTCGACCGCACGCAGCAGATCTACGACACGTCGATCGGGTGGCGGTTCATCAATCCCAAACTCGCGGAGATGTATCACCCCTACGCGATGGGCGAGACCGCCGAGAACGTGGCTCGCGAACACAAGATCAGTCGCGATGATCAGGACCAGTTCGCGCTGCGGAGCCAGCAGCGTTGGCACGCGGCCCACGAGGCGGGCAAGTTCCGCGATGAGATCGTGCCCGTCGAGATCCCCCAGCGCAAGGGCGACCCGGTCATTGTGGACACCGACGAACACCCACGCCCCGGGACAACGCTCGAACAACTCGCCAAACTGCGTCCGGTGTTCGCCAAAGACGAACTCGGAACCGTGACGGCGGGCAATTCGTCTGGCGTCAACGACGGCGCCAGTGCGCTGCTGCTCGTCGAGGCCGAACGCGCCGAGGCACTCGGGCTCAAGCCGCTGGCGTACGTTGGTCCGAGCGCGTCCGCGGGCGTGGACCCGGCATTCATGGGCATCGGCCCGGTGCCGGCCATCCGCAAGGCACTCGATCGCTCGGGGCTGATCCTTGACCAGATCGGGCACATCGAGATCAATGAAGCATTCGCGGCCCAGTCGGTGGCGTGTCAGCGCGAGCTCGGGATTGACCCGGACAAACTCAACGTCAACGGCGGCGCCATCGCGATCGGGCACCCGCTCGGTTGCAGCGGCGCACGGATCGCAACCACACTCATCCACGAGATGCAGCGCTCGCAGACCAACCTTGGGCTCGCCTCGCTGTGTGTGGGCGTGGGCCAAGGGCTTGCGACTGTCTTTGAACGCGCGTAGGCCGACGAACTACTGTCAGGGCATCGAGGCGACTTTCTCAAGCCCGCTCCGGCAAGCGGTCACGAGCGCGTCGATCTCCGCATCGGTCATTGGCGTCGAGAGTGTTCCGGAGCAGGTGTTGATCATCACGAAGCCCTCGTCGAACAGGTGATCGAGGAGCACCGCGAGACGTTTGTTCTCATCCGGTGTCGTGTAAGCCTCGCGGTAGTTCTCGGGCGGCTTCGACTTCATATGGATGCGGAACATCGACCCACCACCTGTGACACAGGCTTTCGCACCGGTCTCGGTGATCGCGGCCTCGATCCCTTGCATGGCGCGCTGGGTCAGGGCGTTGAGCCGCTCGACTTCGGCTCTGTCGAACTTCTCCATCGCGACCAACCCTGCGGTCATGGTAATTGGGTTTGCGGAGAAGGTGCCCGAGTGCGGGAAGCGGAGCTTGCCGCCGGCCTTGGGGTTCATGACGTCCATGACGTCCGCCTTGCCGACAATCGCACCGACGGGGAATCCGCCTCCGATGACCTTGCCGAGCGCGGTGAGATCGGGCGAGATGTTGTAGCTCTCCTGGAGCCCGCCGTAGCCCGATCGGAATGTGATGACCTCATCGAGCACGAAGAGAGCGTCGTGCTCGCGGGTCCATTTCTGGATGGCCTCAACGAACACAGCGTCGGCGGGCTTGAGCCCGACCCGGTGTGGCATCAGATCGAGCAGCACGCATGCAATCTCTGACGCGTGCTTGTCGAGAATGGCGGTTGCTTTCTCGGGATCGTTGAAGGGGATGATGACGACATCGTTGAGCGCCGAGGCGGGCGTGCCGTGAGCGTGAGGGACGCTTCTTGGCTGGTCGGCATCGCCCCAGTCGTCCGGGCTCGGGGCCTGGCTGATCTCCGCGTAGTCATACAGGCCGTGGTACGCGCCTTCGACCTTGGCGATCTTGGACTTGCCCGTGTACGCGCGTGATGCCTTGATCGCGCTCATGAGAGCTTCGGTGCCCGAGTTGACGAATCGGAGCTTCTCGAAGTTCGGGTTTCTGGAGATAAGGTGCTCGGCGTATCGGATCTCGATCTCGGTCGCCATCATGAATGCCGAGCCTCGTGAGAGCTGCTCGGTCACAGCCGCGACGATCTCGGGGCAGGCGTGCCCGTGGATGAGTGAGGCCATGTTGTTTGAGAAATCGATGCGGGAGACGCCCTCGATATCGATTAGCCGACAGCCCTTGCCGTGGTCGGCGTAGAGCGGGTGAGGCGATCGGAGCACGGTGTTCCGGCTCACGCCGCCCGGCATGCTCCTGAGGGCTCGCTCGTAGAACTCGGCACTCCTGCTCGTTGACGCGGGAACGCTCATTGTCAGCGCACTCCATCCGCAACGGGCAGCAGTCTGGCACCCGTGCGTTCTTGAACATCCTCAAAGCTCACACCGGGGCACAGCTCGACCGCACGAAAGCCCTCGGGCGTCACCTCGACGACCGCGAGGTCGGTGTAGATCCGCGTGACGACGCCGAGCCCTGTCAGCGGGTAGGTGCACCGCTCGACGAGCTTGGGCTCGCCCGTCTTGGTGCAGTGCTGGGTGATAACATAGATCGAGGGCACGCCGGCGACGAGATCCATCGCCCCACCGACGGCGGGGATGGCATCGGGGGTTCCGGTCGACCAGTTGGCGAGGTCGCCGGTCGCAGCCACCTGGAGGGCGCCCAGCACGCAGAGATTGATGTGCCCGCCGCGGATCATGGCAAAGCTGTCGGCATGGTGGAAGAACGACGCGCCGGGGTTGGCCGTGACATAACGCTTCCCCGCGTTGATCAGTTCGGGATCGCCCTCGCCCTCGGCAGGAGACGGCCCCATCCCGAGCAGTCCGTTCTCGGTGTGGTAGACGAGTTCGCGCCCCTCGGGCACGTACTTCGCAACGAGTTCCGGGATGCCGATTCCGAGGTTGACGTACGAGCCGTCAGGGATGTCCTGAGCGAGGCGTTTGGCCATCTCGTCCCGTGACCAGCCTTTGACTGGGTTTGCGCTCATGGGTACACCGCCCCCTGTGCAACGAGTTCGGATTCATGCGCGGGGTGCTCCACCTCGACCACGCGTTGCACAAAGACGCCAGGGGTGACGATCGTCTCGGGATCGAGTTCACCCGGCGCCACGACCTTCTCGACCTGCACGACCGCGGTGCGGGCCGCCATCGCCATGATCGGGCCGAAGTTGCGTGCGGTCTTGTTGTAGATCACGTTGCCGTGGAGATCAGCAGTGCGCCCCTTGATCAGAGCGAGGTCTGCTTTGAGCCCCATCTCCATGAGGTATTCCCTGCCGTCGAACGTGCGGGTTTCCTTGCCCTCGGCGAGCGGGGTGCCCACAGCACTTGGCGTGTAGAACGCGGGGATGCCCGCGCCACCCGCTCGGATGCGTTCGGCGAGGGTTCCCTGCGGCACAAGCTCGAGCTCGAGCTTGCCCGCGTGATAGAGCTCCGGGAAGACCTTGGAGTTGGCGGTGCGTGGGTATGAGCAGATCACCTTGGCGACGCGCCCGGTCTTGATGAGAGCCGCGAGGCCGACCTCGCCGCTGCCCGCGTTGTTGCTGACGACGACGAGATCGCGCGCGCCCTGGTCGATCAGCGCATGGATGAGCTCGATGGGGCTCCCGGCCTCGCCGAACCCTCCGATCATGACCGTTGCACCGTCGGCAACGTCAGCCACGGCTTCGGCAACCGAAGCCACCTGCTTGTTGATCATCAGATCGCTTCCTTGGCCACTTCTTCGAGATTCACCTTCTTCGCCTGGGTGCGGACGTAATCGAAGAGGCCGGCTTCGTCGAACAGCACGCGGTCGGCGTAATCGTCGAACCACAGCCCGTCGGGGTTGCGTCCGACGATGCAGACCTTGCCCATCTCCGGCGCGTCGGCCGCGTTGCGGAGCAGCTTGAGAATCACGACGCCGTTCTCGGCACCGGGCAGACCGGGGACGGGCTTGTCTGTCACGGCCACGACTTCGGTCTTGCCCTTGTAGTGCGTGATCGAAAGCTTGGCGTGCTTCTCAACACCAGAGAGCCCCTTCTGAGACTCGTTCATGATCTGCCAGGCCTTCTCGATCGGGACGTTGAACGCCTTGTACGCGACGATGTCCCGGCCGCAGAAGAAGTAATGGTTCTCGGCGCCGACCCGTTTGATCTCGCGCTGCATGATGCGGAGCGCATCGGGGTCGTCGTTGATGTCCTTGATGATGGGCGTCTGGTTCTCAACGGTCAGCCAGCCGCGCGAGACTAGATTCCGCATGGCCTCACCCGCGGCGGGCACCCACTGAAACACGCCGTACTCGTCACGGATGTAGTTCCCGTCGTCATCCTTGGCAAGGAACTCGTCCGGGTGCTCGAAGTGGACCATGAAGTGCATGCCGACGTGGGGATAGGTCTCGTGGAACTTGTCGAGCATGTCCAGGAATGTCTTATCGAAGCGCTGCGGGTAGAACGCCATCTCCTTGGTCCCGATGCGGATCGATTCGACCCCGGCCTCGGCGAGTGCGCCGAACCATGCCGCGAGCTTGGAGTTGGTCAGCACCATCGGATCGCCGCCCGAGAGCAGGATCTCGCGCAGCTTCTCGCGGCCGGTCTCCGGGTGACGCCCGCCGCCGGCCTCGACCTCGGCGTTGTGCTTCTTGATGTAGGCGACGATCTCGGGGATCTTGGCGAGCCCCTTCTTGGCAACCGTGCCGTCGAGACGCTGGACTTCCTTGCGCGCGATCAGCTCCTCGCGGTAACAGAATCGGCAGTGCGCCGAGCACGTGGAGACGACGTACATCAGCCCCATCTCGTACTTGTGCAGCAGCCCCTCAACCGGGCTGTAGTCCATCTGGTTGCCCGGGTCCTCCGAGCCTGACATGTCCCGGGTCTCGTCAGGGCTTGCCTTGACGAGTCTCTGCATGGGCTTGCTCTTGCGGGCAAGCTCGTAGTAGTGCCTTGTCACCTTGACGGGCATCCGCGTCTCGACGTCCCGCTCGGACCCCTTGAGCACTCGGAGCTGAACCATCTCGTCCGAGCTGTAGAAGTTCATCATGTCCTCCGGCGCCTTCTCGTTGAGGAAGGGGGCGAGGCCGTTGATGATCTCACGCTCGTACCGGGCGTCCTCGACGCTATCGAGGAAAGACTGTTCCCGGTCGGTCGGGGTGTGCTTCAAAGGCATATGGGTCTCCACAGATGAAAACGACTTGGCGGATATGTAACAGAGTGTACACTCTCGGCATGGCATCGCAACGATCTGATCATTTTGCCGGATCGTCTTCGATCCAGGAACTTGTATCGGATGTCAGTAATACCCTAACTCCTACCGATCGCAAGATCGCCGAGCTTGTGGTTCACGATCCAACACTGATCGCGTTCGGGTCCGTGAGCGATATCGCCTCCCGCGTGGACGCGAGCAGGCCCTCGGTGGTGCGATTTGCCACCAAGCTTGGCTTCGCCGGCTACTCGGAGCTTCAGGAGTGGATCCGCAGCGGCATGATCCTGCAACTCTCGAAACCGAGCGAACGCGTCCGTCAGGGCGCCGCATCGAAGCTCACCAGGGAAGCCGTTCTCGACGCTGCCACGACCGCTGCCGATGCTCTTTCCGATGGTCGGGTCGCCCGCTTGGCGGCTCCAATTGCCAAAGCGAAAACCGTCTGGATCATCACCGGAGAATCCTCACAGGCGGGAGCCAGAGTGCTCTTGAGCGGGCTTTCGATGGTCCGACCCAATGTCCGCCTCATCGAGCAGTACACCCTGGGCCGGGACTTGTGCCACACGACAAAGGAAGATGTCGCGGTGGTCTTCGACTTTGCTCGTTATCGGCGGAGCTCGGTGGATGCGGCCCGCGCGATGGTGGATCTGGAAGTGCCACTTGTCGCGATCACGGACAGCCCGCTTTCGCCCTTGGCGGCACTGACCCCGAATTGGTGCGAGCTCAAGATCCCGGCTGTGGGTCCGTTCGACAGCTCGCTTCCTGCCGTTGCCGCGGCAGAGATCCTTGTTGCGGAAGTCGTTGACCTGCTCGGCGAAACAGCTCGGGAAAAGATCGATCAACTCGAAGAGCAGTGGCGAGCGACCGAAACCTTTCTCGATTAGTGCAAGTCGAGTGATCCTCAGCGAGCATCAGGCGGAAAGCTCATGTGCATCACCTGCGCCCTTGGGGACACGGATGCTCTCAACCAACTCCTGTATCTCCTTCGGCGGTTCTGGCGTGATATAGGACACGAAGAACGCGACCACGAAGTTGATCGCCATGCCGACGGCCCCGATGCCTTCCGGGCTGATCCCGAGGAGGTAGTCATCCTTGACGCCGCCCATGAACTTGAAGTAGATGATGTAAGCAGCCGTGAAGCCCATGCCGCAGATCATGCCAGCAACCACACCCTCGCGGTTGGCCCGCTTGACGAAGATGCCCAGGATGATGGCAGGGAAGAAGCTCGACGCGGCAAGGCCGAACGCAAACGCCACAGTCGCGGCGACGTAGTCCGGCGGATAAATCCCGAGAAGACCCGCGCCGCAGACCGCGACCGCTGCTGCGATCCTGGCGACGAGAAGTTCTTTCTTCTCGGAGATATCCGGCGCAATCATCTTCTTGAAGAGGTCATGGCTGATCGCCGTCGAGACGACAAGAAGCAGACCAGCAGCTGTTGAAAGTGCAGCCGCCAGCCCCCCCGCTGCGACGAGACCGATGACCCAATTGGGAAGCTTGGCGATCTCGGGGTTCGCAAGGACCATGATGTCCTGATCGACATAGAGCTCGTTGTCGTTGTCGCTGTTCAAAGCATTCGTGACAACCCGCTCTCCATGAGGACCACGGGTTTCATCGTTGAACTCAGGCGGTCCGGAGAACGCCGCGGCGGGCGCGC
>MDTD01036008.1_pt1 | contig 16851 bp, 25 predicted proteins | sample 811221 | NCBI WGS metagenome assembly MDTD01 (sample SAMN05326646, study PRJNA326480) | marine metagenome | isolation source: seawater | place: Pacific Ocean: South West | collected 2011 | reverse complement strand
GGTTTGAACGTGGGAGGCTATGTCCTGATTGTTTTAAAGGGTTTACTACTGTTGAAATCAATAAAAAACATCTACATGAGCTTATTGCATTGAGAGATCTAAAGGCAGAGTTGGAAAAAGTGACATACGAGTGCATTGAAAAATCTGGGCACTTGACCAAAAACTTTAAAAAGTTACTCGAATTGGTTGCACCAAAATAAAGAACTCCCCAAGAGGAAACATTATGGATAAGAAAGATGAAGTTATGAAATACCTTCACGCTAATATTTTTGATCCTATTCTTAATTCGGATACAGCATCAAATTCGCTCAAACAAGGTATACGTCTTACAATCATGAGGATGAACCAATTGGATGCTAAAGGGGTTGTTCAGTATTATTGGTCTGCGATTGTCGGAACAGATAGGAGCATCGGATTTGCCGCTCAGATGAAACAGGAGGGGTACACTCGGTTCGAAGAGATTATAGATGAGTTTCGATTAGAGTTTAATGACCGGTGGTTAAAGTCTTAATTTTAAGCTCAAATAGAGGAGCTGAGGCCATGAATTCCATCCCTTTCGAAGAACATTTAGCTCACATTAATATAAATATTGAGTACCCTTTAAAAGATTTTATGGATGACATGGCGGGGGTGATAGCCAAAGATGAAAGTAATGTTATAGATTTTCCACCTGAATTAACCATCCTGGACGACGAAACTGACGAAGTTCATAAATTTCGATTTAACACCAAAGATCCTTGGTACATTGCAGGGATGTTTTTTCTGAATAAATATGGAACCGAAGTAGGCCCGTCACGGCTAATGAAGTTTGTAAGAGTGATGCAGTTCATTACAAAGTGGACCGATATTTTGATTGAAAAGAAATTGCTTTTAGATTCGGATTTTGCCGTAAAAGAGGATTTTGTGGACCATTTACTAAAAGTCAGAGTTAATCCTCGATCCGAAATTATTCCCAAGAAAGAGATTTTTGAATACCTGAAACGAACCAAAGCTGAGACAAAATAACAGGAATATGAAAAATTGGACCAACGCAATTATCTTTTAAAAATCACTCTATGTGATATCCAGCCTGAAATATGGCGACGGTTCGTAGTCCCTGGAGAGATTACTTTAGACAGGCTTCACGACGTAATCCAAATCGTTATGGGTTGGGAAGACTACCATCTATTCGAGTTCCGCATTGGAAAGAAACAATACACTGAAAGACCGGAATCAAAAAACGAAGGTGTAGAATGCGGACGGCATCGCCTTGTCGATTTGATCAAGCAAAAAGGGCGTGAGTTTCAATATTTATATGACTTCGGAGACTCATGGGAGCATGTAATAGTTATTGAAGATAGCCGTTACGTTGATCCGGAACTGAGCGTTGGGCTTGTTTGCGTGGATGGTGAGAGGGCCTGTCCTCCAGAAGACGTAGGAGGAACATTCCTCTACCCGAAATTTCTCGAAGCCATTAAGGATGCATCTCATCCGCAACACCAAGAACTGAAAGATTGGATTGGTGGTGACTTTGATGCAGAAGGGTTTAATATCGATCTTGTTAATTATGAATTGATGAAATTTTTACGTTGGTCCAGGGACAGGCATCGGAATTGGACCGAGTTTTCATATTTATATTGAATGAACCAAAATAACAGGATTCGCCTTAGGGGGGAGTCTGGTTATAAATTGAACTGAAAGCCCCTATTTAAAAGCCTTTAGCCTCCGGGGAAAATGAAATAAAATAACAGGATAAGAATGAATATCAAACGCTTAATAATCGGTTTAATTTTGTTTTTTGGCAGTGTTGCTACGCTATTATATTTTAATCTTTTTATTGATGTAAATTTTGAAGAGGTGAGTTTAATTGATAGGTATGGTGTCGATTCTCCAAGCTTAAAATTAACATCGAGTACGTTCCGAGTTGACAGAAGTGAAGTGCAAGATATTCTTGAAAAAAGTGGTGCGATTAGACATGCGGTTGATTTTAGACGGACTCTAATGTCTGTTGATAATACCAATAAATTTATTAGATCTGTCAGTCCGAAAATTAGATCATGGGTAATTCAAGAAAATTTAAAATTGATATTTAGAATTTGAAACAGAATAGAGGAGACTACCGGCCATGGCCACGGATATAATAGAATCGTATGTAGATGAAAAACAGCTTCAAGAACCCTTGAAAGCCTTTTTTAAGTCTTTACCCGAAGGCTACGTTGCTCAATTTTTTTCTCACTGTCCGCAAAAGGATGGGAAGCCCGTTGTCGGGCTTATAATGGGTGAGTCAACGGACGATGTTACTCGTTCGTTAAAGGCTATTAATGATGGTTTCAGTAGACAAGAGAAAGCTGATTTTGAACCCAAATAACAGGTTTCCCAGGGCTTGCCCTGGGTGCCTTGAAAGCTATGACAATACACTTGCTGCCAGGAAAGAAAAGACTAATCGGGCAGAAAATAAATATAAAATGAAAGAAAAACCTCTGTTTCAAAGGGTTTAGCCTTGGCAGGAAGTGAAACAGAATAAAGGATAGGCAAAATTATGAATAAGAGCATTGACCAGTACATAAAAAAGGGCGGGAAGTCTTCAGATGAAATAAAGGTCAATATCACGGCACCAGCAGAACGTTTTGCGGAGGCCCTTGAGATTGTTACTCAAGTTTGGAGTGATTGTCATCCCGATAAAAAAGAAACCATAAATATCCCCAATAGGTCCCTAAAATGGCTGATCCATTTTGATGGACTTGAGGTGTCAATTGAGTGGATGGAAGAAGAAAATTTAAACTCTTTAAGTCAGTTGCTTAAATCAGTCAATGAAAGGGCATCTAATCAATAAAATGCACCAAAATAAAGGAATCCAGATATGGCAACTACTGTAAAGAATAGCGATCTTCCGGCGAGTGGCTTCACAAGGACAAATACCAAGCTACACCAGTGGGCGAAGCATCTTGTATTAAAAGCTCGGTCCATGTTTGGTGGTGATGAAATTTTTGCTGCTGTGTGGGCTTACAGGGAACAGGGATATGATCACTTGTCTTGTGATCTTTTTAATAAGGATAAATCTAAATCCCTTCCAGTGACCATTTGCAGTTGCGGAGAATACTATTTTCAGGACGTCAAGGGCGGCACCGCCGAGGCGGATGTCCACGATATGCCAGAAGCTATTCACCTGGCCGGTATTATTACCCAGGCATTGAACGCGATAGTTAAAGTGGGTCTTGGTAAAAATGAGGTTAATCCGGAGGCCCTGGCCGCTCCCATGAGGGAGGGGCAGACGAACGTTCCCATTGACTTATTTGAAACAGAATAAGGGATTCCCCCGGGTCCGCCCTGGGGAGATCCACCCTGGCCGGTCCAGATCCGGACGGCCAGGGGGAAGGGTAGGGCGATGGTTTAAAAGCAGTTTATAAATGGGAAAGTAGGTGTCTCCTGAAAAGGACAGGTGAGGGGGCACCGGTTGGGCTTCGGCAATCATCCGTTAACGAGCCCACCCCGAAAGGGTAGCCCCCGCCGCATTCTGCCCACGTCCCTTTCAAGCGCTGCCGGGAGCGGCTGGTTTTCAGCGACTGGATAAATCTCGGGACATAACAACCGGGCGTGTCGCTCAATCCCCGGTGTCAACTTCGGTAAATGAACAATTTTCAGCATATTAGCTCTCAAAATTATAGTTTTTCTTGACAGGAATTTATTTTAATTGTACAATTGTACTCATGAAAATTACAGCAGATACAAACACATTCTTGGCAGTTACTCTGTTTGAAGCAGAAAGAGACGAAATTATCCGACTCACACATGGGGCTGATCTGGTTGCACCTGACGTTTTGCCATTTGAGATTGGCAATGCTTTGTCCGCAATGCTCAAAAGGGGGCGGTTGGCTTCTGAGGATATATTCGTTGTTTGGGACGCAATACAGCAAATCCCTGTAGACCTGCGTAGTATCGATGTCCGAGAGGCTTTAAAGATCGCTACTAAGTTTAATATTTATGCGTATGACGCATATTTTTTAGTATGTGCTCTGTCAGTCCGTAGTCCGTTATTGACTCTTGATCGTCGTATGATGGAGGTAGCCAGGGAATTAGATATTAATATCATAGAGGTGGAGAAATGAAAGTTTACACATACTCAGAAGCCCGGCAAAAGCTTTCTACAGTCCTTGATATCGCAAAATCGGAAGAAGTCATAATCAAGCGGCGGGGAGGGGAGGTTTTTAAGGTTGTCTTTACAAAACCTCAGAAATCCCCTTTTGATGTTGCTGGAGTGAAAACCAAAGCAACAACACAGGATATTCTTGATGCGGTTCGGGAATCTCGGGAAAGAGATGATTTTGAAACAGAATAACAGGATACCAAGGATGACCAAAAAGAAATTAATAAATATCAGCCTCCTTTCCGGAATCTGTACAGAATTGATTTTAGGTTTCCTGGGATTAGGCTTGATAGGTTTTAATGGAGTATCAGCAGCGCTTACAGCAGGTGTCTTTTTATACTTCAAACACGGAATTGAAACAAAATAACAGGAATTCTACATTATTATCATGCAAAAATTGTTTATGAAGCTCAAAAGTATATCTCTATTCATTGTTTGTCTTGTTCTTATACAGTCTATATACATCTCAAATGCAATTGCAACCCCGCAAAAAACAATTAAAGAGGCAGCAAAGGGCATCGAAAAAAAGGATCTGGAAACCTTTACAAATAATGTAGACGTTCCTTTGCTTCTGATGTCTCAAGTACAAGGGTTACGGCTACAATCCCGCAAAGAAAAGCTCGATAAATCAGTCACTAAATTTGAGCAAGACCTTGTCTTGACAGGCAGAATAATAATGCTGAGCAGACAATTCGGTTTTCCATGGGAACCTGGAAGTTTGAGAACGGCTAATGTAGAGCAAGTCACCAAAACTAGCGCTGTCGCCCCTGTGGACTCAACAATCGGTTTAAGAAACTGGTTGGCTTTAAAAAAAGGCAGTAATGGAAAATGGAAAATCTCAGGCTATTTCGAAAAAAGAGAACAGGCGGTTTATTGGGGCTCAGACCAAAGGCTCATAGATATTAAAAAAGAAAATGAAAAACGGATTATTGAAGCCAAAGAACTTACCAACAGAAAAGCTATAGAATGGGAACGCGAAAAGGCCGAATACGACTCAGCTTTACAAAAGGAAAGTAAAAGAAAGGCATTTTGCAAAGCTGAAAAACAAAGAATTGATGATAGTTTCCTGCGTGTTCTTAATAAAATTATTTTCTCCGATATAGAAATAAAAGAAAAACAAAATATGGTGGCCATAAATGTTGTGGTTACAAATATGAATGAAAAAGCCACATTCATTTCAACGATTATTATAGATATTGTTGATCTGGACGGACAAAAGGTCTGCGATACTCAAAGCGCAGGAGTGAATCACATTGACGGCCCGTTGCTTCCTAAAAGACCGTTCAGGCAAGAGTGGTTATTTCCTCTCGAACCATATGGAATTCCAAGAGATGTTTTCGAGGGTATGACAACAGGTAACTTTAAAATTAGAATAAAAGTCATGTCATTAGTTATGGACCAGACTAGGTTTGAGCATCCATCTTTTGTTGGGTATGCTGGCAACTTGAAGTTACCTGAAGAATGCCATAGCTATGTAAGATTGCCTTTTGATCCAGGCAGCAAGCCGGATCCAGTGAAACCGGAACTTTTGACTGTCAAATAGTGAACCAAAATAGAGGAGTTAGGGAAGGTTGAAAAATTTTATACGGATACTGTTTATCGTTACTGTTATGATCTTTTTGTCTGGCCGCGGGGAAACCCAAGCAAAAGATAAGGCATATTTCATGGAAAATCCCGATGAAATAAAATTGATAATGAATGAAGCAGATAGAAAAATTGTCGAACTGACAGAAAGCGTCTCAAACGGGAATATTACCCCGGAAAAATTTAAGAAAAAAATAACTGCCATTACGAATAATCAAAAATTTAAAGCAGCTAAACAAGCTCAAAAAGAATTGTTACGAGCTGAAATCAAAAAAGCCAACAAAGGATATCGGCCCCAAAAAGAATTTTTAGAGGAACATGGTGTTGATTTAGATGCTCCTGCAGAAGAAACGATAATGAAACTGTTAGAGTGAGATAAAATAGATTCAGGAAAAAGATGATTTTGAACCAAAATAAAGGATTCCCCCGGGTCCGCTCTGGGGAGATCCACCCGGGCCGGTACAGATTCGGACGGACGCAGGAGGAAGGAGGAATCAATGGTAGATCGTTGGACTGTCTCACTATCAGGAGTCACTAAAGAGCAACTGGACGGGTTGGAGGCCCTGGCCCAAGCACAGGCGACTCTTAGTCAAAATGAATCTGACGCAACTGTCACCTTTTCCCCTATAGAATCTCTTGATTTCAAGGATGGAAAAGTAATGTTGAAACTGTCACGTACCATGAGGCGGATACTTACCGATGATGGTAAGATTTTCTTTGAGCTTGAAACAGAATAAAGGACACCGGCCGGGTAACCTTGAAGGAAAACATAATGTCATTTTCCATATTTATTTGTTTTTTTAATTCTTGTTTTTGAATCAATAATATCGGCTCTTGCAAAAACAACGAAGTTTAAAAGCATAGGCATCAAGGGAATAATCGCAGGTTTTGCCGGTATTTGTTTTTCTCAACGTCTAAGACTGATTTGAATCAAATCAAGGGTTTTTCATGGATCGCTTATGAGAGTATTCGCTTAATCTGGTCCCGGATCAGAGTCTATTTCCGAGCCAGGGCGATTATGAAATCAGGCCGCTACAGATATTGGTTAAAAGCTAACCGAATATGCGTCTGGCATAAATTTTTTTCAAGTGGGATAACCCCCGCCTTTTTGTCACAGAACGCATTATCATCTAAGCTATGGAGAGTGGTATTTAAATGAAATAGAACGTTTAAAATTTGGTGGGGAAGAAATGATTCATATAATTAAGGTTCCTAAACATGAGGTTCCCGAGAAATGGTTGAATAGAGATCAAAAACATTTGGATTCTGAAACTATAATGCAAATTAGAGTTTCAATCGCTGAACCTACTAAAATAAAATCAAGGTTTGATTGTTACCCACCCGAAGAAAGAGCCATTAGAGAAAAACACCCTCTCGTAAATTTTCGAGAACCTATTCCTCCAGAGAAACTTGAAGAAATAAAAGCGTCCAGAGACGCGTTTGTAGAAGCTGGGTGTTGGGGACGTTATTATTCTCATATTAAGAAAGAAGATTTAGTAGAGGTGTTCTCTCTTGATTATATAATAGACGTCGATATCCATGGTACGTATACACTTAGTTACCGGGACTCTTACCGCTGGGTCATATCAAGCCCTTTTCATGAACTTGTATTTAGGGATACGGAAGAAGCCTTAGAGCAATTTTGTTCTACGATGGGGTTCTATATTGTTGGTAGAGAGGAAGACCCACGAGAAGAAGGCCCTTAAAGTCTAAAACCTTTTGACTTGTAGGATTTAAGAGCCAGCTTCCTGGTCCGGACTACCGGTGTTCAACCGAACCGTCACCCATAGGGATTCCTGGGCCAAGCAGCATCCACCCAAAAAACCTAAAGAGAAAAATGGTTGATTAATCGTTTGAGTCTTGATTTTTTTTGAGGGGGCGACTATTTTTAATATTATATTGGACTAACTATATTAGGTCCGATAATCTATGTTATGTAAACTTTCCCTTTCTGCCCTCCTCTCCACTGCAAATGGGTCGAATAAAGACAACAATCAACTCAAATACTGAGTTGATTGTTGTCTTTGGAGAGAACTCAAATCGTGAGATACATGTGGCGAAAAAGAAGTGGCCAGTGATTTAATCGTTATTACAAAATCAAGTCCCCACCTCGCCAACAGTGGTAACTGGCAGAGGTATCAAACGCCCTATCTGCAAAAGCTCTGGAAGTTCGATTTAGACACAATGCTCAGTTTCTATTTACTAAAAATAACATAGATACAACTGGAAACATGGAGAAAATCGCATCACTTTAAGCAGAACCAGCAAATCTGTCCATACAGCTTCAGCAGGAAGGTCTACCTATCGGTGTGTGTCAAGCAAGTTGTCGCCTTTCCCGCAAAATCCCCTCATAACCATCGGGTCAGAGGGGGGCTATTGCCCCCCGTCTGCCCACAGAACCGTGCGTACGGGTCCGTACACGGCTCCTCATGTAACGTTTATCCATCGGTAAACACTAAACCAATGCTGCATCTTGTCAGAGGACCTTATCACTTGACCAAATCGGTTTATGAACCACCGATTTGGATACGCGCGATGCAAGCCCTCTGTCCTCGATAACGCCCAAATTCCTCTGTTTGAAAAAGCCGTTTTAGCAGATATTTCCTGGGACACACCTTGCTTAACAAGCTTCCTGAATAAAAATCGACGCTTCTTATTTTGTTCTACGTACCGAGCTCGCAATCGTCGCCTCACGTGAGCTTCAATTTTGAAAAACTGACTTGGAGACTGTGTCATCAGGTAATACCCTGACCACCCAATGTACCATCTGTTTAGACGCTTGACTATTTCCTCAAGGGTAATGTTGGTTCCCCGAGGCGTAAGTTCTTTGACTTTCAGCATCGCTCTTTTCATAGACTGGGTCGATATAGCTATCGTTCCATTAATAATCGTCATACCCAGAAATTTGACATCCCGGGATCGGCCTACTCGACTTTTCTCCTGGTTTATCTTCAATTTGAGCTTATTTTCGATAAATTTGCTGATGTTTTTCATTACCCGGTTTGCCGCTTTGGGTGACCGGACAAAAATATTGCAGTCATCGGCATATCTACAAAACTCTAGTCCACGTCTTTCCAACTCCTTATCCAGTTCATCAAGCACGACATTGCTTAATAGCGGGCTTAGGGGACTTCCTTGGACTGTTCCTTCTTTGGCAGGCAGTACTGTTCCTTTTGCCATTACCCCGCTTCGCAGTATCATACCGATCAAGCGAAGAATTCGCTTGTCCGTAATGTGGCCTGAAAGCTGGTGGAGAAGGCGATCGTGGTTCACTCTGTCAAAGAATTTTGAAAGATCAATATCAACTACATACTCTTTCCCGTTTCCTACAATCCCCTTGCTGCTTCCACAGCCATTTGGGGACTACATCCAGGCCGAAAGCCATAGCTGCGATCGGAAAAATTGGGATCAAGTAGTGGTTCCAGGAGTGATTTTAGTGTTGCATGTACTACTCTATCACGCACACATGGTATCCCAAGCAATCGGACACTTGCTCCTTTACCAGGTTTGGGTATCTCTACACGCTTCACAGGACTTGGTTTATAGCTCCAACTTTCCAGATCCTTCTTGAGTTGGGCCAGCTCTTCATCAATACGGCTTCCAAATTCTTCAATGGTCACACCGTCTACTCCAGGTGAACCACCATTCCTCTTCACCGCAACAAAGCCTGTACCTAAATTAGCAAGGTCACAAAGCTTTTCAAAGAGACTTCTTTCATCGACAAACAGGTCAAGCTGTCTCGTTTTGCTTTTCATTATGGGACGTATCTTCATCGTTCCGCATTCCCTCTGCTGTCACAGGATATATACGTCTCCCCTCAAAGAGAACTCCTATGGCTGAACTCGTTACTTCCGCTATTTCGAGATTACTTTCCAGTTACATGTTCCGCCCTTCGGCTCCAACGTCCATGTCGCTTACCAGTAGTTTTATCCTCAGATACGTCACCGCACCTTCATCGGTTACTGGTTTTACGCCTACTATGGCTTCATCTGAAAACCCTCTGTCTTTAACGGCTACATTTCTGCTCCGCTTAGGGCTTGGCTGTCGCAGTTACAACGGCCCAGAACAGACGGCTCTTCACCGGGTAAGGTCATACACTTTCATTGCCCACCCACCTCTTATACCCTGCAGAATTACGGAAAGGATTTCGGGCTTCGATAATCGGAGGTATCTCGCCCATTCTGCTTGGCCTACCAGAGGTTCACACCAAGTTTGGGTGGCAAATTTGACTCGGGCTTCCTTTAGATCCCTCATTGGCTTCCCGTCACCGGTTGATCCCTCTTCGGGCAGATCAGGAAAGTTTCTTCGGGCACCCTTGCCGTTGTCTATACATTCCCTCCTTTCTGGGCTGTAGCTGGACTTTCACCAGCAAGTTTATGGCCATGCCGGTCACACTCCGACGGGTAATTGAGGGCCCATTCTCGGTCATGAGGGAATTTTGCTAACGCTGTACCATTTTCAAACGGTCATGCTGCTAGGCTAGCTTTTCGTTATTAGCAGTGGATTTTAAACGCTTGAACTTCTTTAAAACAACTTCTGCAGTAGGCTGCCAGTTTCTTGTTTTTTCACTCCACCTTTCAGGATGTATCAAGCGAGCTTCTTGGTATATGCGATGTCTATTGGCAAGAATATTAAGATCCTTACCGGTGTGTCGGTCTTCCGGAGTAACAAACCGAATACTGCTGTGGAGATGTTCGGTATTATACCAGCTCACAAAACGGTGGGCCCAATCTCGTGCTTCCACTATATTTCCAAAAGGTTTCTCAGGATATTCAGGCCTGTATTTCAGCGTTCTGAACAATGATTCTGAAAATGGGTTATCATTGCTGATAGAGGGCAACCTTAGTGTGCACAATTCTCTGGTCACGCTGACCTAAAAAGCTTTGAGGTCTTGCGTCATACAAGAAATATGGCAAATCATCATACACACCGTTACGTCCTTCTCCCAGATATAGTCTTGATGCCCTACTATCTAACGCTAGAAAATTTCCGCCGTGGGCCAAGGGACGGATGTCGCCAAAGATAGTTGTCTGCCCTTTTGAATCGATGATCCCTAAAGGAAGTCTATCATTGGCACCATAGGCATTGCATGTTGTCGCGTATTGCACCCTGCGGCCCTCTCTAACGGCCACAATACGATCGCTCATTTCTTTAATTTTACGGGTAACGGTGGACTGACTGAGACCGGCTTCAGCTTGGATTTCTTTTGATGTCTGGAATCCTCCTTTCAGATATTCTTCTATTGTATATGTCATGGCCGATACCGTTTTAAACCAAATCAATGAATAATTTTATGAAGATTGAAAATAGTTTAAAAACACTTGCATGTCAATGGGTTGTGAATCTTATGAATTGAAATTTAAAACCAAAATCGAGTTGCACAGACCTATTTATTATTAAATCATCAAATTTAAAAAAGTAATGAATAATGTTAGTCACCTGGTAGGCAATTTGGATAAACTCACCGAAACTCATCCAAAAAGCGGCGTAGCTTCCTTCTATACCCGAGATTAAAAAAGATCATTTTCCAGGATCAAAGAGGACAGTGAGACCATTCCCAAGATGTTGCCATTGTCTTCAACCGGTGCACGTCTGACACCTGCTCGGTAGAGCAATCGGGCCACATATCGGATGTCCATTTGGGCCGGTACTGTAATCACCGGTTTGGACATGATTTCATAGACATGTACCTCTTCGGGGGTGCGACCCGGAGCCAAAACCTCCCGGACCAGATCTTGAACTGCCACCATACCCCAGGCATCGTCAGGGTGGCGTTTTTTTACCAGAAGACAATATACCTGATGGTTTTTCATGGTGGCGGCTGCTTCTTTGGCCGTGGCCATTCCGTCAATGAAAATCACGTTCTGCCGCATAACATCTTCGGCGCGAATGATTTCTTTCGTTTCTTTGGTCATCAGTTTCTCCCAAGACTCCTGTATTAAAAATATTTGTTTTGAACATTTTCCTTGAATTTTTCCATCTGGCTTTCCAGCCCAGCCACCTGTTCTACTGGCAGAACGAACGCAATGCCTGTTCCCGGGTTGTGAAATTCCCCTGCTTTTTTTATGGCATCTATGATGGGGGTAACAGAATGCTCTTCCACCAGAAACATGACGATATCGGTCTGGACCTCAAGGGTCAGGCCGAAAAAGGTTTTGGCCTCGTGGCTCCCTGTGCCCCTGGCTGGTATGATGGTGGCTCCGGTGGCCCCGGCTTTTTTGGCAGCATCCACAATCCTGTCAGTGACATCCGGTTTGACAGATGCCAATATCATTTTAAAGCGCATTTTTCTCTCCGTGTTTTTTTCGTTGTATCCACCAGTGGGCGATTTGCGCATACCCCATTACCGCGATGATCGGGAATAGACTGGCAAAAGCAATCAGACCGAAACCGTCCAGGGCCGGATTTCTGCCGGGAACGGATGCAGACAGCCCAAGTCCCAGCGCCGTCACCAAGGGAACCGTTACCGTGGACGTGGTAACCCCGCCAGAATCATAGGCCAGGGCGATCATTTTTTTAGGGGCTGTTAGGGTCTGGATTAGAACCACTATATAGCCCCCCAGTATATAAAGATAAAGTGGGGTGCCTGTAACGATGCGGAATGTTCCTATACCTAAGCCCACGGCCACGCCCACGGCCACTGTAATTCTCAACCCCCATTGGTGGATGGTTCCGGCAGAGACTTCACCGGCTTTGTAGGCAACGGCAATCAGGGACGGTTCTGCAATGGTGGTGGCAAAACCGATCATGGCGGCAAAGACATACACCCATAAATAGGCTGCCCACCCGGCATTCGCCCCTGCTGTGCCTGTCCCTTGGATAAACCCTGGGTCGGACAACTGGGTTGCCATGAGCTTACCCAAGGGGAACAGGGCTTTTTCGAGGCCAGCCAGGAACAAGGATAGACCGATCACCACAAAGGCCCCGCCTGCTATAAGCCGACCCGGATGGGGGAATTTTTGTCGCAACACCAACAACTGGAATACCACAATCAGTATGATAATGGGAAGGACATCCCGGCATGTGGCGATTAGCACCCTGATGAAGTCTTGTATGAAGTCCATTCTATACGCCTTGAGGTTTTCAGTTAAAGATAATCAGTCCGTATCCCATGACAAATATCATGGGCAGTAGGGATGCAAAGGCAATTAAGCCGAAGCCGTCCGTCAGTGGACTGCGCCCGCGAACGGAGGACGCAAGGCCAACACCCAGTGCGGCCACCAGCGGCACCGTAATGGTGGAGGTGGTAACCCCACCGGCATCGTATGCAATACCGATGATTTCTTTGGGAGCCACCATTGTCATGAGCATCACCACCCCGTATCCGCCGATGATCAGGTAATGAATAGGCCAACCCCTGAGAATCCGGATGACGCCGATAAGGATCGCCAGCCCCACGGATACGGCAACAGAGATCCGAAGCCCTAAAGCGTAGGATGTCATGACGGAAACGTCCTGGGAGATCAATCCCCCGTCCCCGGCAATTGTCGCAGCTTCCCAGGCCACGGCAATCAGGGCCGGCTCCGCCACCGTGGTTGAGAAGCCTAAGGCAAATGCAAACACCAACAGCCAGAACAAACTACCTTTGACGGCCAGGGCATGGGCCATGGTTTCCCCCACCGGGAACAGCCCCATCTCAAGACCCTGAACAAAAAGTGTTAGACCGGCCACCACAAGCAGGGTCCCGAAAAGCACCTCACCCAACTGCGGCAGGGGCTGCCGCAATACGATCAGCTGAAAGAAGGCAATCACCAGAACAATGGGCAGCAGATCTGTTGCCGCACCTTTGAGCTTCTGTGTAAGGGTTTTCAGAATCATCTAATCTCCATATCCGATTTTTTTAAGCCGCGTGTTAAGGGTTTTCCGATCAATGTCAAGAATTTTGGCTGCCTGGCTTTTGTTGCCGGAGGTGCTGGCCAGTATCCTGATGATATGATCGGCAACAACATCTTTCAGCCGCAGGCTATTTTCACCACCGGTGTTGACATTGAACCGCATGGCTTCTGGCAGGTCTCGGGTCCGAACCTTATCTTCGTCCACGATGACCACCAGACGGTGTATGAGGTTTTCCAGTTCTCTGACGTTTCCGGGCCAGTCATAGGACTTCAGGGCTGTCAGCACATTGTCGGAAAACGCTGGCACAGGGCGGTTCATTCCCTTTGCATATTTTTGAGCAAAATAGTTGACCAGCACCAGAATATCATCCCCACGCTCACTGAGCACTGGTACGGCCACGTCGATCACGTTAAGGCGGTAATAGAGGTCTTCCCTGACGGCACCGCTTTTGACCAGCCCCAGCAGATCCTTGTGGGTGGCGGCGATGATCCGGGTGTTCACATGCTGGATCCGATCCGATCCCACAGGGCGGATTTCCTTGTTCTGGAGCACCCGGAGCAGCTTGCTCTGCATGTTTAGACTGGCGTCTCCGATCTCGTCCAGGAACAGCGTACCGCCATCTGCGATCTGAAAGAATCCGTTCCGGTTTTCTTTGGCGCCTGTAAACGCCCCTTTCATATGGCCGAACAATTCGCTTTCCAGAAGGGTGTCGGGGATGGCAGTGCAGTTGACGGGCACAAAGGGTTCCCGCCGCCGGCTGCTGTTGTAGTGTATGGCCCGGGCCACCATCTCCTTTCCCGTACCGCTGTCTCCGGCGATCAGAACCGTGGCGTCCGTTGTCGCGGCCTTTTCAATCCGGTGAAACACATGCTGCATTTTTTCGGATTCACCGATGATGCCGAAGGATTTTGCCGGTGTTTGGGTACCTGCTGCCCGCCGTCGGTTTCCTAACTTTTCCACCATCCGTTGAACCGCATCCAAAAGTTCGGTATCTGTGAACGGTTTGACAAGATAATCATCAGCGCCGTCTTTGATAGCCTGGACCGCATCTTCAATATCCGGATGGCCGGTGATCATGATGATTTCGATATCCGCACAGTTGTCCCGGATATGTTTGATAAGTTCCAACCCGTTTTGCTCGGGCATTTTAAAATCGGTGATAACGATATCAATAGTGCTTTCGTCCAGAAACCTTACGGCGTCCCTGACACTGCTGCAGATGTATGCATCAAGCCCGGCATGGGTCAGGTTCCGCTGGATGACTTCAAGAGTGGACGTGGAGTCGTCAACAATGAGGACCTTGTGGGCTTTGTTTGATTTACGGGTCATCGGTTGTTCCTTTCACAGGTACTGCCGAGAAGGAGACCCTAAAACAGGAACCTTCACCGGATCGGCTTGTAACATCAATATCTGCATTATGTGCCTTTATGATGCCGTGGACCACGGAAAGGCCCAGGCCGGTTCCCTCTTCAAGGTCTTTGGTGGTATAAAACGGATCAAAACATTGAGAAAGTGTCTCCTGAGACATACCGATCCCTGTGTCTCGAACGGTCATGGTCAGACGGCCTGTGTTCTCTTCATGCTCTGTGGTGATGATGATTTTACCATGGTTATCAATCATGGCCTGTACCGCATTGACCACCAGGTTCACCACAACCTGCCGAAGCTGGGCAAAATCTCCTTTAAGCGCAGGTAAATCATCGTCCAGTAGACAGGTTATCCTTAACTTGTTTTTTCCGCAAAGCGGTTCTGTAAAGTAAAGGCTTTCCCGGATCACCTCGTTGAGATCGACCCGGTCATGTTTCGGCGGCACCTGGCGGCTGAAGAGCATGACCTTCTTGACCACTTCCCTGGCGTGCAGCGACATGCGGATGATATTGTCCAGATCCTTATACACCTGCTCGGGAAGATCCTGCTGTTTTGCCGACAGCTGGGCGTATCCTAAAATATTGTTCAGTGGGCCGTTGATCTCGTGGGCAATACCGGCTGCCAGCTGCCCCACGGTGGCCAGGCGATCCACGTGGTGGAGCTGTTGCTTGAGTTCCATATGCCGGGTCACGTCAATACCCGTCCCCAGGATACAGGCTTTTTTGTCTGTTGAACCGTCCAAAGATATCAGTTTCCAGTCAATGTACAGGCTGTTGTCATACCGGGTCAGGAGTCCTTCCGGGTGGACTTTTTGGTCTGATGAAAGCCTTGAAAAGACGCTTTCGTGGTCGGATTGATCCACGGGAATATAAATGTCAATCAGTCTGCGGCCCACGAACCCTGCGGCCTTATCCCCGGGGATATCCTCCATGTAGCTTTCGAAGCTGATGATCGTTCCGTTGTGATCCAGGGTGGCCAGGCAGCCGACGCTCAACTGAACAGCAGTCCGGTAGACCATTTGTTCACTTTTATTCATTTTTATGGGTATCTCCCGTCTCTTTGTCATCATCGTCTGACGGCATGCTGATGTCAAACGCAGATTCTATATCAGACTTGAATTTTTGGTAATACCTGTTCACCAGGGCTTTGTTGGTGGCAACCATGTCCAGCTGCCTTGTATGAATGGTCAGGTAGCCTAAAATCTTGAGGCGGCCTATCATATAGTCGGCATCATGGCCTTTGATTCGGGCGGTCAGGTGGTCCGCCTTAATGGTGATACTGAATCCGTACCTGTTCAGAAAATCTCCGATCAGCCGGACCCTTTTGAGCCGTCTGGCCTGGTCTGCGGCACCACCTTGAAACCGGAAGCTGATGTAATTTTCCGAATCCCGGCGGCCCACAAAAGCTTCCAATGTGGTAAAATGGAATCCCAGACGAGAGTTCAGACAGCAGTACTCTTTTGAAATCATAAAGTAATTGCGTTGGGAGTACCTTGTCCGAACCCCTGTGTTCAGGGCTGGATTTGCGGTGGCCTCGAACATTACAGCCATCATTCCCCGCCGTTCCATGGGCGGCGGCCCCTCCCAGGGAACGGAGACGATCCCCTCCCATACGGCCAGCATGGGGGGGCAGCAGATATCCGACAGATAAACGTATTTCCCCGTCACCGCCGTTTTGAATCCGTCGTCGAGGTTCAGCACCCACCATTGCATGGGTACATTGTCGTGTAATTGTTTTGAGGCCACTTCATCAAGGCCGCGGTCTTTACCGAAACTGAACATTTCGGCCACTGATTTTTCATGGATGAACCGGGTGATATCATGAAGGGTGGTGCAGTTTTGCGCCTTGAACTCCGGTGCATCCGGATTCAGCAGATTCAAAGGGAGGATATGTCGGGCGATCTGAGTCAGTGTCGTGTGAATCGGGCTGCCGGCCATCAG
>MDTD01101833.1_pt1 | contig 16855 bp, 15 predicted proteins | sample 811221 | NCBI WGS metagenome assembly MDTD01 (sample SAMN05326646, study PRJNA326480) | marine metagenome | isolation source: seawater | place: Pacific Ocean: South West | collected 2011 | reverse complement strand
TCTTTTGGCTTCGATTTTATCACCCATCTTAGAGATTATTTCAGCACTAGGACCTATAAATTTAATTCCATGTTTTGTGACGACTTCAGCAAATTTTGCATTTTCAGATAAAAATCCGTAACCAGGATGAATTGCTTCAGCTCCAGTAAGATCAACAGCTGACATAATTGCAGGAATGTTTAAATAACTATTTTGGGGTTGATGAGAACCAATACAAACACTTTCATCCGCAAGCCTCACGTGCATAGAATCGGAGTCTACATTTGAGTGAACCGCAACGGTATTAATTCCCCATTCTTTACAAGCCCGGATAACTCTAACTGCAATTTCACCTCTATTAGCAATTAAAACCTTTTTAAACATCTTATTATTCTAAGATTACCAACGTTTGACCAAATTCAACTGGTTGACCATCATTCACAAGAATTTTTTTTACAATTCCATCAGATGAAGACGGAATATGGTTCATAGTTTTCATTGCTTCTACTATCATTATTGTTTGACCTTTTTTAATTTTACTTCCTATCTCAACAAATTTTTTAGCTCCCGGCTCAGGTGCCAGATAGGCAGTCCCAATTATTGGTGATTTAATTCTTATACCATTACTTTCTTCAGTATTAGAGAGAACTGCTTTATTTCCTGATTTTATTGCTCCAGCTTTACTTTGTTCAACTATACCCCTTGAAGCTTTTGAAACTTTTATTTTAATTTCATTTTCTTGATATTCAAGCTCGGTTAACCCAAATTCATTCATGTTGTCAACCAGCTCCTTAATTAATTTTTTATTTATTTTCATCTTCAAAAAAATTTTTCATAGCGTTTATTGACATAAAATAACCTTCAATACCAAAACCACAAATAACACCTTTAGCTAGGCTACTTATTAATGATTTATGTCTAAAAGATTCTCTATTATAAATGTTTGTTATATGTAATTCAATGATTGGAAATTTAAAAACTTTAAGAGCATCATGAATTGCAACCGAAGTATGAGTGTATCCTCCAGCGTTAATAATAAGTCCATGACTGTCATTTCTAGATTTTTGGATTTCTTCCACTATTTCGCCCTCTATATTAGATTGAAAGAAAGTAAGATTTAAACTCATATTTTTAGCCTGTTCTAAGCATCTTTTTTCAATATCTTTCAAAGAGATTTTTCCATATTGATCTTTTTCCCTCTCTCCTAAAAGATTTAGGTTAGGACCATTTATAATTTTAATATTAGACGTCATTATTTATATGATATAGTTAGTTTACTTAACTTAATTATGGCAAAAATACAATTAAATGGCAAAAAAATAACCCTCAAAAGCGGGACTTCTTTAAGCAGATTAATTAAAAAATACAAAATGGACGAAAAAAAAATAGCAGTAGAACTTAATGGTAAAATTGTATCAAAAACTCTTCTTAAAAATAGAATTTTAAAAAATAATGATAAAGTTGAATTAGTACATTTTATTGGAGGTGGTTAATTTGATTAAAAAAGATTTTTTAAATTTAGCAAATAAAAAATTAAAATCTAGGCTTATAGTTGGAACAGGAAAATATAAAAACCTTAAAGAGACTTCTAAGGCAATCATAGCATCAGGCGCAGATATGGTTACTGTAGCAATTAGAAGAGTAAATATTCTTGATAAAAAAAAACCTTTACTTATGGATTATATAGATCCAAAAAAAATTTGTTACCTACCTAATACTGCAGGATGTTTTACTTCAGGCGAGGCTTTGAGAGCGTTAAGATTAGCAAGAGAAATGGGTGGCTGGAAGATTGTTAAGTTAGAGGTGCTTGGAGATAAAAAAACTCTTTATCCTGATATGTTAGAAACAATTAAATCTACAAAAGTTTTAGTAAAAGAAGGTTTTAAAGTTCTAGTATATTGCACAGATGATCCTATTCAAGCAAAAAAATTAGAGGATGTTGGAGCAACAGCAATTATGCCACTAGCATCTCCAATCGGGTCAGGTCTAGGAATTCAGAACAAAACAAATATTTCAATTATAATAAAACAATCTAAAGTACCTGTTATTGTTGATGCGGGTCTTGGAACTCCATCAGACGCAACCGTTGCGATGGAAATGGGGTGTGATGGAGTTTTAGTGAATAGTGCGATAGCTAATGCAAAAAATCCTTTATTGATGGCTAAAGCTTTTAAACATGCAGTTATTGCTGGTAGAGAAGGTTTTAATGCAGGAAGAATGAAGAAAAAACTATTTGGTGAAGCTACCTCACCAACGGCAAAAATATTTAGCTAGCTTTTTTTCTTCTCACCCATAAAGTTTTTGGAGTAATATTCTTTTTACTTTTTCCCTTTAACTTCACAGTTTTTTTCTTTTCGTCTTTTTTATCTTTCCTTTTCTCACTTTTTTCAGCAAATTTTATATTTTCTACCTCATTTATTTTTTTTATTCTTTCAATTGTATTTAAAACTTTTTTAGATTTATTTAATAATTCTATTTTAAACTCTGGAATAATTAATTTTGAGTTGGCGATCAAATCAATCTTGAAAAGGTATTTTTTTTGAAAATAATTAATTTCCTTTGCTAATATTGTATCAATGTAAAGTTTAACTTTTTCAGGAATATAAGCTTTAATTATTTTTGTTTTCTCAGTAAAAGCCAAGGTTTCAATCTTTTTAACAACTTTTTGAGAAAATGACTCAATTGATAGAATAGTTTCCCAATTGATTGAAGCCTCTCTTAATCTTTGTCGAGTCATTTCAAGAAGGCCAAAGTTGCTTATTCTACCAACTTGTACTCTAGCTCTGTCTTTTCTAATGCTTTCTCTTAATTTTTTTTCAACTATTCTTCTATTATAAAAATTCATCATATCAATAAAATCAATAACAATTAAACCAGATAAATCTCTAAGTTTTAATTGTCTTGCAATTTCTTCTGCAGCCTCAATATTAGTATTAAGTGCTGTTTTCTCAATATTCATTTGTTTTGTTGATTGACCTGAATTTATATCAATTGAAACTAGAGCTTCAGTTGGATTAATTACTAAATATCCCCCTGATTTTAGTTTTACAACAGGTTCAAAAATTTTATTAAGTTCTTTCTCAATTCCTGACTCATGAAAAAGTGGAATTTTACCTCTATATTTTTTTATATACTTTACATTTTTAGGTATTAGTTCTTTCATAAATTTTTTAGCCTTTTGATAACCCTCATTACCATCAATATAGATAAACTTCGTTTCATTGTCATAGATGTCTCTTAAAGCTCTTTTTATTATGTCTCCTTCTGCATAAATTAAAGAGGGAGCACTTGAATTTAAAGCTCTGTCTCTTATCTCTGACCAAGTTTTAATAGTGTTTTGAAAATCTTTTTCGATCTCATTTTTTGTTTTATTTGCTCCAGCTGTTCTAACGATAACACCCATACTACCTGGAATGTCAATTTGATTTAAAATTCCTCTAATTTTTTGTCTATCTTGAGCATTGAAAATTTTTCTTGAGATTCCCCCACCTTTCGCGGTGTTTGGCATTAAAACTATATATTTTCCTGCTAAAGATATAAAAGTAGTAAGTGCAGCTCCTTTCTGTCCTCTTTCTTCTTTCAAAACCTGTATTAAAATAACTTGCCCAGGTTTAATTACTTCCTGGATCCTGTACTTTTTAATTCCATAGGTGTTTTTTATCTTTTCTCTGTACTCATTTTTATTTTTTTCTGGTTCATTTCTTTGCTTTTCCTCTTCTTCAATTTGATCTAATTCTTTATTATCATTTAAAGAACTTTCACTTGATTGATTATTTTCATTTAAGTTTGTATTTTTTAAGTCTTCTCTAATTTTTTCTTCAACATTCTTAATTTTTTCTTTATCTTCAGCAGGTATTTGGTAATAGTCTGTTTGAATATCATTAAAAGCTAAAAAACCGTGACGAGTCCTTCCAAAATCAACGAATGCTGCTTGCAAGGATGGTTCAACCCTGCTGATTGTTCCAAGATAAATATTATTTTTGAAATTTAGTTTGTTCTTATCTTCATATTCATATTCTTCGACTGAAGAATTTGATTTAAGAACAATTCTAGTTTCTTCCGGATGCGATGCATCAATATATAAATTTTTTTCCATTTAATTTGAATTCCTTTTAATGTAATGATGTGTTTTATTGAATTAATCATAATTAAAACTTAAATTTTTTATTAATTATTTATACCATTTTTAAGTGCCATAAGATAGCCAAATTTAAACAATTAAAATACTAACAATGAAAAGATTCATCCATTTTTCCTTTAAAGCTTCATTGATAGTTTTATTTTTTATTTTTTTTTTCATTTTTTCAGCATTCTGGTACTTCTCTTCTGGTCTTCCTGATTATAAAAAATTAAGTAATTACGAACCCCCAATATCAAGTAGAGTTTATTCAAAAGATGGCGAAATAATTGCTGAGTATGCAATTGAAAAACGTTTATTTATACCGTACGAATCCATTCCAAAAAAAATAATTAACTCCTTCCTTTCTGCAGAGGATAAAAATTTTTTTAATCATCCAGGTGTAGACGCAAAGGGAATATTGAGAGCGGTCTTTAATAACCTAATAAACATTGCTAATGATAAAAGATTAGAGGGAGCATCAACAATAACTCAACAGGTAGCCAAAAATTTTTTATTAACTAACGAAGTAACTTTAAAAAGAAAAATTAAAGAGGCAATATTAGCATTTAGAATTGAAAGAGCTTATTCTAAAGAAAGAATACTAGAGTTATACCTTAATCAAATTTATTTAGGTCAAGGTACCTACGGAATAGCCGCAGCAAGTTTAGAGTATTTTGACAAAGCAGTTAAGGATCTTGATTATTCAGAAGCAGCTTTATTAGCCGCACTTCCAAAAGCACCAAGCAGATATAATCCAGCGAAGTTTCCAAACGAAGCCAAATTTAGAAGAGATTTAGTGCTAAAAAACCTTTTTGAAAATTCTTATATTAATGAGCAGCAACTGAAATCATTGAAAACATCAAACATTCAAATTAAAAAAAGAAAGATTAAGATCTTACATGAAGCTAATTCATATACCGAGGAAGTAAGAAGAGTCATAAAAAGCAAATATGGTTTTAAAAAAATTTACGAAGAAGGTTTAAGTATTAAAACACCATTAAATTCCGATTATCAAAAATATGCAGTTAACGCTTTAAGGCAGGGTATAGAATCCTATGATTTAAGACACGGTTGGAGAGGACCCATTATAAATAAGAAAAAAAATAATAATTGGGAATTATTTATCAAGAATATTAAATTAGACCCTACTCTTGAGTGGGATATAGCTGAAATAAAAAATGTCCAAGAAAATGGATTAAATCTTATAAATCTAAAAAAAGAAAAAATATTTTTAAGAAAAGAAAATCTAAATTGGGGATTAAATAAAACAGATCTAAAAAATAACTTTTCAATTGGTGATTTTGTTTATGTTAAGAAAAAATCGAATTATTGGGAGTTAAAACAATATCCTTTAGTTAATGGAGGCATTGTAGTTATGGATCCATTCACGGGAAATGTTAAAGCTCTTGTTGGCGGATATAGTTATAGTTCAAGTGAATTTAATAGAGTGACTCAAGCTAAAAGACAACCTGGTTCGGCTTTTAAACCAATAGTTTACGCTGCAGCCTTAGAAAATGGTTATTCTCCAAATTCGATTGTGCTTGATGCACCATTTGTTATTGAGCAAGGTAAAGGATTAAAAGATTGGAAACCAGAAAATTATGGAAAAAAATTTTATGGGCCCTCAACTTTAAGAAAAGGAGTTGAATATTCAAGAAATCTGATGACAGTAAGAGTTGCAGAGACACTTGGTCTGAAGAAAATATTAAAACTTTCAAAAGAATTGGAAATTTATGAGGATATACCAGAATTACTCTCAGTTTCACTAGGTTCTGCCGAAACCACGCTATTGAACATAACTTCTGCTTACGCTTCATTTGTTAATGGAGGAAAAAAAATTAAACCAAAATTAATAAATAAAATTCAAGATAGAAGAGGTAAAACAATTTTTAATTCTTTTGATTATAAATGCTTAGGCTGTGATAGGTACTCACCAAATAATAATGATTTACCCAAAGTAAAAACTCAAGATAGACAAATTATTAGCAAAGAAACAGCATTTCAAATGACTTCAATTTTAGAGGGTGCTGTCCTTAGAGGTACAGGTAAAAAATTAAAAAACTTAAATGTTCCAATCGCTGGAAAGACTGGAACCACTAATGATAATTTTGATGCCTGGTTTATAGGTTTTAGCTCTGATTTGTTAGTCGGCGCTTATATAGGATTTGATAACCCTAAATCACTTGGTAAATTTGAAACAGGATCAAAAGCAGCCCTTCCGATTTTTAAAAATTTTATTCAATCAGCTCTTTACAAAGAAGAGTTTAAACCTTTTAATATTCCTGATGGTATATTTTTCGCCCCTATCGATTACGATAATGGTTTGAAAGGAAATTTTAGCGACAAAAATATTATTATTGAGGCATTTAAAGAGAGAGATATAAACAAGGAAATTAATAAAGATCTATTGTCAGACCAAAATTATGATAAACTTATACAATTTAGACAGTTTTATTAATGCAAAATTTTGAAAATAAAATTACTTATGTAAAAAAGACCCTTAATAATATTAGGGGGTATCTTTGATAAAAATGAAATTATTAAAAGACTGAAAGAAATCGAAAAAATTTCAGCAGAGGAAAACTTTTGGAAAGATAATAAAAAAGTAAAGAAAATTCTTAAAGAAAAAAAATTTTTTGAAGATCTTGTATCAAATTTCAATACATGTAATGCAGAAATAGATAATATAAGCGAACTATATAATCTTGCTAAAATTGATAAAAATTCAAATTTGATCGATGAGTGTGAAGAAAAACTTAATTCTCTTGAAGAAGAGAGCAAAAAAATAGAAATTAATTGCTTCTTATCTGGAGAAACAGATGATTCAAATATTTATATGGAAATCCATGCAGGTGCAGGTGGAACAGAAAGTCAAGATTGGGCAGATATGCTTAGAAGAATGTACCTAAAATGGTTTGATAAAAAAAAATTTGGATATTCAATAATAAGCGAGCATAGAGGGGAAGAAGCAGGAATTAAGTCTTCAACTTTAAAAGTAACTGGCAGATATTTATATGGTTTAATGAAAAATGAATCTGGAGTTCACCGATTGGTAAGAATATCTCCTTTTGATAGCGGGGCCAGAAGACATACAAGTTTTGCAAGTGTATGGGTTTACCCAGACTTAAATGACGAAATAAATATAGTAATCGAAGAAAAAGATCTTAGGATTGACACCTATCGATCAAGCGGGGCCGGAGGACAACACGTTAATACTACTGACAGTGCGGTTCGTATAACTCACTTACCAACAAAAATAGTAGTGCAATGTCAAAACGAGAGATCGCAGCATAAAAATAAAGAAACTTGTTTTAAAATGCTTAAATCAAGATTGTATGAACATGAATTACAAAAGAAAGAAAAGGAAAATCAGAGTAAATTAAGCTCAAAAACTGACATTGGCTGGGGTCACCAGATAAGATCATATGTTTTACAACCTTATCAATTAGTTAAAGATTTGAGAAACAAAGTTGAAAATACAAACCCCTCAGATGTTTTAAACGGGGAAATAGATAAATTTATTGAAGCAGGAATCTTAAACAAATAAGATGAAAAAATTTTTTATTAATACTTTTTTATTAATATTTATTACTTTATTTTTTATTTTACTCTACTTAACACAGTTTGGGTATGAAACTAAAAAATTTAATAAAGTAATTTCTGAAAAAATTAATCAATTTAATAATCAGTTACTTGTTGACTTTAATAGTATAAAACTAAAATTAGATTTAAAAAATTTTTCATTCTATATTTCAACAAAAAATCCAGAAATAAATTACAAAGATAATTTTATTAGTTTTAAAGATATAAATGTTTATACTAAAGTAGGGTCTATTATAGATCCCAAAATCAAAATTGAAAAAATTTATCTCGACTCAGAGGAATTAAGAATAAAAGATTTAAAAAATATAATATCCGACATTAAACCGTCAAATTTTAAAAGTATTTTAAGTAACAATGTGATTGACGGAGTTTTTAAAAGTAAATCTGAACTTTTCTTCAATGAAAATTTAGATTTAATAGATTACCAATTAGATGGTTACTTTAAAGATTTGAAATTAAATTTTCCGAAAAAAATAAAATCAAATAATACAAAGTTTATTTTTTCATTAGGTAGAAATTCAGGATATATTAGTGACTTGAGTGGAGAATTTAATGAAATAAAGATTAGTTCTGGAGATATAGAGTTTTTAAAAAATGAGAAAGTAGAGATTAATTCGAATTTTATTGCAAATATTAATTTTGATGAGGTTCAAGTAAGGAATATATTGAAAAATTTTATTCCAAAAGAAATTTTAGACAATAAAATTGAGATAATCGGTAGCACAAAAAATATTTTGAGTTTAAAACTTGATAATACATTAAAATTAGAAAATTATAACTTCTCATCTAATGGAGTAATTAATTCATCGTCAATTGAATTTAAGGATGAGATTATTTACGAAATATTAGATGAAACAATTAATAAAATTCAAATTGATAAGACTTCAATCGAACTAAAATTTAATTCATCAAATAATAACAGTATTTATTTAATCGGGCAATATCAAATTAACGAAAATTTATTTGAAAAATTTACAGTTAAAAGTGATTTAAAAGACTCTAAAAATACCACGAATATAAATTTTGATTATTCTGGATTAATATCTTTACCAATAATAAATTATATAAAAGAAAGTGGGAAGAAAAGCCAAATTTACTTAAAAAACGTCTCTAAAAATAAAAATATCAATTTAAATAAAATAAAATTTCAGCATGGGAATGATTTTATCAGCGTCGAAGGACTTCAAACTGATAACCAAAAAAGACTGAAATCATTAAAAAAATTAAAAGTACTAACAAAAGAAAATGACTTTTCCATTACGCTTGGAAAGAATCTGAACATCCAAGGCAAGAAATTTGATGCTACTAACTTATCAAGAGTCTTTACTGAAAAAAATGATAATAAGTTTTTAGAAAAAATTAGTAAAAATATTAACTTAAAATTTAATGAGGTAAAAACTTCAAAACCTGTCACTCTACAAAATTTTGTCTTAATCGGAAATATTGATAAGGGTAAATTCACAAAAATAAGCTCTAAGGGAGAATTTGATGAAAATAAATATTTAGATATATCTTTGAAAGTTGATAGAAATAATAAAAAAAAATATTTAGAAATTTACTCAGATTACCCTGAGCCATTAACTGGCAATTTTAAGTTTTTCAAAGGTTTGACAGGTGGAAAATTATTATTCAATTCGAATTTTGATGATAATTTAAGTGAGTCTAATCTTATAATTAATGATTTTAAAGTAAAGAATGCCCCAGGTTTTGTGAAACTTCTATCATTAGCTGATCTAGGAGGCATGGCAGATTTAGTTTTAGGCGATGGTTTACGATTTGAGAAGCTTGAAATTAAATTTTTTAAAAATAACGAAATTATGAAAATAGCTGAATTGTACGCAATTGGACCAAGTATTTCTATTTTAATGGATGGATACATTGATAATAAAACTGGGATAGTAAGTATGAGAGGAACTATGGTCCCTGCTAAAACCTTAAATAAGATAATATCAAAAATACCTATTGTAGGAGAAATAGTAATCCCTAAAGAGGTTGGAGAGGGTTTATTTGGTGTTAGTTTTAAAATGAAAGGTGCCCCAGGGTCAATTAAAACCTCTGTCAATCCAATTAAAACTCTTACACCACGATTTATCCAAAAAGCTTTAAAAAAAAATTAGTTTTTTTTTAAAATATAATGCCTTTTCTTCCCCAAAGAAAGTTTAACGTGTTTGATTTGATTAAAATCATTTAAATTTAAAAGCTTAGTCTCACTAATTATTTTATCATTAATTTTAATACCTTTATTTAATATCAGTCTTCTAACCTCACTTTTAGAACTCAAGATCTTATTTTCTGAGAGAAGATCCAATATAGATACACCTTTTTCTAGATCTAAACTGTTTATTTTTATTTCAGGAAGGTTTTCACCAACTCTTCCAAGCTTAAAAGTTTCTAAGGCTGTTTTTTCACATTCGAGAGATTTTTTTTCACCATGTAAAATTTTAGTAGCTTCATTGGCTAAAAGAATTTTTAATTTATTGACATTACTTTCTTCATTACAAATTTTTTCGATTTTGTTTGGTTCAATATCAGTAAAAAACTTTAAGAATTTTTTTACGTCATTGTCATCTGCGTTTCTCCAAAATTGCCAATACTCGTAAGGTGAAAACTTTTTTTCATCTAGCCATACAGCACCTTTTTCTGTTTTTCCCATTTTAGCACCTGATGCTAAAGTTATTAATGGTGATGTTAAGCCGTAAACCTCAGTTTTTGAAATTCTTCTTACTAGCTCGACACCGTTTATTATGTTCCCCCATTGATCTGATCCACCTAGTTGTAAAATACATTTATTTTTTTTATTTAACATAAGAAAATCGTATGCCTGTAGTATCATATAGTTAAATTCCATATAACTAAGTGACTGTTCTCTATCTAATCTTAATTTGACACTATCAAATGTTAACATTTTATTTATAGTGAATTGACTCCCTATTTTTCTCAAGAAATCAACATAGTTTAATTTTCCCAACCAACTTAAATTATTTACAAATATTGGTTTTGTTTTTTTATTTTTAAAATTCAACAATTTTGAAAAATTTTTCTTTATTCCGGATATATTTTTTTTTATGTCCTTTTCATGCAATAGTTTTCTTGTACTGTCTTTTCCAGATGGATCACCAATTAGCGTTGTTCCTCCACCTAGAAGTATAATAGGACGATGCCCATGTTTTTGAAGAAGTCTTAAGATCATAATTTGTAAAAGACTTCCTACATGTAAAGAACTAGCCGTAGAGTCGAAACCTATATACCCTATTACACGGTCTTTATTGCATATTTGATCTAAACCATCTAAGTCTGTACATTGATTCAGATACCCCCGAGACTCCATTTCCTTTAAAAAACTACTTTTCATAGATCTTTATCTAATAATTCTACTATTATACTAAAATAAATATAAATAAATAAAAATATGCCAAAGAAATTCACATCAGTAGGATTAATGAGTGGTACATCATGTGATGGAGTTGATGCCTCAATTATAATATCTGATGGTTATGACTTTTACGAGGTTATTAAAAACAAATTTTACGATTACGATAACGAAATCTTTGATCAATTCCACTCTTTAAGAGACAAAATAAAAAATCTTAAAGATATAGACATCAATAGCAATGAAATGAAATTACTTGAAAAAAAAATTACTTTATTCCATGCAAAAACTGTTGAGAATATTTCAAGAGGATTTAAAATCGATTTGGTCGGCTTTCATGGACAAACCATTTACCATAATGCTTTAGAAAAAACCTCAATACAATTAGGTGATGCTAAACTTTTATCTCAATTGACAAAAAAAAATATCATTTTTAATTTTAGAGCAAATGATATTAAAAATGGGGGAGAGGGAGCTCCATTAACTCCAATTTTTCATAGACTTTTAGTATCACAAAATAAAATTAAAATGCCTTGTTGCATTATGAATATAGGAGGCATTACCAATATAACTTTAATCGAAAATTTAAAAGATGAGGGAATTTTTAGTAGAGATATTGGTCCAGGTAACTGTTTGATAGATCAATGGGTGAGAAATAATACTGATAAAAAGTTTGATGAGGACGGAAGATTTGCTAATGCCGGTTCAACTAATGATATAATTTTAGAACAAGTGCAAGATTTGATTGATAGCAAGCTCGGAAATAAAAAATCATTGGATGTAAATGATTTTGATATTTCTTTTATTAGAGGCTTATCTTTGGAGGATGGCGCTGCAACATTAACAAGTCTCACCGGAAGTATAGTTGGAAGTTCCACCATTTCCTTCTTACAAAATAAAGAAAAATGTAGAATTTTAATTAGTGGCGGTGGAAGGAAAAATCATTTTTTGATTAAAAAGATTAAAAAATTTTTAGAAAAGAAGTTTCAAATAGATTTAATAGAAAAAATTAATATAGATGGAGATTTTGTTGAGTCACAGGCATTTGCTTATATGGCCATAAGATCTTTTTTGAAATTACCAATTTCTTTCCCTAAAACAACTGGATGTATTATGCCATGCACAGGTGGAGAAATAATTTTATATTAAAGCAGTTTTTTCTTTAATATATTTTTCTACTTCTTTTTTAAGATCATTTTCTTTATCTTTAAAAAAATGATTTGCATTCTTGATTTTTGAAAAAATTACTTTCACTCCTTTTTGGCTTTTAATTCTCTCATCTAATTCTACTATACTTTCTTTTGTAACCAATTCGTCATTTTCACTGTATACAACTTGTCCAGAAGTAGGACATGGTGCTAGAAATGAAAAATCATAAACATTAGGCTGAGGCGATATTGCAATGAAGTTATCGACTTCTGGCCTTCTCATAATTAATTGCATGCATATAAGTGCTCCAAAGGAAAATCCTGAAACCCAACATTGGCTGTAATCAAGATTTTCTCTCTCAATCCAATCAAGGGCTGCTGCTGCATCTGAAAGTTCACCCTGTCCATTATCAAAAACACCATCACTTTTTCCAACACCTCTAAAATTCAACTTAATAACCGAAAAACCATTTTCTAAAAAAATGTTAAACATTAATTGAACAATTTTATTTTTCATTGTCCCCCCATACTGAGGGTGGGGCTGTAAAACTATTGCAACTGGAGATCCAAACTTTGGATTTTTAAAATATTTTGCTTCAAGTCTTCCAGCTGGACCAGGAATAAAAATTTCAGAACTTTTACTTTTCATTGTTAATAATGATTATTAGTTTCAAAAAAAAATAGATTTATAGCACGTTTTAAGAGCGACAATTTATTTTTTTTTAAAGTTGATTAATTTACTGGGAATTATTAAATATGCCATAGAAATTAAGGTTTTTTATGAAGTTAACTACAAAAGGAAGATACGCGGTAATGGCCATGGCCGATCTTGCTGCTAATCAAGCTGAAAATCCAGTGAGTCTTAATGACATAGCTTTAAGACAAAACATATCTTTGTCGTACCTTGAACAACTTTTTTTAAAACTAAAAAATAAAAAATTAGTCAAAAGTGTAAGGGGTGCTTCCGGTGGTTATATTTTGGAAAAAAATTTAAAGGATATTTCAGTGTCTAATATAATTTCAGCAGTTGATGAAGAGGTCAAAACTCTAAGATGTAAGAAAGAATCAAAAAAGGGTTGTAATGGAAAAAACATAAAATGTATCACACATAATTTATGGGATGATTTAGAAAAACACATCAATATTTTTTTTGAAAGTAGAAGTTTAAATGATTTAGTAAAAAAATAATTATTATATGAGCAAAGAAGTAATAGATACAAATAAGGAATATAAATACGGATTTACAACTGAAATTGAAAACATCCGTGCACCCAAAGGCTTAAGTGAGGAGTCAATTAAATTTATATCAAAAATTAAAAAAGAGCCGAAGTGGATGCTTGATTGGAGATTGAAAGCCTACAAAAGATTAAAAAAACTCAAAGAACCTAATTGGCAAAAACCAAAATACCCAAAAATTAATTACCAAGATTTATATTACTACTCAGCACCTAAAAGCGCTTCAGAAAAACCAAAAAGTTTAGATCAAGTTGATCCGAAATTGATAGAAACTTACAAAAAACTTGGAATACCATTAGAGGAACAAAAAAGGTTAAGTGGGGTTGCAGTTGACGCAGTTTTTGACTCTGTGTCTGTGGCAACAACTTTTAAAGATGAATTGACTAAACTTGGTATTATTTTTTGTTCGATGTCCGAAGCTATTCAAAAACATCCAGACTTAGTCAAAAAATATCTCGGAACTGTGATACCGCTAACAGATCACTATTTTGCCACCCTTAACTCCGCAGTATTTACTGACGGTTCATTTGTTTATGTTCCACCGAATGTGCGATGTCCAATGGAGTTATCAACTTATTTCAGGATCAATGCCGCCGAAACAGGACAATTTGAGAGAACATTGATAGTTGCAGACAAAGGAAGTTATGTAAGCTACTTAGAGGGATGCACTGCTCCAATGAGAGATGAAAATCAATTACATGCAGCTAATGTTGAACTTATTGCATTAGATGATGCAGAAATTAAATATTCAACTGTTCAAAATTGGTACCCTGGTGATAAAGATGGAGTTGGTGGAATTTACAACTTTGTTACCAAAAGGGGTGCATGTAGAGGAAGAAATTCAAAGATTTCATGGACTCAAGTGGAAACCGGATCAGCAATTACCTGGAAATATCCAAGCTGTATTCTACAAGGAGATAACTCCATCGGTGAGTTTTATTCTATAGCTATAACAAATAATTACCAAAAAGCTGACACCGGCACTAAAATGATACATTTAGGAAAAAATACAAAGAGCAAGATTATTTCAAAAGGGATTTCCGCTGGTAAAGCAGATAATACTTATAGAGGTTTAGTTGACATTAATAGAAAGGCAACTAATTCCAGAAATTATACCCAATGCGATTCACTCTTGATGGGGAATAAGTGTGGAGCACATACAGTGCCGTATATAAAAAATAAAAATTCCTCTTCAACCATAGAACATGAGGCAACTACTTCAAAAATTAATGAGGAACAATTATTTTACTGTAATCAAAGGGGCTTAAACCAGGAAGAGGCAGTAAGCTTAATCGTGAACGGTTTTTGTAAAGAGGTTTTACAACAATTACCAATGGAATTTGCTGTTGAAGCTCAGAAATTGGTCTCAATTAGCTTGGAAGGAAGTGTTGGATAATGCTTGAGATTAAAAATTTAAAAGCGGATATAAATGATAAGAAAATAATTAATGGTTTAAACCTTAAAATAAATGAGGGTGAGGTTCATGCAATAATGGGTCCCAATGGGTCCGGAAAAAGCACTTTAGCAAACATTTTATCAGGTAAACCAGGATATAATATATCAGGTGACTTGAAGTACAATGGACAAGATTTAACTAAAATATCAATTGAGGAAAGAGCACAAAAAGGAGTATTTTTAGCTTTTCAATATCCCACTGAAATTCCAGGGGTAAACACTAACAATTTTTTAAGGACTTCATTAAATTCGATCAGAAAGTCAAAAGGTCTTAAAGACGTAGATACAATTAATTTTCTTAAAATAGTTAAAGAAAAAGCTAGAGAACTAAGCATTGATGAAAAATTTTTATCAAGACACTTGAATGTAGGTTTCTCTGGTGGAGAAAAAAAGAAAAATGAAATACTACAACTAAAAATTCTTGAGCCGAAACTTGCGATTTTAGATGAAACAGACTCTGGACTTGATATAGATGCCTTAAAAATCGTTGCTGACGGTGTTAATTCATATAAAAATAAAAAAAATTCATTTTTGATCATTACTCACTATCAAAGATTATTGAATTTTATAAAACCAGATTTTATACATGTTCTCTCAAAAGGAAAAATCATAAAAACTGGATCTAAGGAATTGGGAGAAGAGTTAGAAAAAACCGGATACACCAACTTAAATTAAATATGGATCTAAATTTTAAGATTAAAAACAAATCGGATAAGAGTTTTAAGCTGAGAGAAACAAATCTATTAAATTTTAAAAAAAACGGTTTTCCCAATAAAAAGTCAGAAGATTGGAAGTTTACAGATTTAGAAAAAGTTTTAAGCGATAACTTTAAAGAACTTAATAATGGGCAAACAGAAAGAAGTGAACCTAAAACTCAAAATCTACAGTTTAAACATAATGCAATTACACTTATTAACGGAAAATTAGAGAGATTCAATTTTGAACCGGAAAATTTTCAAGATAAAAATCTTTTACTAATCAAAGAACTTAATCCTAATCAAAATTTTAATTTTGCAAATGAATTTAAAAACGATCCAATGCAGAACTTAAATATAGCATTAAATGAGGGTGGATTTTCCTTGAATTTTTTTCCAAATTATAAATTTAAGTATCCTATTGTAATTTATAATTATTTTTCTGGTAACTTTAAAAATAAAATTATAAATAATTCCGAAGTTATCAATATTTCAAAAAATTCAGAAGTTACAATAATAGATTATTTAATAGACGAGTCTCAAGGAAATTTTTTTAAAAATACATTTAGATACTTAGATATTGGGTCAGAAAGTACGCTCAATTATTATTTTATAAATAAGAATGAGAGTAAAAATTTTTTTTATGACTTTTCAAAAGTTTCACTTTCAAAAAACTCTTGTTTTGAAAAATATTTATTTTCTTCAGGTATAAAATTTAATAAATCAGACAATAACATAAAACTGAATGGAGAAAATTCATCTAGTAAAATATATTCTGGTTTATTTTTAGGAAAAAACAATCATCACGAAATAAAAACTAATGTTGAACACTTAAAACCTAATTGTCACAGTCATCAAGACATTAAAAATGTTTTAACTACTGGTAGCAAAGGGGTTTTTCAAGGAAAAATCTTTGTAGACTCGATTGCTCAAAAAACTAATGCTTATCAATTAAGTAAAGGCCTTTTGCTTGATGAGAACTCAGAATTTAGTTCTAAACCAGAACTTGAAATTTATGCTGATGATGTAAAATGCTCACACGGCTCCACCTCCGGCAACATAGACAGAGACGCATTATTTTATTTAAAATCTAGGGGCATCAAGGAAAAAGAGGCTATAAAAATTATTATTAAAGGGTTTTTGGAGAGTATTTTTGAAAATATAAAAAACGAGGACGTCAAAAAAATTTTGACTAATCATATTAATACAAGCTTAGAATATGGATACAGATAAAATAAAAAAAAATTTT